>Ga0163155_10000024_pt1 | contig 138881 bp, 124 predicted proteins | sample OliLakLV19SP4G1_FD_148611 | JGI IMG/M metagenome (GOLD analysis project Ga0163155, IMG submission 148611) | Freshwater microbial mat bacterial communities from Lake Vanda, McMurdo Dry Valleys, Antarctica - Oligotrophic Lake LV.19.SP4.G1 | ecosystem: Environmental > Aquatic > Freshwater > Lake... | reverse complement strand
GGTAATTCCAATATCTCACTCAACCATTCCTTTCGTTGCTCCCCAAACTCGACCATGTCCTCCAAGTCTTCCCCGTTGGAAACAAGCGTACAAAAAGCAATGAATACTATATCTTTGAGTCGGTGTAAGCACCGACCCGCTACGCGTGGATCGTCTACTTGGCTAAATAATTTGTCTATCCTATCTTGCATCTTTTTGAAACACAATATCTCCTTTTATTTTCTAACAAGTTTTGGTGCGTTTGCCCTAATATTGCTTAATTTAGTAGAAATAGGAATTTGTATGAAAATAAGTACATTACGAGGAGAAGTATTTAGCGATGCCGTGATCGCTATCATTATCACAATTATGGTATTGGACCTCAAACCGCCGGAAATAGCGGAAGACACGACGGCGCAAGAGATGAATAATCATATATGGCGGCTAATTCCGCGCTTTATTGCTTACATTTTTAGTTTTATGATGATTGGTATTTTTTGGAACAATCACCACCATATGTTTCATTTACTCGAAAAATCAGACGAACGCTTACTCTGGCAAAACTTGTTTTTTCTTTTTTGGATAAGTTTAATTCCATTTGGTACCGCAATGGTCGGTGCGAATCCCTCCCTTGCTATTTCCATTGCGTTATACGGTTTTATTCTGCTGATGACGACGCTGTCTTTTGCCATTATGCGAAGTTACACTTTAAAAAAAGACTTGATACATAGCGATGAAGACGAGGCGCTCACGAAAAAAGTATATAAGGTGTCCATCCGGTCTAAAACTAAAAATTATATAGGCGCGGCCGCTTATTTAGTTTCTATTCCATTGGCTTATGTAAATATTTATTTTGCCTATGCCTGTTTTATTATACCACCTATTATTTTCTTTATACCCGATGGCATTGATGATGAAAAGATGGCGGAGCGTATCGAGGAGAAAAATGGGTGAGATGTGGTGTACCGGCGGGCTTCAGCCGCTGCTGTAAGATGAAGCCCACCCGTACATCTACTTCTTCTCAAACCGCATCGTCTCCGTCCCACCTGACATAAAACTCAACTTTTTGCCATCTATGCTGTATGTGTCTACTTTTTTCAAACTTTCTAAAAAGACCGTTTCACCTTGCCCTTGACACGCCATTCGAGTCAGCGCCAGTGGATCACTGAAGTCAATTTTATTACCGTTTACATTTAAAGAACCAAGAAAAGTATTACAACCTGTATTTCCATTTATTTTTCCTTCGGTTACATTGAAAGTAATAGCTGGTTTTTTATGAGGATACAAGTCATTGAAGGCGACTCTGCTGGCAGTAATAAAATTTAATTCCCAAGTGCCAGTAAGCTTGGTAGGGTCAGCAGTGGCAGGGGTCGTGGCGGTATTTTTAGTGCTTTTGCAAGCAATAAATACGCTGCATAAAATAACGGTCAGAACGAGCAGGTTTTTCATATTTTATTTTTTTTAGTTAAAATAAAATTACAGCATCTTTCACATTTGTGCAAGCTGCTTGACTAATGAAGTATTTTGACGCTTTAAAGTTCAAAAGATTGAATTAGGTGTGGCACATTTCCAAAATATGTCACTCCTCTTGCATGAATCTTTCCATTTTTTTGCCGATATTTGGTTTATGAAGGCACTTTATTTTAGTTTATGGATGCTCTGTTTTTTAGGAATGGGCGAACGGGTGTTGGCACAGCAATATTTTCGGCTGCTGGAGGCGTTGGACAAACCTTATGAGCAGAAAATAGCGCGGTTTGTCAATGATGATATTGTGATTGGTGGTTCACCAATAACGGGTGCGACGGCTGACCAAAATGGCGGCTTGAACCTGACGCGAATAGACAAATGTGGCAACGTGCGCTGGGCAATGAACTACCAATGGAAGAAGAATTATATGAAATTTAAAGATATTAAGGTAAATGAGAAAGATGAGGTTTTCGTGTATGGCACGACGTATGAAGGCTCTGAAGAGTTTATTTTTTTATTAAAACTAAATAAAAAAGGGGAGACCTTAGCTTTTCGGGTGTTGCATGGCGGTACGGTCGATAATTTTACCTATAATATTCAATTAAAAAATAATCGAATCATAGCTTATGGACTTTTACTTGATTTTAATACATCGAAACGCGGGTTTATCTTCGTTTTTGATCAGAATTTGAATTACCAGTGGGGAAAAGTTTTTGAGCCTTTTGAATCTTTTGGGGAAGCGATTATTACGGAGGACGATGGTTTGCTTTGTCGCTCTGGCTTTTATTTAGTAAAGTTAAATGCGCAGGGTGATTTAGAATGGGCGACTGTACTCGAAGCGGAAGTTGGGGTGGGTTTGTATCCTATAACTGGACCTGTGGAAGTAAATGGCGGCTCCATTTTTGAAGCATCTTATAATAATATTGCTTTTTTTTATAAAATAGATAAAAACGGAAAGCTCGTTTGGAAAAGTCCACAATTTACCGCTACAAGCAGTGCTGCCGACTTGATAACATTACCCAATGGTAATTTATTTGCAATTTATAATAGCCCAAGTGGCACGAGGGAAAATTTCCCTTGCCAAATACTACTTTCACCGGATGGAACCATTTTACAACAAAAAAAATTAAATGTTAGCCAATCATTACAAACCGCTTCCATTTATCAATCCATCAGCGACAATCGAATGGTGAGTGTAATTGGTAATACGGATATTCGAGCTACGGGTCGTCCTTCCGGTTTTTTATTACAATTTTCATTGGATGCGCAGTTGGGTAAGTGTTTTGAGTGGGAATCATTTACTTCCTTTACTCCGAATGATAAACCTATTACATTTACCCCATTGAATGTTACTTTTTTTGAATCTGTCATCCGATATGTGGAGGCAAGGATTACAGAGGCGACGCGGGATTTTTCATTTGAAGAGGGCTGCGACGTGCCGAGTGTTACGACGATTCGTAAAGACAGTGTACTCTCGTGTGGGCAAAATTGGCAGATTACATTGCCCGACGCAAGTTTTATATGGGAAGATGAAGTGCGCGGAAGTACGCGTGTGTTGGAGCAACCGGGCACGTATCGGGCTTCCAATTATGACTGCATCTCACCGCTTACTTATGAGTATAATGTTGAAAGAATTCCTTGCCCATGTAATATTTTTCTACCCACTGCATTTAGTCCAAATGATGATGGACAAAATGATAAATTGGAGTTATTTAGTAGTTGTAATATTAATAAGTTACAATACACTATTTACAACCGCTGGGGCAATATTGTATTTGAAACGATTGCGCCAAACCAACGTTGGGATGGATTCTCCAAACAAAAACCAGCAGCGACCGGCGTTTATATAGTCGTTATAAAATATGAATTGCTCAATGAAACGGGGGAAACGCAGCAGGGTTCTTTGGTGCAAAATGTAACGCTCGTGCGATAAGATTTTTCAGTGGGCAGTAGGCAGTTTTCAGTCACTCATTATTTATTAGACAAGTGCTTAAAGAGGAATTACATTGATTTGACTTTGTTTTGGAATTAAATAAGAAAGTAAAAAATCAATACTTTGTTGATTGATAATCAGTATTTTGTACTTAAATAATTAAGATAAAATATATAAGTAATGAAGCAATTTTAATTTATAGAATGAATACGATTCAATTTGTTGGTTGTCAACGTTTGGAGTAGCTGCCAACTGCCAACTTAAAAACTGCCAACTGCGTACAGGCGACTGCCTACTGCTTACTTATCCCTGCACAATGCCTTTTTTCTGCAATTCAAAGCGCACGTCCATCATCATCTGCCGCGTCAGCACTTTGGTGCACACGCCTTTTTCGTAGAAATATTGCACTTTTTGTCCATTGGGCATTTCCAACTCGTACTGATTTGAATCTAATTTTTTAAGCAGACAGAAGACGCCATAGCGCTCTGAAAACACATTTTTTATACCCGTTGGCTCTGTATGATACAACATGGCTACGGTATATGTAACTGTTTTGGCTAATATAGTGGCTTCTTTCCCCTTTTTTTCTACGTTGTATTCCGTGCCTTGTCGCGTGATTCTAGTTTGTTCGCGCACCTTATCATTTACTTTTTGTATCATGGATGACTCGTGCATATGTCCATTTTGATATTCTACCTCTAAAAGGGCATTGATATCTTGGAAAGCAACCGAAAAATTGGCTTGCGAACGAATCGTCGTCGCATCCGTACTAGTACTGGTAGATTGAACGGTGAGTGTGCCTGATTTTTTATTGGCAATCAATACGTTGTATAATAAGGTTTGGGCGGAAGCCATTGAATTGAATAAAAGGCTACCAAATAGAAGGAAACAAATGATTTTGCTCATGTTAGCTGTTTTTGTCTGAATTATCCGTTAAAACGTATTTATTTTTCTGATAAAATGCCGAAGATAAGAATATTATAACACTTTTATGGGTGTTTGTATTTTGTTAACAATATAAAATTTTGACTTGCTCGTATTTTTATAAGAATTTGCTTTCTGAAAAACGCTTATACATTAGCTACAGGGTGCAGGTGAGGCTGAAATTAAAATAAACCAATCATACAATCAGCATTGCCCAAATACCGAGTACCAAATACCCAGTACCTAACAATATCCATTCTGAGCAAACCAGTTTACTGCTTCTTTTATTGCTTGCTCGATAGGTGTTTGTGGCATTGCCAGTTCGGTTATTGCTTTTTGAGGCGTGTAATAATTATCAATTGTCAACATGGAAGTATTGGTGTAAGACAGCGGAATTCTTTTGCCAAGCAGCTTGGAAATCGCGTCACCAGCGTGTCCGGCAGTTTTCAACAAGGCGGAAGGAGCGGTAAAAAAGGGTTTGGTTCGACCGGTCACTGCATTTATTTTTTTAAAAAATTCTTGATATGTTAAATTTTCGCCTGCCAATAAGTAACACTCGCCGATTCGTCCGCGCGCTGCGGCATTCACTGCGCCTACCGCTACGTCTTGTACGGGCACAAAATTTTTTCCGCCTGTCGGACATATGACCAAAGGTGTTTTTAAATAGTAAAGCACCATCTTCCCGGAACTCGGCTTGGCATCACGTGCACCAATCATGAACGTAGGATTTACAACGATTGCTGGAATATTTTCATTTTTAACTGACTCTAAAACAAGTTGTTGTGCCCGATTTTTAGTGTCAATGTAATCGGTGCGTAGTTTCGTGTAGCTGAAAGAGCCAGTCTCATCACCAGGTTGCGTGCGCGAGCCGGGTCGGAACATATTGGCAGTGCTTACGTGTACGAACCGCTCGATACCCCACTTTTTTACAGCATTGAGCACATTTTGAGTGCCTTGAATGTTGACTGCGTCGTGCAAATGAGATTCGAGTCCCCACTGGCTGGTATTGGCGGCGGAATGAATGATAATATTACAACCTTGCGCTGCGGCATTTATATCTATGGCATTTGTAATATCGCCGTAGAATAGCTCTACATCCAGCCCTTTCAGCGCGATTGGATTGCTCGATTTTCGTAGTAATACGCGTACTTCATAGCCACGATGTAATAACTCGGCTGCAATATTACTTCCTAATAAACCGGTAGCTCCCGTGACCAACACTTTTTCAGGGTACATGATATGCTGGTTAGTGAATCTTGTTAATCTTAAAATCCCGTGAAAACTGGTTCAGACAATTTCAGCAGCCGAGGGCTTATTTTTAACGTCAACTTTTTTTGGAAATGGGTATCGCGTAAGGGATAGCAGCGGTTCCGTCCCGCAGGGCGGAAAGAGCGGATAGCCCGACCCCGCTGCCAGCCTTAGATTCGGCATACTTTCAAAGTTCGCCATATCTCGGCTGGCGGCGGGGATACGCCCAAAAATTCTATTAATATTAAAATGCTGTGAATGCTGACAAAAAAAAGAAAGTCGCTCACTCCAAAGAGTCAGCGACTTTTAATATATTGAAGGAAAACATGGTGTATTTACAAGTCTATAAAAGGTAGATGCTTTGAGTTTGAGAAACGTTGCCTGTGGATTTTATTTTTTTTGGAAAATAAAATGGGTGATAGGGTGATGGGGTTACAAGGTGATACATGACGAAGTGACGAGCGAAAAATTGCGACTTTGCGTCTTTGCGTGAAAAATTCAAACCCGTTCAATAATCGTAGCGATACCCATGCCACCGCCCGCGCACAACGTGACCAAACCGGTTGATAGATTCCTTCTTTCCAGTTCATCGAGCAAGATGCCGAGCAACATCGCGCCCGTCGCACCCAACGGATGTCCGAATGCAATTGCGCCACCGTTCACATTTAAGCAGTCTGGGGCAATGTCCAAATCACGTTGAAACTTTAAGGGGACGGCGGCAAACGCTTCGTTGCATTCCCAGAGGTCAATATTTTTAGTGGTCATACCGGCGGCTTGCAGGGCTTTTTGGGCAGCGGGAGTTGGTCCGGTGAGCATAAGGGTCGGTTCAGTGCTGACGTTGGCGACGGAAACGATGCGGGCGCGGGGTTTCCAGCCCATTGCTTCGCCTTTTTCCTGAGTAGCAATCAGCACCAACGCGGCGCCATCCACGATGCCGGAAGCGTTGCCTGCGGTGTGGACGTGCTGAATTTTTTCTACTTCTGGATACCGATGCAGCGCCATGTCATCAAAACCTGTCGCGCCGATATTGGCGAAAGCAGGCGGTAAATTGGTTAAACTTTCTAAAGTCGTATCGGGTCGGAGGTGTTCATCTTTTTCTAAAATCAGCAAACCATTTTGGTCGTAAATCGGGATAATCGCGTTTGAAAAATAACCTTGTTCCCAGGCATGAGCGGCGCGTTGTTGGGATTGTAGGGCAAAAGCATCTACATCCTCCCGGGTAAAACCTTCCATCGTCGCGATTAAATCAGCGGAAATGCCCTGCGGTACATAATTGGTCTGCTGAATTACTTCTGGGTCAAACAGCAAGGGACCGCCGTCGCTGCCTAACGGTACTCGACTCATACTTTCCACGCCACCTGCCACCATCACATCCGCCCAACCTGCTCGTATTTTCATAGCTGCCAGATTCACGGCTTCCAAACCTGACGCACAATATCGATTCAACTGCATCCCACTGACCGACTCGTGCCAACCTGCATACGACAGTGCTGCTTTTGCAATATTAAAACCTTGGTCGTCCACAGGCGTGACACAACCAAGCAAAAGGTCATCTACCATATTGGTATTCAAATGATTGCGTACTTGAAGGGCATTCAAAACTTTCGCCAACAGCGTGATGGGCTTCACTTCATACAAAGCACCGCTGGATTTGCCCTTGCCACGAGGGGTACGAATGGCATCAAAAATATAAGCATCTGTCATTTTTTAATGTTTGAGGTCAAAGTTTAAGCGGTCTGGCATCTGGCATCCAGTTACTGCGTCACCTTTTCCAATTCCTGTACCAGTTTTGATTTATTCACATTTTCGTATTCCATTTTTACAAAACCGTATTGCTCATGGAAATAGGCTTTAATGGCGGATTTTCCAAGATTGCTGGCGGTTTTGCCTTGTACGATCCAGCAGTCGAGTGTGCCGAGCGGTGTTTGTAATATTTCTTTACCTATTATTTCATAATCGCATACGTTGCGTACATTGCCGCCCCAACTGCCCCACTGCGGGTCGCTCCACCATTCGCTGATGTCGTGTGTCCATTGCCATTTGTGTCCAATTTCCAAAGGCATTTGGATGAATGGGAAGGGATTCAATTCCAAGAGTCGAAAGAGTTTAAAATGGGGTTGCGGCAGCCATACATTGCCTGCATTTTCTACCAGACTGTTGATGTCTTTGCTGTCCACTTCTGCACCCACCGTATTGTAATTGCGTATTTCTACCACCGTTTTATTAAAAGCAGCATCTAAGTAAATGAAAGGTTGCAAGCCTTTTATGACGGTGTAACTTATCTTTATGACCGTTTTTTCATCCGTGCTGTCGAGCGGCACTAAGTCCCAAGTTTGCGCCTTGCTACTCACCCCTGCTGCCGTTGGAGTGCTGCGGTAGTGCATGGTGTCCCCGGTAGGTGTCAGATAAAAATACCTGTAAGAGAACACTTTTCGGTCGGTATATATTTTATTATCTACAATATAAGGGTCTTCGCCAAAATTGAATTTTCCAACTTTTTCAATCAAGAGTCCGTTCTCATTCCAATAAGGTTCATTTGCAACTTCAGGAGCGCAGCTACTTATGATGCTGCCTATTATTACAAGTAAGATATTAACTTTATTACTAAACATATAAATTTGCTATTTAAAGTCGCAAAAGTACGAAGGACAACGTCGGAAGTATGCGCTGCAAAGAAAAAAGATTCGTTTTTTGAATGGATTCGTCCGAATTTTTGCGCAATCGGTCGTTTTGAATGAGCCAAAAGCGTGTTTCACTTGTATATTTGTATAAAACCAATTGTGTTATGGCAACGAGAAGATTAAAAATTACTGGATTTGCCCGTTTCTTTGTTGTAATGCTATTTCTGGTGCCGCTGGCGTATATCGGTGCTTCTTATTACAATGGACAAGACGGCATTCAAAATATTAAAAATTTGTTCGGCATTGATACGAATAAACCGTGCACCGAGCACGTAGAAACGCTTGACAATCAAAGTGTTCAAAATACACCGACCATTATAACCGACCGTTCTTCCAGCAACGACAGCCGCCGGATAGACCAGCTCGAAAAACGAATGAATGCCTTGGAAAATGAAAACGCTCAATTGCGCAATCAAGTTAGCCAGCAGGACTTGGAACTCAAAGACTTGCGCCGTCAGCTTCGCACCAATTAGTCATCACCAAACTTGTTTGGTGGTTATCATCGCCCAACTCGTTGGATGAAACACAAAACAAGTTTCGTCCCTACTTTTATTCAAAAACCCTTATCTTTGCAAACGCAAAGCAGCAGTGGTCAGATGGCAAGCGCGTCGTCTGACCATTGTGTTGACCCCCTACCCCCCGAAGGGGAATCGGCTTGCATAAACCCATCAACCTGTAAACCGAATAGATATGTCCATCGTTACCGAATTCAACGCCTACCGTTCTAAAATGAACGAAAAAATATTATCGGAAGATAACCTCGTTTTGAAACGTTTTTTCAACCTCGATACTAATGCTTATCAGGATGGCGCGTTAAACAAAAAAACGAAAGAACTCCTCGGATTGATTGCTTCGATGGTGCTGCGCTGCGATGACTGTGTGCGCTATCATTTGGGTACGTGCTACGAGTTGGGCGTGACGCGCGCAGAGGTGTTTGAAGTATTTGCGATTGCGAATTTGGTGGGCGGTTCTATTTGTATTCCGCATACGAGGAGGGCGGTGGAATATTGGGAAGCACTCGAAGCGGAAACTTCTAATGTTTAATTTTAAATTTTTAATGTTGAATGATTAATATTGTTTCGTATTTTACGAATTCCATTTAGTATTAAACATTGAACATTCAAAATACTCAAATGAGTAAGAATTATTTAGACGAATTAAATCCCGTGCAACGGCAAGCGGCGATAGCTACGGAAGGTCCGGTGCTGGTGGTGGCGGGTCCGGGGTCGGGCAAGACGCGGGTGCTTACGTATCGCATTGCGCATATCATCGAGAGTGGGGCGGCACCGTGGGAAGTGCTGGCGTTGACGTTTACGAATAAAGCGGCGCGAGAGATGAAGGAGCGGATTTCAAAAGTCGTGGGCGAGCGAGCGAATCAAGTGTGGGCGGGTACGTTTCACTCTATTTTTTCGCGCATTTTGCGGGTAGAAGCGGATAAGATTGGCTATTCCTCCAATTTTACAATCTATGATACCGAAGATACGAATAGTGTGTTGAATGCAGTGATGAAAGAAATGAATCTGGATAAGACGGTTTATAATACAAATGCGATTCGCGCTCGAATTTCCTCAGCTAAAAGCAATTTAATTACACCGAAATTATATTTAGAAAATGAAGAACTGATGTCGCAAGATCGGATGTCAAAACGTCCGCTCACCGCTCAGGTTTATGAGAAGTATGTGGCACGTTGCAAGCGTTCGGGTGCAATGGATTTTGATGATTTATTATATCGCTTATATGAGTTATTACAAAAAAATCCGGACGGCGTTTTAGAAAAATATCGGAAGAAATTTCGCTATGTATTGGTAGATGAATTTCAGGATACCAATTATTTGCAATATGCGATTATAAAAAAATTGGTGCAATATGAGGGTAGTCCGCGCAACATTTGCGTGGTGGGCGATGATGCACAAAGTATTTACGGCTTTCGCGGCGCGACGATTCAAAACATTTTGGATTTTGAAACAGATTTTAAACCTTATGGATTTCAAGTTTTTAAATTAGAACAAAATTATCGCTCGACCGACCACATCGTACAGGCTGCAAATGAAGTAATTGGGTATAATCGGAAGCAAATTCAAAAGAAAATCTGGTCGGACAAAGGCGTTGGGCATCGCATCAAAGTCATCAAAGCCCTCACCGATACGGAAGAAGGCAAGCGCGTAGTGGATACGATCTCCGAACAAAAAAATCGCTACCATCTGCGCAATAGCGACATCGCCATCTTGTATCGCACTAATTCTCAGTCCCGTATATTTGAAGAATATTTGCGACGTAATAATATTTCGTACCGCGTTTATGGTGGTTTGTCTTTTTACCAACGCAAGGAAGTCAAAGATTTAATTGCATATTTACGATTGGCGGTCAATCAAGTGGATGAAGAAGCTTTGCGCCGAGTGATTAATTATCCGCGTCGGGGCATCGGCGATTCTACGGTGGATAAATTCAACGCGTATGCCGGACAGAACGATGTACCGATGTGGAGTGCCTTGAAACAAGTGCAAATCAGTGGTCGGACGCAAAGCACGATTATCAATTTTGTAGGCATGATAGAAGATTTTGCTGGTAAAGCCCAAACGAACAACGCTTATGATATTGCCAATTACATTGCGAAACGCTCCGGTATTATAGATGAATTAAAAAATGATACGACGATAGAAGGCGCGGGTCGCCTCGAAAACGTGAACTCCTTACTCGACGGTATCAAAGCATTTGTGGAAGATGATGGTATCGAAGTGGAAGGGCAGCCCGAAAATAGCACGAGCCTCGCCGCTTATTTACAAAATATCGCCCTGATTACCGATTTGGATAAAGAAGGAGACGAGGTAGACCGCGTCACGCTGATGTCCGTCCACTCTGCTAAAGGCTTGGAATTCAAGTCGGTATTTGTAGTTGGATTGGAAGAAAATCTATTTCCGTCGTTTATGTCCAATGAAAGTATAGACGGGCTGGATGAAGAGCGCCGCCTGTTTTATGTTGCCATCACGCGTGCCGAGGAATATTTGACGATTTCGTACGCGGCGCAACGGTATCGGTTTGGAACGCAGCGCATGAGCGAGCCGAGCCGTTTCTTAGGCGAATTGCCAACACAAAGTATTGAGAGTACGTCCTCCATTCGCAGCAATCAGGAGCGAGAAGAAAGTCCACTCGCCAGAGTGGTCGGCAATTTTATGCGCAAAACGGCTGCGCCACCATCTTCTGCCATTGCCATTGACCCTGCCACTTTCCATCCCAGCCCTACCGAACAAATCACGAAAGGTATGACTATTTTACATTTAAAATTTGGCGAAGGCGAAGTGCTAAATGTAGAGGGTAACAAAGACAATCCCGTTGCTACTATTCATTTTAAAGACATTGAAGCGCCGCAACAAAGAAGGATTATGTTGAAATATGCGAAGGTGCAGATTGTGGAATAAAAAAAGGGGACATCTTCCAAAAATCTACTCCCTCTTCTCGTACTGTTCTTGATGCTGCTTTTTAAGCCGTTGATAGGTTTCATCCGCTTTCGCCAATTGCCATTTTTCATAGAAAATGAGAGCAGATTCGGCTTTGATGGGGTCTTGTTCGCGGGGTAATTCGGCTCGACCATGTGCGCCGCTTTGCCCTTTTTTATCACTTGGCACAGGTCCATCGTATTTCTTACCCGTTTTATGATTGGCATAGCGACGCGAACGGGTGTAGCCCATCTGCAAAAACTTACGCGCCATATCCATGCCGACAAAATCTCTGTGCTCTTTGTATTCTAAAAAAAGTTGGTAGATTTTTTGAGAGGAGTCGCGTGCAATATCCGGCGTTTTGAATCGCCAATACGGTAGGATTTCACTTTTATAAGGTTCTATCAATAGCACACCCTGCTCGCCTTTCCCAACTCGATAGCGTTCGGGCTGTTGACGAAAGTTAATCTGCTCAAAATCAAGGGAATAATCGAAAGTCATATTGAAAGTGGGCAGTTTTCAGTAGGCAGCGGGCAGTCAACGATGCATTTTTAAATTCAAAAGAATTAAAAATACTTTAAAATCTCGGCTAACTCTGCCAACTGTACACTGCCTACTGCTTACTTACTTATTGCTTCGGTGGTACGCCATTCTTTTCTTTGGTCTGCATGTGCTGCTGCTTCATTTGCTCGTGTTCGGCTACCATTCCCTCGTGCTCTTGCATCATGCGGGCATGGTCCGCTTTTATTTTGTCGTGTTCCGTTTTCAGCGTTGCTTCTTCTACCTCACCCGAGTTGTGGCGGTCTTCCATTGCTTTGAATTCGTCAATGAGTTGGCGGTGGGTTTGTATCATTTCTTCGTGCTGCTTCATAGTTGCATCGTGGGTAGCCAGCATGGTAGTTACGGTAGTGCTGTCGGTAGCAGTAGTGCCTGCGCCTACAGAGTTGCGCAGTTCATTCGTCATGTCGTCGTGTTCTCGCTTCATGCGCTCGTGCGATTCTTCCATTCGTTCATGGTCTTCCTCTATCTTTTCGATGTCCGCCATCATTTGTTTGTGGGCTTCACTTTCCGCAGCATTTTTCTTTGCGCAAGCAGTCACAGCAGCACTGAGAGACAAGGCTAAAGCAAAATATAATAACTTCTTCATAATTGAATGTGGTTTTAGTTATTTCACATACGAGTGGAAGTGGGGAAAAGATTTTTGAAATAATAAAAAAGTGAAAAACGGACACTGGACACGCTTACTCAGCTCAACTTTCTTTTACAGATCGCAGGCAAAAAAAATATGCGGAGAAAGTCGTAAAAAAAATTACTGCACCAGTGGAAGTCCCTGCAACGGTGCGATTTCGTTGTACTTCATCTCTATTTCTTTGTTCAATTCGGCTACTTGTGCTTCCCAAACTTTTATTTTAGCATTGGCATCATCAATGGCTTTTCGGAAACCGGTCATGGATTCTTTGAGATTGCCCTTGAATTTTGAACCGCCATTTAGCTCATTTTTCATTGCTTCCAACTGCGGTTTATACGCATTCATTTCATTGGCATAATTGCCTATTTCCTGCGCCAGCTTGGAGAATCTGCCATTGTAATCACTAAAACTACTTTGCAATTCCGCGAGCTTGCCGACGGGCGCACCTTCCCCAATATTCATCCTCGCAGTCTCTTCATCCCGTGCCTCAGAAATACGGCTTTTATACATGGAATAAATCTCTAATTCGCCAGATAAACCTCTGTACGTGTTGCGGATATTTTCAATAGCACTGTCATAATCAGACGATAGTTGAAGGATTTCTTCTCTGGAATTTTTCACATTTTTGCAAGCTGCAAAAGCGATAATTAAAACAACAAAAAGCAGAAAATTTTTCATGGTGTTTATAATTTTGATAAAACGAACGCAAAGATAGGAAAAGTCAAAATCTAAAATATGAAAAACCTACAAGGTTTCCAAAAACCTTATAGGTTTGTAACAACGGCGGCATGTTTGGACGCAATTAAAATGCGGTTTAGAATCGTCAACGTAATCAAGTACGTCGGCTTCACGCCATCCAAGCCCAGACTGCCGGAAGCAAGCGTATGTCCTGTGAGCAGCGGATTGTCAGACCCGTAATACGCATAATACAACGCCACATCTTCCCGAATACTGCGCCGAATTTTAGCAGCCGCTTGAATCGCTTTTTGATAATGCGCCCCTTCCATTTCCAGCCCAATTGCTTGCCAAGACGATTTTAAAAAATAGCGCAAAATATCTTTATTCTGCAACGAAGTACCCAGCACCGTTATCATCGAGCCCTCGTACACTGCCAGTCCATGCCCTTCAAAATCCGCTTTGGAAAGTCTATTTTCCAATGGATAATTGTCCGTCGTACCTTCAAAAACAAAAGCAGTGGGCACCATAATATCGCCTTTTCCACCTTCCAGAATGCCCGCTTTACCCATGATAGAAACCGATTCTACTTCCAAGCCTTGTTTGCCTTGTGCAGTTTCAAAAGGTTTCAATAATTCATCCATGGTTTCAAACGCCTGTTCGCCAAAAGCATAATCCATGACGATTAAGAGGGGTTGTTGCTCCTGAATGTAAGCTTCATTCCAATTGATTTCCATTGGTAGCTGCGCGGTATCCATTTGAGCGGTATCAAATATTTGCACCGAAATATTCGTGCCGATGGTGTCGTCCAATTGGTACATTCCGTTTTGCAAGGCGTATTGCTTCACCCTATTTCGTAAGTCGGCATTGCTTTCTATGCTCAACTCGCGTGCCAATTCTTCCACCGAGTCAGAAGCGGTTGCAAGTGCTGCTGTTGCATAAAAGCAATTCATCACGCTATGCGGATTCGCGCTGATAATGTGTAGGGGGCGATGTAACCAGTCCTTTTCCGCTAAAAATTGTCGGATATTATTTGCCCATCCTTCGCCATAATGATGATGCCCCACGCGCTCGCGCAAGGCAGGCGAGAAGAAAATTTCCCGGTCTTGTTTTTCATTTTCTTCTTCATACGACAAGCGACCAAGCCAATAAGTGATATGAAAAATACTATTCACATGACTATCGGCGGCAAAGCGTTTGGCAACGGTGGTTATTTCATTATAAGTGCGTCCCAGTAGGGTAGAGAGATAAGTATAAGCGACTTCTCGGTCAAATTCCTCGCCTTTTGCTTCTGCATTTAACACAATATCTTCTAATTGGAGCCACTCGCGGCGCAATCTACCTTTTTGGTCTCCGCTGTTGATGCGTATTTTTTCTGCTTCTACATATAAGAAAGTCAAATGTGTCAGGATGTCATAAATATCGCTTCTGCCACGCGTCATCTCGATAAACATCTGCTCGGCATCTATGCGGTAGCAATTGCGGCGGCGCTTGGGCGGCACTATTTTTTGAAAATCCGACTGCTCCAATCCTTCCCTGGAAATCAATTTAATATACCGACATTCTTCAATGCCTTTCGGCAAACGCTGAAATACATATAACAATCCTTCTAATTCTACCCGCTCCGGGTCGTTTACGGAACCGTAAATTTCGGGTTGTAAAATTTTCAGATTTTCAATCAATTCCGTCCCTGAAACGCCTAATGGCTTATAGCTACCGCGAATGAATAAATGCCGCATAGCAATGTAGAGCCGCTCAATGGCGGCGCGGGATTCGTGCGCGCGCGTACGGGGTGTGAGGATGGAAGCCATATTGAAAGTACAATTTTCGAGGTACGAAGTATGAATAGATGCAAAGATAAGATAGTAGCCAAACTTGTTTGGCTTTTTTGTAATAACCAAACAAGTTTGGTTAATTTTACAACTTCACTTTTACAAAAAACACATGACATTTTCATATACCAATCGCCAAGGCGACACTTACTATTTTAAAGCTATCCAAACAGCTAAAGGCGGCACTCGTTATTATTTAACGAAGAACGCCCATGCAGAAGATTTAATAGAAGAAGTGCCCCGAGGTTTTGAAGTGTTAGAAACAATAGATGAAGCGCGCGTAAAAATCAGAAAGATCATCCCTTTATTGGTATCAAAAGATGAAATCGAAATGGTACGACAAGCTGTGGCGGATTTATCAGCTCTAAATGATTTTATCGCATATGGAGAAGGGAACATTATAACAGTCTGGTATTCTCAATTTAATTCGTTAGCAGGTATAGAAGAGCAAGTCTCACACGAAGAAGCATTAGAAATGCATGGCGAACAAATGCTTCGCTGGAAAAAATACTATGATGCAATGCACTTTGTATTGGTGGACAAAAAGTCAAATTTGTGGGAAGTCCATCGCCGCGTTTTTACGAGTCTCATAGGAGCTTATGCTTTGCTGGAGCAGTCAAATGATTTAGATTATTTGGGAGACAAATATTGCCCACACTTAGGGCGGGACAGTTTTTTTCAATTGAACCCACTTGGGTGGGAGGAGTGATGACCCAACTTGTTTAGTTTATAATATTCTTTAAATCCAAACAAGTTTGGATATTACGATAAAAGCTGATACACCAACAAACTCCCCAAATATGCCATGCCACTCATAAACAAAAACTGCACGGCGGGCCACTTCCAACTATTCGTTTCGCGCTTCACCACTGCCAGCGTACTCATACATTGCATTGCAAAAACGTAGAAAATCAGAAGCGATAAAGCAGTTGCCAAACTGTACACTTTTTCGCCGTTGGGGCGGCGTTCTTGCGCCATGCGTTGGCTCAGGGTAAGTTCGTCTTGCGCACTGCCGATGCTGTAAATCGTTGCCATTGTACCGACAAAAACTTCTCGTGCCGCAAACGACGTAATCAACGCAATCCCTATTTTCCAATCAAAACCCAGCGGACGGATGACTGGCTCAATCGTTTTACCCAAAATACCGGCATACGAGGCTTCTATCTGACGTGCGGCGATTAAATCTTTGGTTTGCATTTCATCCAATTCATTTTCTTCGGCATACGTAATTGCATCTTTTTCTGCTTGTAATATTTTACCTGAAGGTCCAAAACTGGCGAGTGCCCAAAGAATAATAGAGATGACAATAATAATTTTACCAGCTTCGGTCACGAATGTTTTTACTTTTTCCCACACGGTGTACGCGACGTTGCGTAGGACAGGCGTTCGATATTCTGGCAATTCCAACAATAGAAAACTACGTTCTTTTGACTTTAAAATCCATTTAAAAATCAATGCTGCTATCAGCGCGCCCAAAATGCCCAACAAGTACAAACCCATAAACGCCAAGCCTTGCAAGTTGAAAATACCCGCTACAGTTGTGGACGGAACGACAAAACCAATCAACGCCGTGTAAACCGGAATCCGCGCGGAGCAACTCGTGAGTGGAGTTACCAAAATGGTAATCAGTCGTTCTTTCCAATTGCTGATGGTGCGGGTGCTCATGATGGCTGGAATCGCGCAGGCATGACCAGAAATAAGTGCCACCACGCTGCGCCCATTCATACCAAAAGCCTGCATAATGCGGTCGAATAGAAACGCCACCCGCGCCATGTAACCAACTTCTTCGAGTATAGAAATCAGAAAAAATAGAATCGCAATCTGTGGAATAAATACCAACACGCCACTCAATCCCGCCAGAATTCCATCTGCCAGTAAACTCGACAACCAGCCCGTGCCTAAAATATATTTCAACCAATTGCCTCCGTCTGTAAACACCGTTTCAATCCACGTCATTGGATATTCCGCCCAAGCGAAAATGGCTTGAAAAACGAAAAACATAATCGCAAAAAAGATAATGGGACCTGCAATCGAATGCGTCAACACCGCATCCAAACGCTCCGTTATTTTAGAAGGTTGCTGAGTGCCGCGCCGAATCGCTTGCCGTACAATCGGCGTGAATCGGTCGAAGCGTTGCATCGTTTCTTCTACTTGTTGTCGCAGACTTATGAAACCAGCATCATTCACGCTTTGCTCAATGGCTAACCGCTGTGCAGGATTTAAAAAAGGAAGCCAATCGTAGTGATGCGCAATCAAAACCGCTTGAAAATCCGTCTGAATCTGCGGCAATTGCTCTTTGACGACGTTTGCGACTTGTATGGCTGCAACCGAAAGGGGATAATAATTATTTTTTGAAACGTCTGTTTTTTTGGTAGCCGCTATTAAATCCAACATCTCTAATTTGAGCAACTCAATGCCGTTACCAGTGCGCCCGCTGATGGCTATCACTGGAACATTCAATTGATTAGAAAGATAATCGGTGTCAATGTAAATGCCTTCTTTTTCGGCGATGTCGGACATATTGAGCGCCAAGATAACGGGCAAACCCAAATCTTTCACTTGCGTCAGAAGCAACAAATGTTTTTCTAATTTGCTGACATCCGCGATGTAAAGAACCGCATCAGGAAAATTCGTATCGGTAGGATTGGCGAGGGTTTGCACGACGATGCGCTCATCTTGCGAGGTTGGATAAAAACTATACGTGCCAGGAAAATCTATGAGCGTGGCTTCGTGTTGCTGACTTAACGTGATTTTTCCAATTTTTTTTTCAACAGTGATGCCGGGGAAGTTGCCAGTTTTTTGGCGCAAGCCAGTCAGTTGATTAAAAACAGAGGATTTGCCGGCGTTGGGATTGCCGACGACCGCGAAGGTGAATACTTTGTTTGCTACTTTACTGCTTTTTTCACTCATCTCAACAAAATGCACGCCGCCTCTTGCCGCCGCAACGCCAAATAATTACCATCTACTTTTAAATATAAACTGCCGCCGAAAGCTCCTTCGCGCACTATTTCTACCCGGCTGCCAGGAAGTACGCCCATTGCCAGTAGTTTACAACCCAACTGCTCATTGGTGAATTGTGCTACGAATCCGGCTTTGCCCGGTTTCATTTGTGAAAGCTGTTTGCCAAATGCTAATGTCGCAACCACGTTATGCTTATTTTGATTTAATCTAAATAACTATTGCAAAAATAACATCAAAATGGATAACTTGTTGTATTAAGATTGAACAAAAATGGTAAGTGGTAAAAAATACCTAATTGTGGGGAAGTGGGTCATTAGTTTTAGGTAGATGAAAATTTATGATAATTATAAAGTCAACAAAAAGCATACCATTCGTCTCTTTTTGATTAAAATTATTTGAATATCCAAAATATTGTTTTTAGTTTTACCTTGAATTTTTAAATTGGCGGAAATGCAAATACCATTGTTTGAGAGCGAATCAAGTGCAACAAATTTAAAAGTAAAACACGTAAAATCTAAATCCAATGGCACTAAAGAACGGGTAAGTAGGTATGAAGGATTGAAAGAAAAATTAGATACTGACCAATTATTCAATGGAAATTGGGTGGAATTAGATACGCTTACGCCCATTAAATTAACCCCAAAATATAACTTTTTCGATTTATTTTCTGGTGCCGGTGGAATGTCGGTAGGTTTTCGCAATACGGGTTTAAATAAAATTGCCAGTGTAGAAATTGATAAAGATGCTTCAGCAACAATTAGGGATAATTTCCCCGATTCTTTTCATTTTGAAAAACCGATTGAGCAAATTACACTGGAAGAAATAGAGGCGGTTGCACAGGATAAAAAAATTCACGTTGTATGTGGCGGTCCGCCTTGTCAGGGTTTTTCGGTGGCGGGTTTGCGGAATCCACACGACCCGCGCAATCAACTTTTTAAGGAATACATCCGCATTGTCCAACATTTACAGCCGGATTTTATCGTTATAGAAAATGTACCAGGCATTCTGACGATGCAGAATGGCGCGGTGTATCAAGAAATTTTGCGACAACTTGCGGATATTGGGTATCCTAATACATCCGTCCGCATTTTAGAAGCAGCGCAGTTTGGCGTACCTCAACTTCGGGCGCGAGCCGTTTTTATTGGCAATCGGCTCGGCTTGAAAAATCCCTACCCAAAGCCTTTTTTGACAAAAAAAAATTACGAAACGATATCCGAATCCATTGAGGATTTAAAAAAGTTGCCTTTTGATGCTGCTTTTAACCATCATGGCACCACACACTCAGCGGAGATGGAACAGCGTTTGGCACAAATTCCCGCCGGTGGTTCTTTGTATGACAAATTTCGAGATGCGTGGAAGCGTCAATATCGGGATGCACCGAGCATGACCGTAAAGGAAAATCATGGCGGCGTACATATGCACTATGAGTTGAACCGAGTGCTGACGGCGCGAGAGATGGCACGTTTGCAGACTTTTCCTGATGACTATATTTTTAGCGGTACGTTTAAGCGCGCCTATTGGCAAATTGGCAATGCGGTGCCTTGTTTTTTAGCAGAACATATTGCTTTGGGAATAAAAATCGCGCTAAATGCTTTATAAGTAATTCATTCAGTTTGTTTCACCAATACTGAATATCGTACCAGCCACAGCCTATGCAGCCCAATTCCGCTATTTTTCCGACTTTTGGAATAGGCACCATTCCTTGATTTAGAAAATTCGTTTCCCACTTTTCATCTCCTTCGTAATAAAATTGAATACCAAAGATAATACCGCGCCTTCCAGTATGAAAACAGTTTCTGCAAACCTCTCTTTTTTGTTGATTCCTCTGATTATCAATTAATTGAAATTTTGCTTTGATTTCTTCCACCGTTATATCATCCAGATTTTCAGCTTTCGTTTCGGCATCCCAACGAATCTCCGGAAATTTATGGTCGAGCAATAAACCTGCTTTATTGGCAGCGCTTAACTCAAAAATATTCCGATTATTTAGTGCCTGAAACGCTTTTTTGCGAAAAGCAGCACTGAAAACTTCATAACCGGTTTGACTCCCTCTTGGAATTGGCACTAATTGAAATTCGCGCCGGACGCCGCCTCCAATCGGACGGCTGGCAATGGTATAACCCATTTCTTTTATATCTTGCAATCTTCTTTGTGGATTAGAATTAGCAGGGAAAGCCGATGTCCAGTCCAATTTGGCTAATTCATCAAAAAAGGGTTTGGTTACTTGCCGACCCGTCAATGTTTCTTGCCAATACTGCTTTTCTTTTTCAATCCAAGCAGAAATTGCATTTTTGGTAAAAAACGGTTGAATGGTTTCTAAATAAAGCGCCAAATCTTCTTCCGTTTCAATAAAAATACCCGTGCGGCGATAATGATAAGGAATCAGACCCGTCCATTCAAAATTGTTTTCAACATCCGTAAAAGAGACCGTTAGGTACAATTCCGATGCTTTGCTATGCGCAGAAAAACCAGAAACTTGAATAGTAGGTTTCTGAATAAAGGATTGTAAAACGGTAAGATTCATGGGGCAGGTTTCTTCAGTAGGTCAGCAATATCTAGTTCTAAGGCTTTGGCAATTCGCTCCAGATTAACAAGGGTTATATTCCTTTCCGCACGCTCAATCATACCGATGTAAGTGCGATGAAAATCTGCTCTTTCAGCAAATTCTTCCTGCGAAAGATTCTGTTTCAGCCTCTCTTTTCGCACATTTTCACCAAATATTTTGAGAATTTCAGGTGTCTTCTGCAAAAGCCAATTTTCTTGCAAAACTCCAAAAATGCTACGTTTAAATCTACATACAATACGTATCATTTAATAGCGAACCATCGCTGAATTAACTAAATGGATTCACAACCGCGTTATCAACTCCCCTATCGCATACCCCACCGCCGCCACGCCAAAACCCACCAAAAACATATCAAAACCACTTTTAAATAATTTTGCACCGGTAAAAAAACTCCGTGCAGCACCCACTACAAAATGCGCCAGCATAGAAATGATAAATGATGTCCACAACGCCGCCTGATGTTCTAATATAAAAAACGGTAAAATTGGAATTAGCGCTCCAATGGCGGTAGCAAAACCCGTGACCCATGCTTCTTTCATCGGGCTGGTGCTGCTTTCGCTAATGCCCAATTCTTCTCGCTCTTTTTCTTGAAGCGCCAGCACCGGGTCGCTCATGACGTGCCACGCCAGCTTTTCTGCTTGGTCTTGGCTCATACCTTTGGCTTGGTAAATCAGAGCGAGTTCTTTGGCTTCCAAGTCGGGCATCAATTCGATTTCCTGCGCTTCCATCCTGCGCTCGTTTTCATACAATTCTCGCTCGCTTTTAGCTGCCAGATAACCGGAAGAACCCATCGAAAGCGCGTCTGCCAGCATACCAGACACACCGGAAATAAGTATAATGTGACTTTCTACACTCGCCCCAACGACACCTGCAATCAACCCAAAATTAGCCGTCAAACCATCATTAAAACCGTAAATCACATTGCGCAGCATACCGCCCGACGCAGATTTGTGCCATGATTCACCATTGGGGATAACGTCCTTTAAATTCGCCAACTTATCGGAGTGCATCGCCGAGTCAATCGCTAATTCTTTCGCCAAATCGCGGGTGGAATTATCCGTAGAAACATGATATAAATTCAAATAGGCTTTTACTTCGTTGCCTTCTTCATTCAGCATCCAGCGTTCGAGCAAGCTCGTACCGAGGTATTTTGATAGCCACACTTGGAGTTTTGCTTGGGTAGAAGGCTGTATATCAGGCACTTCCATATTGTTTTCCACTAACAGTGCCTCCCAGCGGGCTTTGTGCTGGGCTTCTACTTCGGCGAGTTGGGAAAAGAGGAGTTGTTTTCGTTCGTTTGATTCATTGGAAGCCAGAAAAGTGTAGATAAATCGGGCATCTTCTTCATCTTGCAAATGGTATAGCCAAAGTTTTGGGTGTTTGGTTGGTGTGGAAGTTGTAGGCATGGTTTGATATGCTAATTTACTGATTTGACAATCCCGCCATTCGGCGCGGACAAGTTGTGCTGATTAAAACGCAGTCTTAATGCAGTTACAAACGTTTTTACCCTACTTTTGCTTTTATTTGCTGTTTTTCGAGGTTATTTATAAACAATCTAAACCTATTGGGATTAAAATGAAAATAGGGTTGGACAATAATGAAACCTTTCAATATTTTACAAATTTTATGGTTGTTGAGGTGCCTACGATATGAAGAAAGTAAGTGACGCTTGCTAGTACACTTACAGAAATGGGAGTTATTACATTCTCAACGGCGTCTTCTAAAACTATTCTACCTAATACGTCAATTATTTGATAATTTTTACCAATAGCTTCGGATGGGCAATCAAGATATAAAATATCATTCGTAGGATTTGGATAAAGATTATATATAACAGGCTTATTGGTTTTTATCTTAAAATCACTAAGTGGACGCTTCCATACTGTAAAATTTGTACCCACAAACAGGTCTTTTTCTCCTACAACGATTGTATTTACACTACTCCTTGCCAAGTCAGTTGCCCGTCATTTACTTCCTGCCAGGTGTTACCATGATCGGCAGATACATAAACGCCATTACATTCACCATTACAATAAGCAATTCCAGCAAATACTTTATTGTCGCTTTTAGTCAAGGCTTGAACTCTTGTATATATTGTATTTTCTCCAATATTAACTGATTTCCAACTGCCGCCATTATTGGAAGATATATACAAGCCATTGTTGGTGCCTGCAAGAATATTTGAACCGCTTACTAATAATGACAATATATTGCTTTGGGGCAAACCTTTATTCGCTGGTTTCCAACTATTTCCATTATCAGTTGATAAATAAACACCATCATATTCCGTTCCAGCAAACATATATTTTCCATCTATTGCTAATGATGTAATATGGCTGTCCGGCAAGCCATTACTGATTGATTTCCAGTTTGTGCCGTTATTATTGGAAAGGTAAATTTTCCGGTTGGCAGCTGCAAAAATGCTTTTATCTTTTATAATGATTGCATAAACATAATAAAAAGTAGAGTCGGGTAAACCATTATTTATTGATTTCCAACTTTTACCATTATTTGTTGACAAATATATGCCATTGGGCGTTCCTGCAAAAATACGATTGCCACTTATTGCTAAGGAAGCAATCGAATTATCTCCCCGATAAATAATGCCTGCATTGCCTATTATCCAATTATCTCCCTGATCGGTTGATGAAAATATACTACCTCCTAAAGTGCCTGCAAAAATGGTGGAGTCACTGACGGCTAATGATAAAATATAAGTATTATTTAAACCATTACTAGATGACCTCCAAGTGTTACCATTATCCGAGGATACTATTATATCCGCACCAAAAGTACCTGCAAATATATTATTGCCAACTTTTGTAAAAGAAGAAATGCTAATATTATGCCATCTATTTAAGCCGGTGTTAACAGAAATCCAGGTATTACCATCATCTTCTGATAAAAATATTTCGCTATTATACATTCCGGCAAAAATATCTCCTTGATGAATAAACAGTGAAGTAATAAAAACATTGGGTAAGTTATTATCTAGCTTAACCCAAGTAATTCCATTATCTACAGATCTAAAAATCCCATTCCCATAAGTACTAATAAAAACTTGATTCTCCTTGATGATTATATCTGTAATTTGGGTATTTTCTAAACCATTACCAATTGGAGACCAACTATTTCCATAATCACGAGATACAAAAGCACCGCTCCAAACAGTTCCTACAAATATATTACTGCCATTTATTGCTATTGTGGATATATGAAGATCCGTCAAACCATTATTTATTGGTAACCAGTTTTTTCCATTATCAGTTGATAAAAATAGTCCTTCTCCATAAGTTCCTGCAACAATATGCGAGTCACTCGCGGCTAAAGCATATATAGTTACATAACCATTTGTACCATTTTCGGGCAAACCATTACTAGCTTCCTTCCAGTTTTTGCCATTATCAGCAGATATGAAAACCCCGAAAGCCGTACCCGCAAAGAGATTTGAGTCCTTTACAGCCAATGCGGGAATATAATGATTACTCAAACCATTATTAACCGGCTTCCAATTTTTTCCATCATCAGAAGATAGAACAACTCCTGCGGAAGCCGTTCCTGCAAAGATATTATTACCAATTGAAACAATGCGAGAAGTATGGCCTCCATAGGGCCCATTGGTTTTCTGCCATTGTGCTTTCAAAGAATTTCCAAAGCAAATAAGTAAAATATAAAGTAAAATTAATTTTTTCATGCAATTAATTTGTTATGTGATTTTAACACTTACGAGTATGCAAATATACAAACGCTATGAAAGCAGCGCAATTTGGTTATTCGCCAAACTCCGTTTAACCCCGAAGTAAAATTCCCGCTGTGAGTGGTGAAGACTGCTGCCGAAAATTGGTTGGTTAAAGCATTTTTTTTCAAATTGAAAAAGACCTTAAACAAATTTTTTGAGTTGTTATTCGTTATTTTTTCCAGCTGCTTCAGTTCTACATTATTATCTATATTTTTATTTTGTTCCGTGATAATTTATTGAATAAAAAAGGAAAGGATACCAGTTGCCACTAATATTACACCCGTTATGATACCTGCATTGTGTTCTAAAGTGTGCCAATTCAATTTTAATAAACCTTTGTAAGCATATCGTACCAATAAAATCATTCCAATGGTGGTAATGAATAAGTATAAAAAAGCGATGAACCAAATCAGCCACGTAGCATACGTTCCAGCCAATAAAAAGTAGGCTTCAATTTCCAGACAGGGCGAAAAAAACATAGCGATGACTAACGTCGTTATGATTGCTGATTTTGATTTTTTGCCTTTCGTTCCTTCCTCGATATGAAAATGCCGGTGCTTATGATGCCGATAAATAAATACCAAGCCCAGTAAAATAAGAATAATCGGTGCAATGACATCGGTAAAAGCGGTCACGTTTTCATCCAGTTTTGCGCCTAATAAACCTAATATTACACCAAGAAGAATGGTGCTCAACCCATGCGCCAAAGCACAAATCAAGGTCACTTGCGTCACTTCTGTTAGCGTCCAATTTTCTTTCCGACCAATAGCAATCACTGGCAGCCAATGATTGGGTATCACTGCGTGTAATAAACTTATAATTAAACTGCCGGTAATGATGCTTAACATGATATTTTTTAATAAAAATTATAATACGAATAATGAGATTAAAACAGCTAAGTAACGCTTAAAAAATAACCGCTCGATTTAAAATATTCTGGCACACGGGAGAGCGGTACTTTTACATTTCACATTCGATATTTTACATTTTGCGGTTTACTACTCAGTGCGCGTGTCCGCCCTCTTCCTCGCTGTTTTTCATTTTAGAAAGCAAATCATACGCGCCATTAATCACCACTTTTTTAGTGCTTACATCCACGCCTGACGCGCTCACTTCGGAATAGCCCATTTCGGTGACCCCCACATTCACTTCCATCATTTCAAAATGGAACATCTCGCCTTCTCCTTCATGGGCTTCGCCTTCTGCTTCTTCCGCTTCTACAAAAATGTATTTCTTACCCTGGAAATCCACAATAGCTTTTTCTGGCAAAGCGGTTACTTTGCTGCTGGCAGTTTCTACCAAGGCTTGCAAGTACATTCCGGGCAATAGCTGCGCGTCTTCTTTATCCAAATGGCAATGAACCCGCACGGTGCGTTCGTTGCTGATTTGTCTGCCAATTAGATAGACGGTTGCCATTCTATCGGTCGTTTCATTGGCTAACGTGAAGCGTACTTTCTGACCGACTTTGAGCTTGGGAACGTCCTTTTCAAACACCGTTAACTCGGCGTGTAAGTGCTTCGTATCCACGATTTCAAACAAAATATCCGTCGGATTGACGTAAGCGCCGATGTTGGTATTCACTTCCGTGACATAGCCGCTGATGGGCGTGCGAATGCTCACGGTTGAAATAAAATTAGAATTTGTAACTGCTGCCGGATTAATTCCTACGGCTTTCAATCTTGCATTAATCGCACCGATTCTACCTTCTAAGCTATTGATTCTACCTTTCATGGCGTTGAACTCCGAACGAGCTTTTTCCAGGGTTTGCCGGGCATTGACGGCTTCGTCGGATAATTCCTGCTGACGGGCTAAATCTAATTCTAAAAATTCTGACTGGCTTTTACTTTCCTGCAATTGCCCGCGGGCTTCCACTAAATCCTGTTGAAGATTCAATAAATCAGGATTATTTAAAGTAGCAACGGTTTGTCCTTTTTTTACATACATTCCTTGCAGCATATCGGTAGAGCGGATGTAACCGGCGGTTGGAGCAGAGATATTTACTAGATTTTGCGGCGGCACATCCAACATTCCATTCACTTTAATCGTGCCGCTCAAGGCTTTCATCTCCGTTTTTCCAAGTACGATTTCGGCGGTTTTAAACTGCTCTGGCGTGAATTCTACGGCGTTTTCGTCTTCGTGATGTTCGCCTTCGTCTTCATGCGCTTCTTCTCCAGCATGGGTTTCTTCCTCGGCGGATACGGCTTCTTTTTTGCCACCGCAGTAAGTGAAAGCAAAGGATATTGATAATAATAGGAATATCTTATAAATGGATTTCATTTTTATAATATTTTTTTAAATATTTAAATTATATTTTACGTAAAGTTTCAATTACCAAATCATTCCAATAAATGTCGTATAAGTGTCAACTTAATTTTTTAAAGTATAAGCAATTGATTTTTAGTTTATTGCTGCATTTTTCTTTGCCTTTATTTTTTGTCACTTTTTTTCATTGCCAAAAAAAGTAACCAAAAAAGGCTAGGCAAATCAAACTCCTCCGTCGAACAGTGATTTGCCGGGCAGTCGCCACTATGTATTTCAAAATAAGATAGTGTTAAACAATTAATTATGTATTTCAAATCGTTGTGTTGACCCGTAATGATTGCCATCAGGAGCAAAGTTTCAATTACCAAATCATCCCGATAAACTTTGGAATACTGCCTACTGCCTACTTACCCGCCCACCAAAAACTCCGATTATATAATACTTAGGAGTAAGAATCCGATGACCAGCAGTTGGCTTTGTATTGCTACGCGTTTTCTTCCGATTCTTTCAAACCAGACGTATAAAACCGGCAGCACCAATAAAGTAAGCAATGTTGCGGAAAGTAAACCGCCAATTACGACGGTTGCTAATGGTTTTTGTACTTCCGCGCCACTGCCGTGACTGAGCGCCATTGGCAAGAAACCGAGCGACGCAACCAACGCCGTCAACAGCACCGGACGAAGCCGGATGTGTGTGCCTTGCAATACAATTTCTCTCAAGTCGGTCATCCCTTCTTTTTTCAAGCGATTAAATGCTGCAATCAAAACAATCCCGTTGAGTACCGCCACGCCAAATAATGCAATAAAACCAACGCCCGCCGAGATACTGAAAGGCATCCCGCGTATCCAAAGCGCATACACGCCGCCAATTGCCGATAGCGGAATAGCAGTGAAAATCAGCAAAGATTGCTTGACCGAACCAAAGGTGAAAAACAACAGAATAAAAATGAGCAACAAAGCAACGGGCACGGCGATGCTGAGTCGAGCGCGTGCCGCTTGCAGGTTTTCAAAAGTGCCGCCATAAGTTGGGTAGTAGCCCGTTTCAAATTTTACTTGGCTGCCTATTTTGGTTTGCATTTCCTGCACGATGCTTTCTACGTCTCTGCCGCGCACATTGAAGCCGACCGTGATTCTGCGTTTGGCGTCGTCGCGTTGGATTTGGTTGGGACCTATTTTAAATTCGATGGTCGCCAATTGCTCCAAAGGCACTTGATTACCATTTGGGGCGGTTACTGATAGGTTTTTGATGTCGTCTATACTTTGGCGATTTTCCCGCTCTAAACGGACGACCAAATCAAAACGTTTTTCACCTTCAAATACCAAACCTGCCACTTCTCCAGCAAAACCAGTGCGAATGGCTTTGTTGATGTCTTCTACATTCAAACCAAATTGCGCAATTTTATCCCGATTGAATTGGATGACAATTTGTGGTAATCCGGTTACTTCTTCCACATACACGTCGGCTGCACCTTCCGTCTGGCGGGCGATGTCGCCTATCTGATCGGCGTATTCGGCGAGTTTATTTAAATCTTCGCCATAGACTTTGATAACCACATCCTGCCTTGCGCCCGTCATCAATTCGTTGAAACGCATCTGAATGGGCTGTTGAAAACCAAAAGTGACACCTGGTATATACTGTTCTAACTTGACTTGCATTTTTTCTGCCAGTTCGACGCGGGTTTTGGCACTCGTCCATTCCCTTTTATCTTTCAAAACCACAATCATATCGCAAGCCTCTACCGACATGGGGTCGGTCGGAATTTCCGCAGAACCAATTTTACCAATGACTTCTTTCACTTCCGGAAAATTTTCTAAGAGCACTTTTGCTCCTTTTTGAGCGGCTTCTACCGTTTGCGACAAGCTACTGCCCGTCATCACTCGGGTTTCTACTGCAAAATCCCCCTCATCCAAAGTCGGAATAAACTCTGCGCCCAAGAAACTAAATATGACGAGGCTACTGATAAAAAACAGCACAGCTACTGCTACAATGATGACTTTTCTTCGCAATGCAAAAAGGATAGCCGGACGGTAAATACGTTGGAAAAATTCCATAATGCGGTCGGAAATGTTGCGCTTGTATTCCGTTTTTTTACTCAAAAACAGCGCAGACATCATCGGCACATAAGTCAAGGAAAGAATAAATGCACCCAGAATTGCGAAGGAAACGGTTTGCGCCATCGGTTTGAACATTTTACCTTCGATGCCCACCAACACGAGAATCGGCAGATACACAATCAAAATGATGAGTTCGCCAAAGGCGGCAGAAGTACGGATTCTGGAAGCCGAGTGATACACTTCTTCATCCATTTGTGCCTGCGTCAGCCTGCCTACCGGAAAGCGGTTGTTGATACCTCTGCCCGTAAGATGATGCAAAGTTGCTTCCACAATAATGATGGTGCCGTCTATAATTAAACCAAAGTCAATCGCGCCTAAACTCATCAAATTGCCACTCACGCCAAATAAATTCATCATCGAAATGGCGAACAACATGGACAGTGGAATCACCGACGCGACGACCAACCCTGCGCGAAGATTGCCAAGAAACAGTACCAACACGAAAATCACAATCAATGCCCCTTCCGCCAAGTTTTTCGTAACGGTACTAATCGCGTTATTTACCAGCTTGGTACGGTCTAAGAACGGCTCTATCACTACGCCTTCTGGGAGCGTTTTTTCAATCTGTACAATTCTTTCTTTCACATTGGCAATGACTTTCGAGGAATTTGCGCCCTTCAACATCAATACCAAACCGCCTACTACTTCGCCTTCGGCGTTTCGAGTCATTGCACCATAACGGGTCGCCGAGCCAAATTGCACCTTGCCCACATCGCGGATAAGCACTGGAATACCGTTGTCGTTAGTCGTTACTACAATATTTTCAATATCCCCCAGACTACCAATTAAGCCTTCACTCCGAACAAAATACGCATTTGGTTTTTTATCAATATACGCGCCACCGGTGTTCTGATTATTTTTTTCTAAAGCCGTAAAAACGTCATTGATACTGATGTTCATGCTGCGCAATTTGTCGGGATTCAGGGCAATTTCGTATTGCTTCAAATACCCGCCAAAACTACTCACATCCGCAATGCCTTCTACACCAAGCAATTGGCGGCGCACAATCCAGTCCTGAATCGTCCGCAATTCCATCGCCGGATATTTTTCATCGTAGCCTTTTTTAGTGTGAATGACGTACTGATAAATTTCGCCCAGCCCCGTTGTAACAGGTGCCATGCCGGGCGTGCCCATGCCTGCCGGAATTTGCGAACTGGCTTCCACGAGTCGCTCACTCACTTGCTGCCTTGCCCAATACACATCCACATTATCCTTGAATACGATCGTCACCACTGACAAACCGAAGCGGCTAAATGACCGGACTTCTTCAATTTCTGGAATGGTCGCCATCGTTTGTTCCACTGGGAAAGTGACAAAACGCTCGATGTCTTCTGCGCCATTGCTCGGCGAAGTGGTAATAATTTGTACCTGATTATTGGTGATATCCGGCACAGCATCAATGGGAAGTTGCTGCACAGAGTAAACGCCCCACGCTATCAGCGCTAATACCATTAGCCCGATAAGCAATTTATTTTTTATAGAAAAATAAATAACTCTATCCAACATGATTCATTCGGATTAAAAAGACAAAATAAAAATCGGACTTATACAACAAGTGTTACCTGCTGTTTAAGCCATTTGAATTGTTAAAAAACAATAATCCGAACTAAGCAATGGGTGGACGAAAAAGGGAAGCGATGTGGGAAGACGATTCTAAAGTATTAAAAGCAAAAAAGCGGTTTTTGTAAGAGAAAACAGGAAATGCTACTTGGAAAGCGGAACTTCTTCCAGTAAAAGTGACCGAGCCGCAGCAAGCGCATTGGCAAAGCGGAGAACACAAATCGTCGCAATCAGAATGATTATCGGTAGCGGTGGAAGCAGTCAGCGTGGCATTTTCAATAGAGGCATCCCTGTGACCATGCGCCGTATCCGAACATGGGATGCAGCTAATCACGAAGATATAAATGCTTAATATGTAAAGTAAGGTTTTCACTCAAATGCAAATATAGATGGAAACATTGTATTTATATAATTGTTTCACACTTGTTTTTAAAAATAACGGGCAATGCCAAACTGAAAACCAGCAGACAAGCCGTAAGATGTATTTAAAAAAGACACTTTTTATTCTTTTTATATCGCATCTAAAATCTGTTGTAATGTTTTTGAATTCAAGAAAGAATTATACTGAAAAATGATTTCATTATCTTTATTTAAAATGCAGAGCATGGGATACGATAATTGTCCGTCCATGGTTCCCAATGCTTCCGCGAGTTCGTGTACGCCAGTGTTGTTGCCGCTTGGTTGGTAATAAAAAGTGCGCCCTTGAAATGTAATAGCGCGTTTTTCTTCGCCATTAAAATCTACAAAGTAAAAATATTTATTTAGTTTTTTTATGATTTGTTCGTTTTGGAGCGTCGTATTCTTCATGTTTTGGCAATATTTGCACCAATCGGTATGAATAAATATAACAACAGGTCGGGTTTCCGATTGGTACAAACTGTCTATTTGCTCGAAAGTGTAATGATTCAGTGACTGTGCAAACCCAGTGAGGGATTTCATTAAAATAAGGATGCAAAGGAAGTATTTCATGTCAATACGAATGGGTGCAAGATTTGCTAAATTTCAAAAATTTAGTAAATCTATGTCTTGTTATCATTTAACCGTTAATCGCACGCCCAGAAATCCGCGAATGCCTTGATTAGGACCATACACATAAGTCGGGTCGAAGGTGAGCGCATACGGATTATCGGGCGTTGCAATAACTTGTCCGTTATTATCAAACTGTACGTTTTTATCAAAAGGGTCTTCGCTGCGGGCGATGATGAAAGGATTGCCGCGATTGGGTGTCCAATTCAACAAATTTTTTACGCCGCTGTAAATTTCTATATTTTTTAAACCGTTGAAAGTCAATTGAATATTCTGAATACTCCAAGTAGGAGAATTGGGCTGGCGAGGGTCGGAGTCGCCGAGCAAAGGCAAGCGCATCGGACCGTACAAATTGCCGGTGTAATCAATCGTACATTTCGATTTTGGAATGGTGTAAGAAATTGCCCAAGTGCCGGTAAAACGTTCAGTCAGAATTTGTCGTTGTTTTTCGCCTTTTTCATAATTGGAGACATCCATAAGTGTAGCGCCTACCAAAAATTTCAAGCCATTGGCAAATGCCAAATCTACGTTCGTACTCACGCCCGTTGTCACGGCGTAGCCATCCAAGTTATCATATATAATTTGATTTGTATTCGTTTCGTAATCTGGAAAAATAATATTGGTGAAATAAGTGTACCAAGCCGTTGCGTCAAAACCAATAAAACCACCATTGCCAATATAAATCTTTTTGATATAATTCAAATTAACATTATAAGATTGCTCTGGTTTGAGTTCGTTTTTTACAATAATTTCGCGTGCGCCTGTAAGTGCGGCGTGCTCTTCGGTAAACAAATTCACGACTCGAAAGCCCGTACCTGCGTTCAAGCGAAGAATATCGTTTTTGCTAATGCTCCATTTATACGCAAATCGAGGGGTGAAAATATTGCCATGCACACTGTTGTAATCATAGCGCAAACCCAGCAGCAGCTTGTGTTTTGGGTTCAACGTAATTTCATCTTGTAAAAAAACGCCGGGCAACCAGATTTCATCGGGATTATTTAGTGGGTTATTTACTTCGCCGCCAGTAGCCGGGGTATTGTCATCATAAAAAGTGTAACGCAAAGCCGTGCCGACCAGCAAATCATGATTGCGCAGCGTTTTATCCCAAGTCAATTGCCCAAAACCAATGCGTTGTTTGGCGAGGTAAGCCGTATTGCCATACACCGAATTTTGGTCGTGGTCATTATAAGAAAAAGAAAGGAGTAACTTCTCCACGGTTGGCAGTTGGTAGCTGCCGATGAATTCCCAACGTTTGGTATAAATACTTTCGCCATAAATTTCGTTGCCGCCCCGAAATGACTCGTTCCAGCGCGTATCGCCGCCCCAGCGATTTTCATAAAAATACCGTCCTGCCAACGTAAACAAGCGGTTATTTTTCCGTGCAATATTCCATTTTTGAAAAACCGAGACGCGCTCTTGCAGCGTTACATCTGTAAAATTATCTTTATTATTATCGATGATATTATCATAATTAAAATAATTTGCACCCGTCAGCACTGATATTTTCTCCCCTGCATTAAATTTTACCCCTAAATCCACATTGAATTCTTGCCAACTCGTAGAAAAAATATCAACCGCAAGCAATGGCGCATTTTGCGGACGCTTGGTAATAATGTTAATTAGACCGCCCACCGCCTCGCTCCCATACAAAGAAGATGCCGGACCTTTTACAATCTCGATGCGCTCCACAATTGAATTGGGAATGCCTGACAAGCCGTACACCGTGGACAAACTACTCACAATTGGCATCCCGTCAATCAAAATCATCGTGTAAGGACCTTCCAAACCATTGATGTGGATGTCGCCGGTGTTGCACACGTTGCAATTGAGTTGCGGGCGCACGCCGTTCACATTTTGCAAGGCATCAAAAATATTAGGAGTCGGATTTTTTCTAAAAAAGACAGGGCTGTAAACCTCTACAGGCACGGGGCTTTCCAAGCGATTTACTTCTTTGAGCGTACCAGTCACCACCACTTCATTCAGCATAGCCATGTTTTCTTCCAGATTTAAAATACCTAAGTGTAATGGTGCGTCCGCTTGAATCGCTATTTTCTGTGTAAAGGTTTGAAAACCAAGTATCGAAGCTATCAATTCATACGAACCGGGTGGCACATTCGAAATTGTAAAATTGCCGAGAGAATCCGTAGAAGCACCGTGCGGCGTACCTTTCAGCATCACATTTGCCAACTCTAAAGGTTGGTCATTTGTAAATACTTGCCCCTGCACGCCGCTCGTTTGCGCTTGTGTAGAATAACTGATTAAAAACCATGAAAACAAGAGTATAAGTTGATTTTTCATATTCGATACATTTTTCATTTCCACAAAGCTACAAATATTTTTAGGTTAGTCGAAATTTATTTTTAATAAAAAACAACTACTAATGAAATTGTTCACGCGTCCATCTTTTTGCAAAGTGGAAAAAGAGGCTTAAACAATTTAAAATAGTACTACAGGAATTTGAAGCAGAGAAGGCAGTAAAAATGCGGATATTGAAGAATCAGAAAGCCAACAAAAGAGGAAAGAAGATATTTTGTGGAACGATTTTGAGGCATAAACTTGCCCCCGAGCAGAAAAAGGATTTGTTTTGCGCCCTTAGTTTACTAATACACATTTACCTGTGCCGACTGCTTGCGAAAGCGCACCGGCACAGGTTTTTTGTTTTCGTACTTACTCAATCGAGTGATTAAGCCAATACTGCTTTGGACGATCTAGCAATTGCTAAGCTATAAATTACCAAGCCGAACCCGATTTTGTTTACCGCATCACCAATGTTGTAGATGATGTCCAGTGCGCTCAATGGCAATATGCCCGATAGCAAGCCACCTTCAATCGCCATGTAGCCAATTGGGTAAATTGCCCAACCTGCAAAAATGAACCAACCCAAAGTTTTTACAGCGGTGAGAAGGAACTGATCGTTGGAGCCGGCAGCCATTTTACGAACCGAACCGAACCATACTTCATAACCAATCAAAACGTAGCCAATCGTAGAGATAGCACCCCAAATTGGAGATTGCGAACGGAACACCGTTTCACCAAGGTAGCCAGCCACCAACATAAGTAAAGAATAAGCAATCATTTTCCACAGCAAGCCTTTGCTCGCGCCGTAAGGCTTCAAAATCAAGTAAAACTCTACGCACATCAGCGGCACTGTCAGTATCCAGTCAATGTAGCGGAGTTCAGTTGGAGAAACGCCATTCTCTGCCCAGAAGTTACGCATATAGAAGTAGTGTACGGCTGCAATACCAGTAATCAAGCCTGATACCAGCATCGAGTCTTTCCACTTGCCTTCTACGCGCGTCATCTGCACGAAGAAAAATACGGTGGAGGCGAGCATCGCCATAGAGCCGATAAAAAATGTAAAGCCAACGTAGTCACCCGACTTCAAATTGGCTAAAAGAAGTGGTTCAAAGTTTAATAATACACTCATCATTATGAATTTTATGATAATTAAATAATAATAATTTACATTTTTGAATAAAATATTTAACAAATATTTACAGTCTGAATTTTAGTCACCTCCAACTGCTCCTTTTTTTCTTCATACAGCAAATCAATTAATAAAATGTGCGGAAGCGTTACAATAGAAATAAAAATAAATAACATACCAATATTAAGTGGTAAGCCTAAATTATAACTTAGCCCTAAAAAGCAGCCAAGTGCAGCAATAGCAACCAGGGTAAATGGAAGCATTTGTAAGCAAAATTGCTTCCAAGTGTAGCGATAAATATGCGTTTGAAAAAAGGTAAACTGGTCTAATAAAGAACCTGCGGAATGCCAAAACACGAAGTAAACGGTGAATCCTAATAATAAGGGAAGATTTATAAATACAAGTCCTAACAATACTAAATTGAGTATTTCATTTATTAATTGATTGCTCGAAATTGTATTTTTATTCCATAAGTGAATAGAAAACCAAATATTTAAAACAAATAGACCGACACATATACTCTTACACCAAATCTGTGATAAAAAAACAGAAGGAGTACTTGTAATGTCACTTATAATGACCGAAGTTGTATCATAATGCCATAATAGCGGAACAAAAAGTACAAAACTTCCCCAATTTAGGTAACTGAGCGTACCCACTATTTTATTAGAAAAGACGATGTGATTCCAATTGGACTGCCCGAAGTGATAGATCGAAATGATTAAAAAAATTCCTAATGCCAGTGTTGGCAGCAGCCACCACATGATGCCATAAACTATTATAAGTGCGATGTAATAGAAATAAAATTGCTTCAATCCCTGTGCGCCCAAAAACGAGCGGGACAGTTTGACAAAAATAAGATGGTCGGTAGCGCCATGCGGAATGCCTAATACTACAATCATGGCTGCTGCGATGAAAACCTCATAACCAACCAATAAATGAGAAAACCCAACCCCTATCAATAGGGCTAAAAGGGTAATGCCTTGCGTGATTCTATAAAAAATAGGGTGCTTCGCCGTCATTCTGTTTTGTGTTCATACAAAATCAAATGATACAAATGCTTCATTTAATCTTTTGAGGATACTGCTCAAGGGAATGAAAAAGAAAGATTGGACTGGTAAAAAAGGAGACGTGAAAATTTTACACAGCAGCACACGCTGCTGAAATAACTTTACATGAAAGCTATTTAAAACTGTAAAATTAAATATTGTCCGTTTACCAATGCACATTGTCAGACAGTGACGTTTAATCAAAATGAAATTTTATGGTAGCCACCTTTTCGCCTGTTATTAAAATCAGAAACAAGACAATCAGAAAGGAAAGTTGTTCAGGGAATTGTTTAATTTTTCGTCGAAATGTTGAAAAAGCAATTTTATTTGGAAATAAAATCAAATACCTACTTTTTCTACCGTTTCCCGAAGTAGTTTTGGTGCTCTAAATCGCTGTCCATATTTTTTCTTGTACAAATTACATTTTTCAACGAATGATTCCGTGCCGTAATCTTTCACATATTGCAACACACCGCCTTTCGTAGCCGGAAATCCCCAGCCGTAGATGCTGCCCAAATTCGCTGCCGCTACCGACCGAATCACGCCCTCCTGCATACACCACACTGCCTCAATGACTTGCGCAAAAAGAAAACGTTCTTTCAATTCGGTCAGATTATAATCCGTTTGTGTCACCGGAAAATGTTCCGCTAATTCCTTCCAAAGTTGACGCGTCTCGCCGTCATATTCGTAAAAACCGCCTTTTTTGGCGCGTCCGGGACGCTTGAGTTCTTCCAGCATCGTCAACAAGACGCTCACCGCTGGATGTTGAATGTATTTGGAACCGTAATGCTCGGCTGCCTGCTGCTCGTAGCGCAACATCAAATCTATGCCTAAGTCATCGGCTAAAGCCAATGGACTTTTCGACATTCCTGCTTGCAGACTCAAATTCTCAATCAACGCCGGCGAATATCCTTCTTTCAACATCGTAATACCTTCCAGAATGAACGTGTTTTGCACCCGCGCCACATAGAAACCCCAATCATCTTTCACGATAATCGGCGTTTTGCGAATGACGCGCACAAAGTCGAACGCGCGCGAGACGGTTTCTTCCGAAGTTTTAGCGCCGCGTATAATTTCTACCAATGGCACTTCTTCGGCGGGATGAAAAAAGTGCAAACCGACATAATTTTCCGGTCGAATAGACGCTTCCGCCAATTTTGTAATCGGAATCGAAACGGTATTGCTTCCAAAAATCGAATATTCATCCATGAAATCTTCGGCTTCTTTCACCACTTTTTGCTTCAAAGGCTGGCTTTCGAAAACCGCCTCGATTACAATGTCACAAGTTTCAAAATCACGGGAAGTCTCGGTAGTGCGCACGCGTTGGAGCACGGCGTTTCGTTCTTCCGCAGGTATTTCTCCTTTTAGAATCAATTCATTCAACTTTCGGGTTACAAATTCCCGTCCACGCTCGGCGATAGATTTCGACACATCTTTTATCACCACTTCCAAACCATTCACCACGCAGCACAGCGCGATGCCCGAACCCATTTGTCCTGCTCCGACGATGCCCACTTTTTTCGGTCGAAACTTGCCATACCCCTTCGGGCGATTTTTTCCTTCTTCTATAAATTGTTGGTCAAACCAAAACGCTTTAATCATGTTTTTACAAGCCGAGCTGCGCAACAACTGTGTGTAGACGCGACTTTCAATTCGGCACGCCGTATCAAAATCCACTTTAGAACCTTCTGCCAGCACATTCAAAATTGCTTGTGGTGCCGGAAAATCCGATTTGCCCGCCAGACTTGCTGCTAACTGTTGAATTTTTCGCGCCGTTGCTAAGTCTTTCGTAGTGCCGCCTGGAATCGTGCGTTCCGGTCGGTCCCACGGGCGACGTCCTTCTTTTGTCTGCAATAACCAAGCCTTCGCTTTGTCGAGCATTTCCTTGCGGTCTTTCGCCAAATCGTCTACAATTCGCAATTCCAATGCTTCTTTTGGAGTGTAACGCCTACCGCTGGTGAGAATAGCAAACGCTTTTTCAATGCCCAATAACCACATCAATCGTACAATTCCGCCGCCGCCAGGAATCAACCCAATCAATACTTCCGGCAATCCAACATACGTTCTCGGCGTATCCACCAGCACCCGATGATGACAACCCAATGCCACTTCAAATCCCGTTCCGACCGCCGTTCCATTGATCGCCGCCACAACTGGCACACCCGGACGCTCCAAATCCCGCAAAAATGCTTTCAACTTTTCTGTAAAATCAAAAATCTCCTGCGCATCACTCGCTTGGTATAAATACTCAAAATCACCGCCCGACAAAAACGTTTTTTTCGCCGAAGTAATAATCACGCCGCGCAGGGTGCCTTGCGCTTTCTCTTGCTTGAGTTGTTGTAGCACGGGTACAAAATAGCTTCCAATTTCGTGGTTAATCACATTTTCTGCTCTGCCCCGCATATCAAGGGTGAGGGTGACGACGTTATCGGTATCTTTTTGGTACTTTATCATTTACTTACAACCGTTTGGAGGTTTGGTATTTGGAAGTTTGAAGTTTTGCCCGACTAGCAAACACTTCACAAATGTAGTGGATTCAAATAGAAACCGGAAAAGAAAAGCTATTTTTGAGGAATAGAAACGTTCTTTAAGAATTTGATGTTTGAAATAACAGCGGAAAGCACATTAACTTATGGTGAAACAGATTCATATCGAAAATTATAAATCGGTGCAGTCGCTCGATATTGAACTCGGTCGGCTGAATGTGTTTATTGGTGCGAATGGCTGTGGGAAGACGAATGTTTTGGAGGCAATTGCGCTGGGAAGTGCGGCGGCTGCTGATAAGTTGGATAATGAGTTTTTGGGGTCGAGGGGGATTAGAACCGTGCAACCAAACTATATGAAATCAGGATTTACACTACATAATTCAGAAAATCCTATTATTTTATCAATTCAAAATCATGAGGGCGAAAATATAGAACTAGCTCTTGAAGAAAGAAATCATAGGAGTTGGGACGTGAAATTTCCAAAACTTGAAAAAATAGGAGAACAAAGGCGAAAAAGAGAAGAACTTGAAGACATAATTGAAGCTGTTTCTATAGTTGCAGCAGTAGAAGGAAAAATTATTAAAAAGAGTAAAGACCAACGAGAAAATGAAATCAACAAAATTTTAAAAGATATTTATCTTGAAACATTCTCACCCGAGATATTACAATTTTTAATTTTTGCTCCTGAAAACTATTTCCTCCGTCGTTTTGAAGAAGAGTCACAAATAAAACCGCTTGGCATTCGAGGAGAAGGTTTATTTAGTCATTTAGTAGAATTAGAATTATCCGAGAATTTTGACATTTTAGAAAAAATAAAAGAAAAGCTTAGTTTAATTGATTGGTTTGAAAATTTCGACATTTTCGATGATCCAAGTATGTTTCTTTCTCCAAAAAAAATTATTGTACAAGACCGTTTTATAAAAGAAGGTCTATATCATTTCGACCAGCGCAGTGCCAATGAGGGTTTTTTATACCTCTTATTTTACAGCACGCTTTTTATCAGTCCTTACACGCCGAAGTTTTTTGCGATTGATAATATTGATAATTCCTTGAACCCTAAATTGTGTAGCGAATTGACTAAAATGCTCGCCCAGCTTGCCAAAGAACACGACAAGCAAGCCATTCTTACCACCCACAATCCTGCCGTTTTGGATGGTTTGAATTTGAATGATGATGAACAAAGATTGTTTGTCATTTATCGCAACGCCGATGGACACACGAAAGCTCGGCGGGTTTTCAAAAAGGAAATGCCCGAAGGAATGGAACCAGTAAAGCTTTCTGAGCAATTTTTGAGAGTATATCTTGGCGGACTTAATCACAATTTCTGATATGAAAGAGTTTGGAATTGTCACCGAAGGGATAACCGACCAAGTCGTGTTGGAAAATATTTTATACGGCTTTTTCAAAGACAAAGACCTTCCAGTTGACCCTCTATCTCCTTTGCGAGATGCTACAGATAGAAATAAGGCGGCGACTTCAAGCAATTGGATAGAAGTGTTTGAATATTGTAAATCAAGCCGATTCAAGGAAGCCAGTAGTTATCAAGGATTATGTTATCGTTCAAGTGGATACCGATGCGTTAACTGGAGACAGTGTACCGGAACAGTATCGAATATATTTCAAACACAGCGACGGAGGCGATTTCACAGTCAAAGAAACTATTGAAATTGTCAGAAACAAATTAATTGAGTTAATGCAAAGCGATTTTTACGCGCAATTTCAGGAGAAAATCATTTTCGCTATTTCGGTTAACTGCATTGAATGTTGGCTTTTACCGCTTTACCAAAATTTTCTAAAAAAGAAAGTAAGCAAAACAGAAAATTGCTTGAATGTCTTGAATCAAGCTCTACAAAAAACAGAAAAGTTTTTCATTGACAAAAAAGACCCAAAATATTATCGAGTTATTGCAGAAAGATATTGTAAAAACAAAGAATTATTGGCTTGCTACCACCTCAATCCCAGCCTGAAAATCTTCATTGAATCTCTCCCAACTCCAAACGAGATGCCAGATTAGGAGATGCCAGACCACTCAAACTTCAAACCAAAAATCTGTCAACATCATGTGAGAAACATCAAACCTCCAAACCCCAAACTTCCAAACTTTTACAACGCAAACTGATGCCTCAACCCCACAAACACCCCCGCCGTCAAATACTTCTGGTCGGTCATAAAATGATCGTTGGTGAAAGAGCGCGGGTACATTTTCAAATGTGGCTCAATCATTAAATGCAGACTTGGACTTATTTTGTAATTCATACCGATACTGCCGTACCAACCGATACCTAATTTTTCGCGGAAAGCAGGCGCGTCTTCTGGATTTTCGGTTGCTGTGAAACTGACAGGTAGGTTGTCATACGGCGAGAGAAATGCTCCTTTTTGTTTGAATAACACATTTACATAAGCACCACCATTTGCGGTAAGCGTCACTTTTTTGAAACGTTTTTCGTAGCCAAGTAAAATAGGAATGTCAATGGTGCGATAGGTATTGTTGGTCATCAAGCGGCGCGTGTAAGTTTCGGTCGTAGTATCAATCCCGATAATGTCGCCCGTTGGACCGAATTTTTTAGTGATGACGACTCGCACTTCATTTTCCTTCGCAAACTCAAGGCGTTCTTTAATTTCTGAATAATTCACGCCACTGCGAAGTGCCAAACCACTACTCGTTACTGCCGAAAGGCGCACACCAACGCTATAATTGTAGCGCGATTGCTCGGTCGCTTCTCGCTCTTTGGCATACGCATTGAAATCACTGGAACTGGCTTGAATCTTGCGCGAAGTAAAATCTGGCGAAGCCAATATATCAAAGTAAAAACGCATTTTTTCTCTATTGCCAAAAGGCGCACATTTTGAGAGATTGAACGGCAAGTCTTTTGTGCGATGTGCTTCCTGTAATGCAAGCGGTAAAGCCGTCAATTGTAGCGCAGAGCGGGAAACTGCGGAGCCAGTTGCAGGAATCTCATCCGATAAAATTTGCAAAGTTGTTGCCATTTGTTCGCTCAAACTTTCTATTGCAATGGGCATCGTTGACAATAGGGGAGTGCTAGCAAATTGGCGGTTGGTGGAAATGAAAATCGGAGGTGCAGTTGCAATCGCTTGCGTCTTTTTATTCAAATCTTCGGCACGTGGTTCTGTAGTTGTCAATCCTAACGCAACTGGAAAGCTTCCAATAGTTGGTTTCAACTCACGCATTTGCCACGATAAAGTACCGGCAAATACAAACAACAACAGCGCAGCAGCCAGTAGTGCCCGTTCGCGCCAGCGGTTGTGTACGCGTACGCGTAAGGTGCGTTGGCGGGCGATGCCTTGCCACAAATAATCGGGCGTATCGGAGGCGTAATGCTCCAATTTGCTGCGAAATGCGTCGTCTATGGGGTGTATACGTCGGCTCATACGGCTATTTTTTGTAAATCCACAATCCGTTGCTGTAGGAGTCTGCGGGCTTTGAGTAATTGAGAACGAGAGGTACTTTCTTCTATTTCCAGCAGGTCGGCTATCTCATGATGGCTGTAGCCTTCTATGGCGTACAAGTTGAACACGAGGCGATAACCGTCTGGCAATTGTGCAATTACATTCAATAATTCTTCTTCATGTAAATCGGCATAAATGGTAGGTTCTAAGGACATATCGTATCCCTCGGCGATGCCAATTGCTTCGTCTCTAAAACTTTTTTGCTGGTATTTTTTCAAAGCGGTGTTGACCACAATTCTGCGAATCCAACCTTCTAAGGAACCTTTCAATTCAAACTGTCCGATATTATCAAAAACTCTTATAAAAGCGTCTTGCAGCATATCCTCCGCCTCCATGCGGTGACGGGCATAGCGCAGGCATACCGTGAGCATCTTTCCGGCATACCGCCGAAACACCTCCGCTTGGCATTGTTGATTTTCCCGCAAACAGCCTTTTACAAGGTCAAATTCCGTCACAGTTTATTGGTTAGACTTTAAGACATTAGGTATTAGACGATGGACATTAGATTTGTGATGGAAAAAGTCTATCGTCTAATGTCTATAGTATAACATCTTAAGCAATCAAATTTACACTTTTTATTTCAATCTTGTACGACAAAAATTACTTGCTTAGAACGCTGGTCGGTTCGTATTTTGTATAACGGTTTGTTAAAATGAGTTTAGGATGATGAAATATTGAATGTGCTATAGCCTTGAAGAAATAAGTTTGGTTGCAGCAAAAAAGTTAGTTGAAAATAATCGTATCACTTTATAAATGAAATAGTTGTATATATTTTCAAAAAAAAGTAACTTGTGCAAGCGATTTTTTACTGCGAAAAGTGTAACGTTTGATTCCTTTTTGCGTACTAAGAATAAGAGTACCGTGTTTTTTTTCGTCTTTAGGTTAATTAACATAGTTTTAGCGAAAAATTGACAATAAAATCAACAAACCTTTGTTTGAAAAATAGACTCTTTATTTCACGATAGAGATGTCGGCTTAAGTTTCATAAACTAGTGAGTGTAAAGTGCAGCCTCTCCCGTTTGGAGGGGCTGTTTTTTTTTTCAAGTGTCTATATTTAAAAGTAGTTCGCTATTTGATTCAAAATCGGTGTCCTAATATTAAAAAAAACCGCAAGCCATCATCTACATCCCCATCTGTATTGAACGGCATAGAAAGCACCGCGCGCAAAGGACCTAAAAAGGAATTGTACCCCAAAGAAACACTTCCACCTGCCAACGCAAAATAATCTTCATTCAAAAAATCGGCGGTAAGTGCTACCGGGCGCTTGAAAACGCCCGCATTCACATCGAACGATAACAGCCAGTTGCTTTTTAGAAAATGTTGATAACCAACATTTGCACCAAAAGCGGTCTGCGCTACGAGCTCATTCGCTTTCAAACCATGAAAAGGCATGGAACGCCGCGTGAGAATTTCGGGCGAACCGACGAGGAAAAAATCGCCAAATGTATTGCTCGGATTGAAAATAATGCCCACAAACGGACTGATAGAAATAGATGCCCAACGGTGCAATTTTATCAAATTTCGATTGTAAAGCATCAACTTGGTATAAGGTTGAAACGCAAAGACAGAATCGGGCGGCACGGTCGAAGTGAAATTTTCTACGTCAAACTGATTGTTGCGCAAGTGCTTGACTTCCAATGATAACGAAGAGCCTTTTCTTGGGAAAATATTGCGGTCGAGCGTATTCAATTGAAAAAAACCGTATACATTAAAATTTTTATACGACAATCGGTCAAACGGAATTTCGTCGCCGGAGCGGGGTTTGAATTGCAGTGCCTCCCTTTGCAATCCCATGCCAATCATCATATTTCTACCCAAACGCCGCTGGATGCCGAGGTCAACCGTTACGTCTACCAAGCCAAATTCTTCTCGTTGAATGCCATCGCGCAGGATAGGGATTTTGTCGCGGCTCAGTTGCCAGTTTACAAAAAGCGAAGTCGTCTGCGCCAGATTGATATATTTTAAATAAGAAGCGTTGATGCGATAATTTTCTGCCACTTTGCCAGTTGCAATAAAACGAGATGCCGGCAGCAAAAAATTGCGATAGGTCATATTCAACAAAAAACCTGCCTGCGAGTAGGAATCAAAATTGATAGCGGCTTTGATTAAAACCGGTGCTTTCTCAATGCAATAAATGCTCAAAATATTCAATCCATCCGCTTGTCGCAATTGATAATTTACCTTTTCAAAATGATTCGTACCATACAATTGATTGATGCCTTTGTCTATCTCTGCCGGACTCAAAAACCTACTGGATTCAATCCCTGCCTCGCCGAGTATTTCTTGTTTGGAATAGCGATTATTACCCATTATTTCAATCTCGTCTATCCAAAGGGTGTAAATATTTTGCAAACGATTGACGGTAAGCGAAGGTGCTAACTGATTCAAAGAGTCCGCCAAAGTTTTTAGTTGGTCAAATTGCAGTCGAGCTGCCCGTTCGCCGCGCACCATAATAGAATCTGCTTTTTTAAAATCAGAAGCCACAAAATCACTCAAATCCGGTTCGATATAAATATTCACATTCGGCATCTGCTCGTCCAGGTCTTGCAGGCTCAGCAGAAAAACCGATTGGGTAATAATGCCCGTAAAACTGCTCAATTTTGCCTCGTCCGCCCGCCGTGCGCCCGTGTACACGCCGATGATGATGTCCGCTCCCATCGCTTTTGCCTCGCTCACCGGAAAATTGTGCACCAAACCACCGTCTACCAACAAAAAACTATCCCGATGAATAGGGGTGAAAATCGTGGGAATCGCCATACTGGCACGCATGGCATCAGGCAGAGAACCTTGATTGATAATGACCGAAGTGCCGCGAATTATATCCGAACCAACACAACAAAAGGGAATGGGCAAGTGATTAAAATCGCTCAAAGCGTAGGCAGGCAGCGTCAATTGAGAAAGGAGCGAGGAAATTTGTTGTCCATAAATCAAGCCACTCGGCATTTTTATTTTCCACTTTTCAAATGGAAATTCGACCAACTGGTTTTCGAAAAAAGGTTTTTCTTCGATGATAACTTGATTCAGTGGAATTTTATCGCTCAATACTTTTTCCCAATCTTGTTCTATAATTATTTTTTCTAATGTGTCCGCCGGATAACCCATTGCATATAAGCCGCCAATAATGCTGCCCATGCTGGTGCCAGTGATGTAATCTGGTACAATGCCTGCTTCTTCCAACACTTTGAGTACACCGATGTGCGCGATGCCTTTGGCTGCACCGCCGCTGAGTACCAGTCCAATTTTTGGGCGACGTGGCTGCGGAATGCTGTCTTGCGCAGCAACAAAATCTGGAAAAAAATGTAATAAAACAAGTAATCCGACCGTACAGATAGTTTTCATAATAGCGGTTATTTTTGGGCAGTATCTTTTTGTAAGATGCTGATAATAAACAATTTCAAATACGAAAACAAGCTGTTAAGGGGATTAACAGTTATCCTCGACTAAGCCGCATTTTGGTCTGATAATATAGTTGGAGCCTAAGATGGTAATTGCTTGTTATACCAGTATGCAGTTGGCGCTACGCAGTTGGCGGTCCCTAATCGCTTGATAAACAAGTTTTTAAAATGGTGATTGATTGTCAACATTGTGAGTACTGCTCACTGATAACTGTCTACTTTAAATTTCCTTTTTCTTTTTCATACGTGCGAATGAAGCCTTGCACGATTTCATCCACAATATCCTTCAAATAAGTACGCTCCAATCTGGCGATTGTTTTGAGCTTTTCCAATTTTTTCTGATCAAAGAGTAAAGTGACTCGACGAGTATGAGCATCTTCGTCTGTCACAGCGACGGGTTCTAATGTACTGCGAATGAGCAAATCCAGCCCACTGGCAGGGCGGCGCGCGCGTTTTTTGATTTGCAAGTCCATTTCAGCAGCCTGCGTTCCACCTTGGGATTGTACCTCAAAAGATTCTTCAAATGCTTCTCGTAAAAAACTTTCCAAGTCGGATGCAAAATTCTTTCCGTGCGAAGTCCGGCTACTCGGCTGGATTCGCTTTTTCTCTACAACCGTCGGGGTGGCAAGCAATACCGATGCTTCTGATAGAATATCCGCATCATCGTCCCCAAAAAGGCTGCCCAAATTATCTGTAAATTTTTTTCTGCTCAACGCTTACTGTTCAAAGGTTCTATAATTTAATAGTCAAAGTCAATTAAGTAGTGGAGCATATTTGACTTATAATTTCGCGCAAAGACGCAAAGCTTTAACAATCAAATAGTTAAATCCTCTGCGAACTCCGCGCCTCTGCGGTTCAAACTTGCTCCACTACTCAAATAATGTTAAAATATCCGAATTACTTACTCCACCGCTGTACTTCCAAATTCACTCGTCGCCGATACAAATCCACTTTCTACTCTCGTCAAAATTTCTCTGCACAACGACAAGTAATCCTCTGCACCACTACTATTCGGGCTATAGCCAAAAATATCTTTTCGTTGCGAGGGCGCTTCTGCCAAAGACACGTTATCGCGTATCATCGTTTGAAATACCAAATCGCCAAAATATTTTTTAATCGTATCCACCACATCTCGGTTCAGCACTTTGCGATGGTCATACATCGTAGGTACTACGCCACTGATTTCCAGCTTTTTATTCAAACGCAACCGTACTTTTTGTATCACTTGCTTGATTTTCGCCAAACCTTGCAACGCCAAAAATTCCGTTTGTAATGGAATGACCACATAATCACTACTTGTCAACGCATTCAAAGTCAACAAACCCAGCGACGGCGGACAATCAATGATAATAAAATCGTACTCTTCGCGCATCGGCTCGAATAATTCCCGCAAGATGTACTCTCGACCGGCTTCATTGATCAATTCCATTTCGGCACCCGATAAGTCGAGCGTGGAAGTAATCACGTCCATATTTTGTTTGGCTGTGAATGGCTTTAGCTCCGATTCGCCTCGGATCGCTTCGTAAATAGTAGACGCTTGGCGCGGAATACCGAGCGAGAGCGTCAAATTCGCCTGCGGATCGAGGTCCACCAACAGCACGCGCTTGCCCAACTCTACCATTCCCGCTCCGATGTTGATCGCACTCGTCGTTTTACCAACCCCGCCTTTATGATTCAATAGTGAAATAACAATGCCCATTCGATAAAATGTAAAATGTAAAACTTTAAATGTAAAATTCAAAAGTATTTAAATACAATTTTGCTACCCCTCAACAAAATAGCACCTTTTTATTCGCAATCGCAAATAATTTGTAAAGATAGATAAAAAAGAAAGAAAGGAGACCATCCCGACCCATGTCGGGAAGATACCAGATTTTTTTACAAACCTATAAGGTTTCCAAAAATCTCGTCATATGGCGATACAAAGCGTTGATTATCAAAATATTGAAAGCCTCTAAAGTGCTATGGACGTTGTGATGTAAACTTGTTTGACTACTTGAGTAGTCGAGCCATATTTAAGTTGTAAAATAAGTTAATTTATTGTTCGTCAACGTTTTAAGCGACTGCCTACTGCCAACTTTCAACTGCCTACTTACTTAGGTTTAAGCAGCATTGCTCGTCACCAACTCTTGCTGGGCGGTTTGTGACACCGTTTGTTTCGGAAAACGAATCGTAAACGTCGTGCCTTTGCCTTCTTCGGAGCGTTTTACAAAAATTTTACCGCTGTGGTATTCTTCGATGATGCGTTTGGCGAGGGATAAGCCCAAGCCCCAGCCGCGTTTTTTGGTCGTATAGCCGGGTTGGAAAACCGCTTTAAATTTACCGTTTGGAATGCCCTTGCCTGTATCGCTGATGTCAATGGCAACCGAATCGCCCTCTTTATATATGTCTGCGCTTATGCTGCCTTTGCCGTCCATTGCATCAATGGCGTTGCGCAATAAGTTTTCGACTACCCACTCAAATAAAGGAGGATTCAAATTGACAAACACAGGTGAATGAGCAGGTGCTGGAAAATGAAACGCCACTTTACGCGGCGCACGCGCTTGCATATACGCTCGACACTGTTCTAATTCTTCATAAATATTCACCGATTCTAAAACGGGCGTAGAGCCAATTTTAGAAAAGCGGTCTGCCACGAGTTCCAATCGCCGCACGTCTCTACGCAATTCTTCCAACACTTCATGTGCTTCGTCCCCTTCGTTGATAATCGTTTTTAAATGCTCAATCCAACCAATAATAGCAGAGATAGGCGTACCCAATTGATGCGCCGTTTCTTTTGCCATGCCGACCCAGACGCGATTCTGCTCGGAACGACGGGCGGTACTGAAACTGATATAACCAAAACCGACAAATGCAGCGATAAGTACGAGTTGAATTAATGGGAAGAAACGTAGCTGGCGTAATACTTTTGATTCTTTGTAGTAAATGGAATATCCCTCCCCTCTAATAGGCTGGACACCCTCTTTTTGCAGATTTTTAATCTCTCTTATTAAATAGTCTTTGTCATCATCTAATCCTTCCCCAAAATTGGCAGCTCCGTCTATATCTCCACGGTCGCTGAGAATGATGACCGGAATGGTTTTATTACTTTGAATCACTTCCGATTGTAAAGTATAATCTACCAAATCATTTTCCTGGTCATTAATTTGCGTTTGTGCAAGTGCCCAACTTTCCGCTTTCGTTCGCTCGCTTTCACCCAGCATTCTGGAAAGATAACGGGTATAGAAGAGGGAAACCAACAAAATGATGACTCCACCCGTGATGAGGTAAATTTTCCACCTTGATTTTCTCGAAAAAATATCCATTCTAATCGAAATTCCTAAGTGGTATAACGTTCTTTTATCAAATTTAGCATTTAAGAAGTCAGAATAGAGAACCGAGAAGCGAGATTTTTTAAATGCCTCCATCTCTGATCTCTGTTCTGTCATCTCTGCTCTCTGCTCTCTGCTCCCTCATCTCTGTTCTAAAAACGCCTCCACGCGCTGCACCGCATTCTTCCTTACATTCGCATAAAAAAAATTGAAATCCGCAATATGATAATTTGGATTTGTTAGTACAAAACTGCCAAAAAACTTCGGTTTTGTAATCCACAGCACACCGTCCTGCACTTGCGCATCCGCCAATTGGGTGTATAATTTTTCAAACTTCAGCAAAACTGAGCCTTCATTCAAAGTCTTGGCAGCATACGTCGTATCGGTCGTCCATGTCAACGGATTGGTCACCACGATATTGTTGTTCGGTTGGTGTGCAGCAGGATAAGAACCTTTTCGATACGAACGCCAAGTCACAAAACAGCCAGTTTCTGTCGCATTTTGACAAGGTTTCAACACTTCAAAATAATCATCTTCTACAGGAATGCCCACGATATAAGCGGCTACCAACTGCTTTTGCAATGCCTTTCCATCAAAAAAATCTTTTAGCAGTCGTTTGGCGTGCGTGGTGCCTTGGCTATGCGAAGCAATTATAATCGGACGATTTTTATTATAATTTTTTAAAAAATATTCAAAAGCCGTCTTTACATCTTGATACGCCAAATCAAATATTTCTTTTTGCAATTTCTTGTCATCTATGTAATAAGCGTCCAAATGTGCCTGCCGATAGCGCGGTGCATACACCCGTCCGGCTGCGTTGAAAATGCTGGCTTGGTTGAGAATGGAGCGTTCATCCACGCCGGCGTTTAACTTCGGGTCGTCTATTGCGCCATTCCAAGGTAGGTCGTTCCGTTTGCTGGTGTACATCGTTGGGTGCAGGAAAAACACATCTGCTGCTGCATTGGCTTGATTGTCTTTTAAATCGGCAGTCGGCGTGCGGTCGGCTTCATCTTTTTTGGTGGGCAACGCCGCCCAATCGTCAGGATTGGCGTAGTCAGGTGCTTTGGGAATGCCATTTACGGCTGTATTTAATTTTTTGGGAGTAGCACAAGCCACGCAGGACAGTAGAAAAACAAAAATTAGAATTCGCATGAGCAGAAATTATAAGGATTTACTATTTTGCAATTAAATTAAACAATGATTTTACTATGAAAAAGTTTTGCTTACTGTTGTTTTTAATTCTTACCAGCTTTTTTTCAACAATTGCTCAAAATTATACCCAAGACACCCAAACCATTGAAAGTACGATGGAAGCAGTGCTGGATGTCATTTCTGGTCCGGCAGGTAAAAAAATTGACGTGGTGCGTTGGCGCAACCTTTTTCGCGGCGATGTAAAATTCTCGATTCGTTCTAAAAATAAGGAAGGACAACTCGTGGTACGTGAAAGTTCGGTAGAAGATTACGCTAAAAATATTATGCCGCGTATCGAAGCACAAGATTTTTTTGAAACGGTTGGCAATTTGACGATTGATAAATATGGCGATATTGCACAAGTTTTTATGGTGTACGAAACCCGAAAAACGGCAGACGGCACGCCATTCGACAAGGGCATCAATAGTTTTCAACTCCTGTTTGACCAAAATCGCTGGTGGGTTACAAGTCTGATGTGGCAGGCAGAATCAAGCGGCGTACCTATTCCGATGCAATATTCAGAAAATATTGAAAAAGATTCTATTACAAATGTTATTAAAAAATTATTTGATGGAATGCGCGCGCAAGACAGCAGCATGGTAAGTCCATTATTCTATCCAAATGCGACGCTTTCGAGTGCTTCGTATGATAAAGACGACAAACCGCAATTGCGCAAAGACGACATCAAAGGTTTTATCGGTTTTGTAGGTACAAAAAGTAAAGATTATTTTGATGAGCGCATTTACAGTTATGATATAACGATTGACGGACCGCTCGCAACAGCTTGGACAGAGTATTCTTTCTTTCGCAATAAAGAATTGAGTCACTGTGGATATAATGTTTTTATGCTGGCTAAAGCGGTGGACGGCTGGAAAATTATCAGCATCGCGGATACGCGGCGGGAAACGGGGTGTAAATCGTAACACAGCGTTTATGCTGACCTCGTTTCTCAGGCTTTAGCCTGAAAAGAGTAACTTGCCAGGAGCAAAAGCAGATGGGTGAAAAGGTGATAGGGTGATTGCGATTGTATGTGTAACATCACCCCATCACCTTATCACCCCATCACCTATTTATTCATCATCATCATCCGTCTCCAATTCCTCACAAATCACGGTGCCATTCGCAGCGAACAATACTTCTTTCGTGACTTGTCCGTTTTTAATCTCTACTTCGTACTGCTTTGTTCCATTAACTAAATCCAAGCGCTCAGCTTCTTTCGCCTCGAATCCAGCATAATTTGTACTAAGACTCGTCTTTACCTCGGCGGGCAAATCATTTACTTTCATTTCATTCTCAGTAAATAACAATCCACCTTCGGCACTAAAAACCAATGTTACTTCATCTTCCCGAAGTCGAATTCCTTTTTTCTCCAATTCTACTTCATACACAGCCACATCATTACAGAGCGTATCCGACTCCGATTCATCAATTTTGTAATCGCCATAATTCTGACTGATATAATCTTTGATAGCAGTCGGCAATTCAACTCGTGGCTCGTTCTCGTCATCGCAGGAAGCAAAAATAAATGTGATTGCGACAAGCGATAATGCGACATACCAAATTTTTCTCATGATAATCTAATTTTGTAAAGTAAATAAAATTTTAGAGCCTTAGGAAACTTTGAAAGTTTCCCAAGGCTCCTATTATATTAATTTTCAATTTTAATTAAAACAATCTCTTCTTTATCCGTAAGATTCACTTCTTTAATCAATCCGACATTCGGCGCGTAAAACTTATTTTCATTCAAATCAGGTTCGAGTGCTGTAAAATCACGCGTTTTGACAACGTTATTAAAAGTGCCAAAAGTGGTCGTCAACGTCATGCCCGTTTCCTCCACGATTGCCTCGTCTTCCGCTTCGTTAAAGTAATATTCTTGTCGGTAACCAATGCCTTTTTGTGGATTTGCCAGCATCGTGATACCCGGTTTAGCCCCATCTACGCCTGCTTCCCACGAGCCGTGCTTGTCTTTAAAAGTACCATTCGAGTTGTAATTTTTTACGTCTTCACCGAAGTACCACACATTTCCCAAATTATCCTGTGCGTACCAGTCGTCCGTATTTTCTATCAAAATTCCGTTGAGTGTAACACTGTCATTTACTACAATACAAGTAATACCCAAAATTTCTTTTGTAATCGCACGTCGTTTTACGACAATGCGTTCCAGCCCGTCTCCAGTCTGACCTTCATAAATATACTTTTTGCCTGCGTCAAATCGGAAATAAGGATTCGTCAATTGCGTACTTTTCGTAAAATCCGCCGCGTTAATAACTGGATTATAAGATTCATCTATTTGACGAATTTCATCTTTTTTACACCCACTTATTGCACTGATTAGCAATACTGTAACGAATAAAAACATTAATTTTTGCTTTCGCATGATTTTGAGTTTTTGAATGGATTTGGGAGTAGGGTAGAGGGTACAAGGACTAACAATTATTCTTGTTGGTAATTATTTTAAAACTACTTCAAGCAGTCCCTATTCTCTCTACCATTGTCCCTTATCCTGTTAAAGAAAAAACCAAAACCCGGGTTTTATTAATCAGTACGCATTCGTCCTTACAAAAAGCTGCGCGCCTTGTATTTTTTTATGAAAATAATTATGACTTCACAACTGCCAATTGCTTTACAGTCAGTATAGTGCCCTGATTATCAATTAATTGATACAAATAAATACCTGCTTCCAGTCTGCCAATATCTAAGTCGGTTTCAAATTGTTTTCCAGGTATTTGATACGATTTGCGCCACACTTCCATTCCTAACACGTTGTAAATTTTCAAGTGGTATTGTCCTGATTTTATATTGTTAAAACGCAGTTGCACTTTGTCAGACGCTGGATTTGGGAAAGCAGACAAATGGAGTATTTCTGGGTCAATTTGAGTCACATCGGTGGTAAGTTGATTTAATTTGTATTGAACGCCAGTCACTTGCGCACCCGCATTGTCGAGGGTAACGATTGCAATTGGTTCTTTTGCGGTATTGCTAAAAAAATGGTAAGCGAGCGTCGTATCGACCCCCAATGTATTCAAGTTTAGAGATTGACGCGCAACATCGGTAATATCTATCCAGCCTAAGATACTGACCTTCGCGTCGAGTCTGGTTTCCCGATACGTCGTTCGCTTTTCACGCAGCACGGGATAGCTTCCATCGGGAATGGACAAATTGCCCCAGGCATCTACGACGTCAAGGCGATTGATGGCAATTCTAATCCGCAACGAATCTGGTCTGACAGGTAGTTGCTGAAGAAGGGTGTCCGGCAAAACGTTCGTTGAAAAAGGAAGCGACAATGCTGAAGACAAGCTGTTAATGTCAAAAAATTGCATGGGCGCGCGCTTTTCCACAATTGGCGGACTATACCGCGCAGTTAATTTGATACCTAATCCAATAGGGTCATTGCCATAGTACCCCAGAAACTGCAATATTTGTTTGCTCCCTTGGTTTATAATATTTAAATAATTTTCAACATTATTATTTACGTAAAGTAATGTAGCTTCTGGAAAACCAGTATTTCCAACGCCCGTAGAAGGGTTTTTAAAAATCTGCTGCTGGGTAAAATTGGCGTTTAAACTCGTGAAATCCCAAATCTGGTTACCTCCGGGAGGCGTTAAGGCAATAATATTGGGTTGAGTATCAAAAGCGAAGGAAAGGGTATCGCCTAATGTTGGAAAGGTAGCATTCGTAATGGTAATTTGGGCAATTATGATTGAAATACTGCTCAACATCCCTAGTGTCAAAAGGGTAAATTTCTTTAACATAATCGGTTTTTTATTATTTCTAATTTAGAAGAATCATCTAAGCACAAGCACAAAAACCTCCCGCGGCGCTGCTGAGGGCGCAATCCCAATAGTTATTGGGATATTTTTTTGACAATCAATTAACTGCGGCGTTGTGCTCAGCGTGAAATTATAATTTAATTTTGTTTTAATGCTTACCTTTTAATATTATATTTTAGTTAAAACCTATAATTCAATCCAGCTTGAATGCCTAATACTTGTGGAAATTGAACATTCGTTCCTTTCCAATTCCCCCGATACGTTCCTATAAACTGCCCTTGCAAGTGTTCCGAAATTTTATATGCCAAACCAGCACGAGCCATCCAGAAATTAGTCAAGGTTTCCCCACGCGGCACCGCTTTATCAATACTCCATTCGATGCCCAGGGTTTGGTCCCTAAATTCATAAATAATTTCGTGCGGCAACAAAGAAACTGCGCCAATACCCGCGCCGATAAAGGGTTGAACCTTACCTTTTGTATTAAGAAAAGATTGCATTCCAAGCGAAAATTGCAAAGACGGCTGCGGCACTTCGGCTAATAAAAAAGTAAAATCATCGGAAGGCGGCTCCACCAGCGGTACACCAATTGTAGCATCCATGCGGTCGGTTTCAAAACTGGTTTTTACGTAAGTCGCATCTGCCCAAAGTTGTAAGCTCGGCGAAAATTCTATAATTCCTTGCAAACCAGCCGAATATCCTACTATAGGTGCCACTTTATCACTGAATGGAAATGCGCCACCGCCATGAATGCCCAGTTGAAATGCTTTCGGGCGCATGGAGTATAAATGTTGCGGCAGCGTTTTCTTTGCTTTTTTTACAACAAATTCATCTGACATTTTTGGTAAATCTCGGCTTGGAATAGCCAGCGAATCGTAGTCTAATTTTTTAATTTTATCAAAATCAGTTAACAGCATTTTATTTTCGGGAATACCTTTATAATTAGAAGAATCAAGCGGTTGAAAAGTAATATTAGGCGTTGTAATAGAATTTAGTCCATTACTTTCAGATGTAATATTTTTCAAAATAGTAGCATTATTCTTTTCTTTGTCTGTTGTTTTTAAACCTCCGTTTTTAGTTCTAAAATAAGCTGTAGTGCCTGTCAAATCTATGACACTATATTCCACTACCGTCTCTCGAATGACGCGCGTCTTGTAAATCGTATCGGTTTGATAAATGACCTGTGTTTTATAAATGGTATCTTTTTGAATTTCAAGTGTATAAATTTTCTGATTCGCTTTTCGCAATTCCCAAAAAAACGCACCATTCAATCCTAATAATAATAGCAGCAGCGGCAGTGCCAGCCACCACCATGCGAAGCCCGCCGGACGTTTCTTCCCATGCTGGTCCAATCGCTTTTCCATATCCCGCCAGTCATGCTCCTCCGGCACAGGTTCGGCGCGATTTTCCAGATTATCTTTAAATTGTTTGAAAAATTCGTCCATCTTCAGTTTGATTTAACCGATTTACTACTTTTTTTTTCTAAAAATGTCCGCAATTTCTCCTTCGCCCGCGTCAAATTTGACCGGGACGTACTCACGCTAATACCCAACAATTCTGCAATTTCATGATGTTTGTAATCTTCCATTACAAATAAATTAAAAACCAGGCGATATTCCGGCGACAGTTTTTGGAGAATGGGTAGTAAGTCTTCATTTGGCGAAAGGGCAGGCATGGGCATTTCCTCATGCGCTACATCCGCACCAGCATTGAGTTCCAGATGCGTAGCGAGCTTGCTATTTTTACGATGATAATCAATTGCTGAGTTGATAAGAATACGCCGCAGCCAACTTTTGAAAGGAAACGCCGCATCATATTTGTCGAGATTGGTAAACATTTTTAGAAAAGCATCATTCAAAATCTCCACCGCTTCCTCCCGATTTTTCGCATAGCGCAGACAAATATTTAGCCCGTAGCCATAAAAGTGTTCATACAACTTTCGTTGGCTATTCCGGTTGCCACGGCGGCAGCCTTGTAAAATCAGCGTTAGGTTGAGTTCTTCGTGCGGCATAGCTCCTGCTTCCTTTGCCTGTACGAAATGGAAGGTACGAAACGCTGCGTGGGGAGAAAAAAAATAGCATAAAATTAAAATGTAAGATTATCTCATCAATTTCTATTCGCTCATTTGATTATCCTCCTCCAACTCTTGTTTTATCGCCAATACTTCTTCCTCCGATATTCTTTGATATTTAGCAATCTGCTCGATAGACAGAAAGCCATCTTTGAGCATTTCAATAATCGCTTCTTTTTTCTCCAACCAAACGCCTTGCTCAATACCTTGCTCAATACCTTGCTCAACGCCTTGCTCGACACCCTGTTCGATACCCTGCTCGATGCCTTGTTCCACCCCTTTTTGAAGCCCTCGCTGGTAAGCATAGTCGGTTTCGATGTCGTAATCCAATATTAGTGGCATAGATTCTGAAATTTTGATAGATTGTTCGCTCAATTTACGCAATTTTGATAAAGTATTCAACTGTCGGACGTACTTTTCAAGTTCCAATTTTCCCTGACTTATTTGATATAACCGTTCTAAAATTTGTCGAATCACTTTTTCGGGATGCTCTCCATGAAAATCGCCCAAGATAGCAAGGATAATTTCTTGTGGAATGTCCGACAGCATCAATTGTTCATATCGATACTCCTGAATGTTGCGCAATTCAAATCCAATAATACGCTGGTCTGCTGGCAATTCCGTTTGCATCGTGGGTCGCTGACTACCCAGATAAATTACAAATTGTCGAACCGGAAGTTTATATTTTCGCTGCAAAATAGCTTTGTATTCTGCCTGCCGATACAACATCTCTGCATCATTGGTAGATTGAAATTCCAAATGTAAAATGAACGTTTCTGGTTTGTCGGTTTCTACAATTCTAACGAAATCGGGTTCACGCTCTAATGTTACTTGGAATTTTTCCGGCAGCGGTTCTGATTTTATAATTTTGAAACCCAACCATTTTTCAGCGATTGGCAGGAATAATTCTTCGAGGTTTTCTTTGAAGATTTTATCGAATGATTTGGATTCTTTTCTTTCCATTTATACTTTTTAATACTTGTAAGTGCTGAAGCACTTTTATTTTTAACCGCAGAGACTCTGTGTTTCTTAATCCCGCCGTATGGCGGGAAGAAAAATTATAATTTAATTTAAATATTTGATTATCAACGTATTGAAAGAATTACAATATTAAACTGCTCACTTACTTATTACAAAAATGGAGTAACCCGTTTTAAACGAATTACTCCATTACTTGCCACGTTCAATCACCCCATAAACCCGTCATCCTATCACCCTTTCACACGCTACAAATATCCACGCCTTCCTTCAACGCCGCAATTTTATTTTCATAAGTTGGAATGTACTCCTGCGCGACATACCCTTTATAATCCAATTCGGCAATGGCAGTCATAATCGCTTTGTAATTCAACTCCTGCGAGGCGTTGATTTCGTGTCTGCCCGGTACGCCGCCCGTGTGATAGTGGCTGATGTAATTTTTGTATTTACGAATGGTGGCAATTATGTCGCCTTCCATGATTTGCATGTGATAAATGTCGTAGAGCAATCTGAACTGCGAGGAGCCGATTTTATTCACCAATTTGACACCCCATGCGGTTTTATCGCATTGATAATCTTTATGGTCTACCTTGCTATTTAGCAATTCCATTACAACCTTTACATTTTTCTTCTCGGCGTGTTTTACGATTTTATCCAAACCTTTGGCACAGTTTTCAATCCCTGCGGCATCGGTAATCATATTTTTACCGGTACCCCGATTGCCAGAGAAAACGATGACTTGTGGGATGCCTGCCTCTGCTGCTTGGTCAATGAGTTGCAAATAAGGCTTCTGCAATTTGGCATGATTAGCTACCTTATTAAAACCCTCCGAGATATTAGCGAAAGAACCGGTAGCAATAGCGCAAGTTAAGCCCTGTTTTTGAATGGTTTTCCATTGTTCAGCACCTAATAATTCGATAGAAGAAATACCCAGGCTTTTCGCTTGTTCGGCAAATTCTTCCAGTGGAATGCTGCCGTAGCACCAGTAGCACACCGAGTGTTTGAATTCGCGCTTGGCCACTTCCAGTGCTTCTAAGGTTTTGCTCATCACTACTGTGGGAGTTAGCGCCAGAGCGCCCACACTTAGGGCGGCGGTTTTTAAAGCATCGCGGCGAGTTGGCATAGTTTTTTAATTTAAAATGTAAAATTTAAAAGTCAAAAGGATTGCTATAATTTTACATTTTACATTTAGCGTTTTACATTTTACATTTACAAAGAATAAATCCGTTCGTTTTTTACTTCAGATAGCGGTATGCAACCCTTATAAACGCCCGGTACGGGTTCGTAATTGGTTACTTCTTCGCCCACGACTTTGGAGGAGAAATAACCGGCTAAAGTCATTTGCTTGAAGCGCAGGAAGAACGGATACGTATTGTTCAAACGGTTGCGTTCAAAAACTTCTAAATCCGGAAATGGCGACATAGTTTCCATCTCTTGATTCAGCCGCTCCGATTTCTTTACCGTTTCCCGTTGCATCATGGATTGTTGCTGTGTGCGCTGTTTGGCTCTTTGAGCGTTGGCTTTCTCTAAGTTTTCCAGCGGGTCGCTCCACGTTTTTTCGCGGCGGTCTATTTCTGCCAGTACGTCTTCACTTTCCATCAGTAAGAGCACTTTCTCTTGGTCTTTTTTCGACAATTCTAAGAAAGGCTTGCCAGCCGTTTTCACTGCCGTTGGATTTACACTTCTCAAACCCAAGGCAAACGCCTCGCGCTCGCGATTCGGAATGCACGCACTCAGCAGCATTTCCATGTACGCCGGTACGCCTGCGTCGAGTGCGCCCGGTGTGTTCGTGCGCGGCAGGATGCGGTCGGCTATTGCAGATACCAAGTCCGCCTGTTCTTGCGTGAAGTAGGTCGGTTTCCAGTCCGTTTGGCTAGTATTGGATTGGCAGCCGTTAAGAATACCCTGCATCATGGAGGCGGTCAGCGCGTAACCGGTGAGGAGGGCAGTTTGTTTTATAACGTCTCTTCTTGTCATGTTTTTATTGTGTTCAAGTGTTTATGTGTTCAAGTGTTCATGTGTGCTCCATACTTGAACACACAAACACTTGAACACACGAACACAGGTTTAGAGATTCATTTTTTTCAATTCCTTCACCGCAAAATCAGCCGCACGCGCCGTAAGCGCCATGTACGTGAGCGATGGATTCACACAACCAGCAGAGGTCATGCAAGCACCGTCGGTGACGAATACGTTTTTCACATCATGGAGTTGATTGTTGGCATTTAATACGGAGGTTTTTGGGTCGCGTCCCATACGTGCCGTACCCATCTCGTGGATGCCCAAACCGAGCCAAGAGCCATTGTCGTAGGTGCGGATACTTTTGAAACCAGCGGCTTCGAGCATTTCAGCAGCAGATTCCATCACATCTTTGCGCATGGCAAATTCATTTTCTTTGTATTCCGCATCAAATTTCAGCGTCGGCTGTCCCCATTTGTCGCGCACTTCATCGGTGAGCGTCACGCGGTTTTCAGCGTAAGGTAACACTTCTCCAAAGCCAGTCATGCCCATTTCCCACAATCCTGGACTCAATAAATGGTCTTTGAAATCAGCGCCCACGCCCACGCGCATCTCCGCTACGGACGACATCCAGCTCTGCCGACTTGCGCCACCCTGGTAGCCATAGCCCCGCAAATAATCTTTACGCGCTGTGTTAGAATCCCCCAAATTGCGGTAACGCGGAATGTAAAAACCGTTTGCACGTCTGCCTTTATAAAACTGGTCTTGAAAACCTTCGTGTACACCGCTCGCACCGCAGGACAAATGGTGGTCCATAATATTGCGACCCAATTGGTCACTCTGATTGCCCAAGCCGTTGGGATGTTGTGCGGATTTCGAATTCAATAAGATATGCGTAGTCGCCATTGCTGAGGCACAACAGAAAATCACTTTTGCAAAAAACTCCTTAGTCTCATTCGTTTCGGCATCAATCACGCGTACGCCTTTTGCTAACTTGGTAGCTGGGTCATAAATAATGGCATTTACAATCGAATGTGGACGCAGGGTCATATTGCCGGTCTTCTCCGCCGCCGGTAAAGTAGCTGCATTACTACTGAAATAAGCACCGTACGGACAGCCGCGCATACAGCGATTGCGATACTGGCAAGAGCCGCGACCGTTATGTTCTTTCGTTAAATTGGCGACGCGACCGATGATGAGTTTACGTTCTTTGAAATTTGACTCAATGCCTTTTTTGGCGTGTTGTTCCAAACAATTCAATTCCATCGGTGGTAAAAACTGTCCGTCTGGCAATTGCGGCAAGCCTTCTTTGCTTCCGCTAATGCCTGCAAAACGTTCCACATAATCATACCAAGGCGCTACATCCTCATAGCGAATGGGCCAATCTACGCCGTGTCCGTCTTTGGCGTTGGCTTGAAAATCCATCTCACTCAACCGATAACTCTGGCGCCCCCAAAGCAGCGAGCGACCGCCCACGTGGTAGCCGCGCATCCAGTCAAAACGCTTAGTTTCCACATACGGATGCTCCGTGTCTTTTACAAACCAGTGTTTGGTGGACTGCCGAATGGTGTAGCCCGTGCGGCTTTGCTTCGGGTAGTCCTTCATTTCCTCTACTGGCACTTGGTCGCGGTAGTCGAGGTCCCAAGGCTCCAAAGATGCCGTTGGATAGTCCAAATGTTTTACGTCTCGACCGCGTTCCAACACCAGTGTTTTCAGTCCTTTTTCACAAAGTTCTTTAGCTGCCCAGCCGCCGCTGATGCCCGACCCAATCACGATGGCATCGTAGGTGACTTCCGCTTTTCCATTTGAATTGAATTGCATAGTATAGCGAAGATTTTAGCTGTGATTCATTAAATTCAATCTTTCCTCTTTTACTTCGCTAATCTATCAATAATTAATTTCCCCAAAACACTATTGGACAAATTTTTTCTGACTTTTGTTAAATTAAGACAAAGTATAAATAAGGACGGAAAGCGACCAAGTAACAAAGCGATTAAAAGATAAACTTTGCGCCTTTGCGTGAAAAAAAATGCGGCGAGGGAAATATAAGAAGAGCAAAAATCTGCGGGAAAATTTCACTCCAATTCATTCTCACTCTTTTTACCTTTTGCCCAACAATCCAAATTATAAATAGTCGTCTCGGCAATATTTTCTAAAGCTGTATCCGTTAAAAATGCTTGATGGCTGGTAATCAGCACATTAGGAAAGGAAATCAGTCGGGCAATCACGTCATCTTGTAATATTTCATTGGAATGGTCTTCAAAAAATAAGCCTTTTTCCTCTTCATATACATCCAAACCGAGATAGCCGATGCGACCCGTTTTCAGCCCTTCGACCAGTTCTTTTGTATCCACTAAACCACCGCGACTGGTGTTGATAAGCATTACGCCGGGTTTCATTTTTTCAATGCGCTCGCGGTTGATGATGTAATGCGTGTGGTCATTGAGTGGCGCATGGAGCGTAATAATGTCCGATTGTGCACAAAGCTCGTCTATATCAATAAATTCCAATCCATATTTTTCCGTCAATTCGGGATTGGGTTTAATATCGAATGCCACTAATTTGCAGCCAAAACCATGTAATATTTTTGCGACCAGATTGCCGATTTTACCCAAACCGATGATGCCTACCGTCTTGCCATTCATATCAAAACCCGTTAAACCATTGAGCGAGAAGTTGAGGTCTCGCACGCGGTTGTTAGCTTTAATCAGTTTGCGATTCAGCGCGAGCATGAGCGCGACCGTGTGTTCTGCCACCGCGTAAGGCGAGTATTCTGGCACACGCGCGACTTTGATGTCTAATTCCTTGGCTTTTTCTAAATCCACATGATTAAAGCCTGCTGACCGCAGCGCGAGATATTTCACCCCACGTTCTTTCAGTTTTTCCAATACGGGCGCGGAAGCGTCGTCATTGGTGAAAATGGAAACGCCCTCACAATCTTGCGCAAGTGGCGTGGTGTCTATATTCAAATACGTATCCACCAATAATTTCAACTCGTGCTTATCGGCATTAGCAGCTTGCAAAGCTTCGAGTTCAAATTTGTGGGCACTAAAGACGGCGATTTTCATAAGATATTATTTTTACAAAAATGCCAGAGGGATTTAAAAGTTGTCCGACATTCAAAGGTTAAACGCTTGAAGACAGAAAAGTTATTTTTTAATTCCCAAACATCGCACGACCGACCCCCAACCCGTATGATTTGTGCCTTCTGCAAGATAAATTTCTTTTTCTTCCAATTCCAAAAATTCAAAATTGGCAAAATCTGCCTGCACTTCTTCAATGGAATACAGCATATTGATGTCCGACGGACCGCCCGAACGTTGCGTTTTTTGATATTCCAATTGATTTTTACCAAATGCTTCAAAAATAAGTACGCCGCCCGGTTTTAAAAACGTAGCAATTTTGCGATTGTAAATTGACTTCACCTCCGCCGAAAAATGCGCATAAATAAATGCCACTGCATCAAACGACGCTTCTTCAAACGACAATCGTTCCACTTCGCTCACTTGATAATTAATTTGCACTTGATTCGCTTCCGCCAGTGCAAGGGCTTTACTTTGACCACTTTCACTCCAATCGAACGCAGTGACTTCCCAACCCAATTTAGCGGCAAAAACGGCATTTCGACCTTCTCCCTCGGCGGGTAGCAAAAGTTTGCCTACTTTATAATGTTGAATTTTTTCTTTTAAATACTCGTTTGGCTCAATGCCGTAGATATATTCAGATTGGTTATAACGTTCGTTCCAGACTTGTTGCATGAATAGATAGATTTTATAAGGTTTTTAAATAGCTCTTACAAATGCAAACCTTATCTTTTTGTATTAGTTGTTCGCATCCATTTTCCGATGAAGTAAATAGCAGTCAGTGCCGCCAGAAATATTATTAAAGCGTTCCACTCTGTTCCTTTCAAATTTGATAAAAACCAGCCGATAGCTATGATTGCCAAAATTGGGACGATTAGTCCACCCGGAATTTTAAAACTGCCTTCCGGTGCAGGATATTTTTTTAATCGCAGTTGAATCGTTGCCAGTACGACTGCCAAGTAAATAAGCAACATCGCCGCACTCGCCAGAATTGCCAATTGTTGAAAACCACCGCTCAACGCAAAAATAAGTCCCAACCCAGCATAAGCGATAATCGCAATGTGAGGTGTGGTGTAACGTGGGTGAACGCGACTGAAAAATGCAGGTAATAAATTATCTTTAGCCGCCGCATAAATCAAGCGAGGCGACGCCAAAATATCGCCACTAATCGTACCAAACATGGAAATGGCTGCGCCGGCAATAATCAAAATAGCGCCCCAATTGCCAAATAATCGTTGTGCAACTGCTGCGATTGGAGCCTCTTTTTCCGCTTGTAAATCATTTCCGAGAACGCCTTGTGCGACGGTTTGCAATAACAAATAAATTCCGACAACACCTATTAATCCGATGAAGATGCCACGCGGAATGGTACGCTGCGGATTTTTCACTTCGCCGCTCACACTTAACGATGCCTCAATTCCTAAAAAAGCGAAAAATAAAACGAGTGATACCTCGCCTAATGATTTTATAGAAGGCGTGCTCGTCCATTGCAAATTTTCTGATTTTATAAAAAAAACGCCAACTATGATTAATAAAAGTAATGGAATCAGTTTTACCAGCGTATTAATTTCGACCAATCGGGTCCCTTGTCTTACGCCTCGAATATTAATCCAAGCTAAAAAAGCAAATAAAATTGTTAATAAAATGACTTTGCTTGTAAAATTATTTAAAACCGGAAATGGCACACTCAAGGTATTCACCAGCGCGTTGGCAATGGCAGCATCCGCCATCATCGCATAGCCAAACCAAAATAGCGAATTTGTCAAAAAACCAACAAACGGTCCAAACGCCGTCTCTACATACGCATACGCGCCGCCGCTGGAAGTCACTTTACTCCCCACTTCTGCAAAACACAGCAAAATAAGGGTAATCAGCACGGCGCAAATTACATAAGCCAACACGCTTGCCGCGCCCAAACTCGCTGCCACCACTGCGGGCAACACAAAAATGCCGGAGCCGATTGTGAGATTGATGGCATTCGCAGCTAAGCCGAGGATGCCGATTTTGCGGGGGAGGATTTCGGGTTGATTGGATTGCACAAAAAATATTATATACTAATTACTCAAATGTTATGGTCAAACCTTCGTGAGCGATTTCCAATGATTCGATAACAATCTCATTACCAAGTGCTTCCAAATCCGAACATTCCAATTTCACTGGAAAAGCATTGCGCACTCTCCAAGCTACGATAGGCTCGTGGGTTTCACTTAGTAACGAAATGGTTACATCCCGCTTGAAATTTTTATCCTGAGCCTGTTGCCACCATTCAAAGAATTGGTTATTGGTTTTAGTCATTCCTCTTTTCAGAGTAATATTACTAAACTTGGTTCTGCCGGGTAGCTTGAAAGCATTGTCTTCTCTACTATTGCCTAAGCGATATTCAATCACTTCTCTTGAAAAATTTAAACCAGAAACCTTGGTGAAACCCATTTCCAAATCACCAATTCGCACTTGAAAATTAAAGTTTTTAAAGAGGTTGTTCATTTTATTTAATTTTTTATGATAATCGGGAAATCTTGATAAATACTCAAATCGTGCAGTATCCGTTGTTCAAAACTATTTCTTTGTTCGTCTTCAAAACTAATACGAATTTCTATCTCTTTCTTTTTCAATTCGTTGAGTATGGTACTAATTTTATTTATGACAATTTCAAATTCCTTGAGCGGCGCGACATATCTAAGCTTAGTAAAAATGGACAATTGGGTAAAATCTTTTATTGGCGGAAGCCCTGGCAAAGGTTGGTTAAATTGGACTTTTACATTTAGCGCAGGTTGGAGTGAATAATTTGCCAGCAATAAAAATAGTAAATCCTCTCGGAGCACAAAATCGGCTATCAGGATAGGTTTTTCTTTTTCGGTTATGATTTTTAATAATTGAGATGGCATGATAAATGTTATTAAAAACGATTAATTCATTTCCTATCCACATTCTTAATCTCAACCTAATGGCTGCCAGCGACTTATAACAAATAATATTATTACACGATTTACTATTTACTTTTAATCATAATTTGGTATTAGTTTTTCTCCACTTTGAAAATATGAATCGGATATTTCGCTGGATTTAATTCTACAAAATTCCAGTCATTAAACCAGAAATACGTCTCGTTCGATAGTAAATCCGTCACTTTTAAATTCACTCTACCTTCAATGCCTAGCAGTTTTTTCGGCACTTCAATCCAACCCGCTTGCTTATTATGCACATCAAAACTTGCGATACACCATATTACATTCGTTTCATCTTCTGATAATTTTACATAACTCATTAATTGCTCATTATCAGTGCGGGTGAAGTGAATATTCCAGGTGGTTTGTAATGCTTTATTTTCTTTACGAATCCGATTTACCCGTGTATATAAATCCGTCAAGCGATTACGTGCATTCCAATCATAATTGCGTATAATGTATTTTTCTGAATCATAATATTCTTCTTTACCTGTGACAGGGTTGCCCGTATTTTCTAAAAACTCATAAGAAGCGCCATACACGCCATAATTGCTAGAAAGCGTTGCCGCCATCAAATAGCGCAGGGCAAACATATTAGAACCTGCGCCCATCAATTCGTAAGCCAAAATATCGGGTGTGTTGGGCCAAAAATTGGGTCGGAAATACTCGCGCGACTCGGTTTGTGAGAGTTCTGTTAAATATTCTTCCAACTCGCGGCGCGTGTTGCGCCAAGTGTAATAAGTGTAAGACTGCGTGTAGCCGCCTTTGGCAAGTGCTGCCATGATTTTTGGACGCGTGAAAGCTTCCGCTAAAAACATCGTATCTGGAAAATCCCGCTGAATCTCGGCTATCAACCAATCCCAAAAACGGAACGGCTTGGTATGCGGATTGTCTACGCGAAAAATAGTCACACCTGCTTCGCACCAAAATTGCACCACGCTCAACAATTCGTCCCACAAGTAGCGCCAATCCTCGGTTTCAAAATTAATCGGAACAATATCCTGATATTTTTTCGGCGGATTTTCGGCGTAGGCAATCGTGCCGTCGGGTCGCCACAGGAACCATTCGGGATGTTCTTTGATGTAAGGATGGTCAGGCGCACATTGAAATGCAAGGTCGAATGCAATTTCGATATCCAGTTTTTTCGCCTCTACAATTAAATGTTTGTAATCTTTTAACGTCCCCAAAGTTGGCTCCACCGCTTTGTGACCCCCCACTTCGCTGCCGATTGCCCACGGCGAGCCGGGTTCGTCCGCCTCCGCCGTAGTAGAATTATTTTTTCCTTTGCGATTTAATTTTCCAATGGGATGAATCGGTGGCATATACAACACATCAAAACCCATCTCTTGAATGCGCGGCAGCAGTCGTTCTACATCTTTAAACGTGCCCGACCTGCCGGATTCTGGACTGGTAGAACGAGGAAATAATTCATACCAAGCGCTGAATAATTCTAGCTCGCGCCCGACGCGTACGCGCAAGTTTTTATCATACGTGGTTTCAAATTGTTTCATCGGAAATTGCTCCACAAGTTGCGCAAGGTCCGCGCCCAGTACCAGTTGTACTGCACTTTCGTACGCTTCGGTTTCTAAACTTTTAGCTAATTGGGTGAGTTGTTTGGCTTTACTTTTTCCATGAATTTCTGCTGTTTTGCGTAAAAAACTTGACCCTATTTGCAACTCCACCCGCATATCTTGTCCATCCGCGTGTTTTTTGCGAAAGCCCTTGAGCCAATTCAACAAATGGTCTACCCACGCTTCAATTTTATAAACGTAAAAGCCTTGTTTTTCGACGGTAAAACTCGCCGTCCACACGTCATTGGGATGTTCTTTGAATGCTACTTCCTGCCACACTTTATCCGTATCCAATTTGTACAACAGTGAGGTGCGCAAAGCATCGTGTCCATCCGAAAAAATATCAGCCGTCACGTCTACTTTTTCGCCGATGACACGCTTGATGTAATATTTTCCGCCGTCTATTTCGGGCGTTACATTTTCTATGATGGTTCTATTTTGCATGGTGGGTTTTCGTTGGATTTGACAGCAATGATAGGGAAAAAAGTTGATGGGTTGATGGGTTGATGGGTTGAAAAGTTTTCCGAAATCTTCAAGATTTCGGAAAACTGGAAGGGGTTGCTTACTTACGTGCTACGCCAAAGCGATAGGCGAAGGTGAGGGCGACGGCATCAGAGTTGAATCCAGCATTGATATTTATTTCGTCTTCCACATCCGATTGAAACACCACATTCAAACTTGGAATCGTTTCAAGATTGACATAGAAATTAGTATTAAAATTGTATTGTAAACCTAAGACATAGCCCAATCCGGCTCCTATGATCCCTGAATTTCCGTCCAACCCACCTACTGAAAAGAAAGAAAAACTTCCTGTCCCTTCGAATCCATGTATGAAATCTATTTTATCGCCGATCGCCCGTCTTTTTTCAGCCCCATAAGCCATTCCCAAACTGATAAGAGAAATACTACTGCCTAAATTTAAGTCTGCGTAAGCAAATCGAATGCGCCGATATTTATTAGGTGATTTCTCAAATTTATAAATAAAACTAAAATCTTCTAAATTAAACTTGTTAAGTCGAATGCCCACCTCCCGCATTTTGACAGCCGTCGTGTCTTGTCCAGAAAGCGTTGATATACAGGCAGTTATTAATAAGCAAAGCAATGTCAGGCGACGCAGGGTCGCATTTAAAAAAGGGAACGATTTCATGTTAAGTAAATTTTAGTTTATAATAATGGTTTTAGAATTCGACAACAATAGAAATGAAAAATTATTTGTCAAATATAATAGCAAGGAAGGATAATATTAACTAATAAAGTGTTATAATTATAAAATGAAAAGTTAAACCGTCGAAATGCTCTTTTCAGACACCTGTTCGCTATTGACACAAGCAAGTGTTCGTTTTTGAGACAGTGAGGAGCGTTATTTGTTTATAATAATCTGGCAAGCAATTAATTAGCTTTTTGGCACATTTGTTGGAGTATTCCTTAAAAAAAATCATGGAAAAAATTCATCTAATTCTAACGTGATGCCAAGTGTAGGGTCATTTAAAGTGCCGGCATTAAAAGTGGTGTATTTATGGTCAGGTGTGAAAATATAAACGGTGCGAAAAGTTGGTATTATGAGCCAAGCGGATTTTACTCCGGCAGGGAAATAAATATTGAATATTTTGTCTTTTACATCATCTATGCCTTGCTTTGGCGACAGAATTTCAATGGCAGTAATAGGCGGTTCGGTTACTTTAATTTCATCTTCGAGTAAGTTTATCGGTGATTTTGGATAAATACAAATGTCTGGAACAGAAGGTTTTACATTTGGAGGTGCAAGATTCAATTCACCCATAAAGTTGAATTGGTCATCGTAATGCTTTATCAATGCTGCGCCTAAGCGAAGCTGGATAATACCGTGATTTCTACTGGGCATCGGTTTGTCGCGTTCGATTTCGTAATCCAATTCAGATTCAGATTCGACGAAAATATCTTCATTTCTCATGACAAACTGTTTTTACGTTCTAACAAAGATAACTGAAAAAAGGTAGAGTTGCAAGGAAGACAGGGGTTGGTTATCCGTGATTGATAGCAGGGGAAATAATTTAGTAATGTAACAATTTTAACAATATATCAATACAATAGTAATTTTTATGATAGAAATACGTAATCTGTACAAATGGTATGAAGTAGGCGGACAACGCACGTTTGTGTTGAACAGTATCAATATGGACATCGAGGAAGGTGAGTTCATTTCCATTATGGGGCCATCCGGCTCTGGTAAATCCACGCTGCTCCATATTCTTGGTATGCTCGACGAACCCAATGAGGGCGAGTACAATTTCCTCGGGCAGAATGTATTCAAGTTGAAAGAAAAGCAACGCGCCAATATTTACAAAACGCAGATTGGCATTGTGTTTCAAGCGTATCATCTCATTGACGAACTCACGGTCTATGAAAATATTGAAACGCCTTTATTATATCAAAATGTAAAGAGCGGCGACCGCAAAGCCATCGTAGCCGACGCGCTCGACCGCTTCAACATGGTAGCAAAAAAAGACTTATTCCCTACCCAACTTTCTGGCGGACAGCAGCAATTAGTGGGCATCGCACGCGCTTTAGTCTCCAAACCAAAATTATTATTAGCAGACGAACCAACCGGTAATTTGAATTCTAAACAAGGCGAAGAAATCATGCAATTATTCGCGCAACTAAATAAGGAGGGCATGACCATCGTGCAAGTTACACATTCTGAAAAAAATGCAGAATATGGCTCGCGGGTGGTGAATATTTTGGATGGAATGATTCAAAAATAGGAGGATAGGAGGATGGGGTGATAGGAGGATGCGCTCATTACGAGCTCACCCCATCACCCCATCACCTAATTCGCAATCGTTACATTGAAGGTCTGTTCCACATCGGTTTCGCCAGTGGAGCAAGGAGTAGCACCGGTTTTATTCGGCATATGCTTGAGTGTTACCTTAAGTGTACCTGCACCAGCCACTCCGGTTTTGAACGTGCTGGTCAAGCCCAAATTTTGATTGTTCCCATCTTTGTCTTGAATAGTGGGAACAGGTAACGAGGCACCAGTCGTCACTAAGCACACCAAGTGTTCGTCGCTTTCGGTTTTCACCTCTTCGGTAATGTTTTCTGCCGGACTTTTCGACTCATTCGAAAATTCAATTGCCAGTGTATAATCCGTATTGGCTTTCAAATTGACGGGCTGAATAGTAGGCGCATTGCCGCCGTCGCCATCAAGGTCTTTGGCAGTTGCAGTAATTGGAATACCTGCGGTTGGCGTAAAAGTGAGCTTCACCGTAGTAATCAATTCCTGCTCATTGTCCGGCTCGTTGTCGTTGTCATTGTCGCAGCCAGTGGTTAAAAATATTGCACTTCCTAAAATAATTGCAAAGCAAAGCCTGCGCAACTTGATGTGTTTCAATTGCATGATGTAATGATTTTGTTTAAAAATAAATGATTGTATCGTAGAAACCTATAAGATTTTAAAAACCTTATAGGTTTATTTCACGCCAAAAGGCACTTTCAACCGCAGCGATACATTTCGTCCCAACTCATCGGCGTAGTAGCGAAAGCGATTCAAATACTCCCGATACTGTTCATCCAGCAAGTTGAAAACCGCCAATCCAACTTCAAACGGTTGTTTATGGAAATAAAAAGTCGCGCCCGCTTCCAAGTCGAATAGTGTATAAGCTGCTGGCGGTGCGGCGTAATCGGTATTCGCTGGCACGCGGGTCTGTTCCAGCATATTGGTCATCGTCAGGCGAATGAAAGGCGATTTTTCTTCTTGATTAAAATTAAATTTCAAGCCGGTTTGAAAACGGTCGGAAGGCATTAGAACCAAATCATCTTCAATCGTTCGATTCCAGCCGCGCAGCAAGGAAATACGAGATTCTAAGGTGAAATTTGGCACTATTTTATAATTCGCACTCCAATCCAAACCCATCAAACGAGCATTTGCCTGTTGGTAATAAAAAGAGGGAAATGCCCCGCGAATCGTGAGTTGTGGTGTGGCTTGCGGATTCAAAAAAATATAATTATTAATTACATTATAATAAAGCGTCAGATTGGCATCAAAGTTTTTTTTGTTATCCAATTCGGCGGTCAAACTTGTGTTTAACGCGCGTTCCGGTTGCAGATTTGCATCCCCTTTTTCATAGGTTGCCGATCCGTGATGCACGCCGTCGCTGTACAACTCGCTCACATGTGGCGCACGCCATGCAGTTCCAACATTAAAACGCAGATTGACTAATTTTGGAAATCTATAAATTGCGCCAACCGTGCCGGAGACATTGCTAAAATTAAAATCCTGATTAATCGTGTCTTGCCCTTGCCGTCCCACTTCGAGTTGCCGATAATCATAGCGAACGCCCGCTTCCAACTCCAACGGTGACTCCAATTTCTTCCAGCGTTCTATCCAAAAAGCACTGCCGTTGTAATTTTTATAATTAGGAATGAGTGCGCCTCGGTCGGTCGTATTCACTTGTTGTAAAAAACTAATACCAATATCGCCACGCAGATTTTGAATCGGTTTGTGTTCCCAAGTCAAGTCCGCCGTGTGGGTGGTAATTTCAAATTCAATACTGGGTTGGGTTATTTGGTTAGGCAGTTCGTTGTAAGCGCGGTGCGCGTCGTACTCGCGGCGGTGATTAAATTGGCGGGTCAATTGTAAGCTCAATTTGCCAATGTCACCCGTTTCTATAGCGGAACTAAATTTGAACAACTCGTGCGAAATGCGCTGCTGCGGTCTGCCGATTTCGTACGAAAATACGCCGTCTTCGCTTGGACGCTCGCGTTCAATGGCGTTTAATAAATCTGTTGTGTTACCGATATGCGAACCTCTATAAATACCAAGTTTTGTTTCAAACCGCGAGTAAAATAATTCCGTGCTGAACCGCTCTTTTTTTAACCCTACTGCCCATGAAAAGTCATATTCTTCCACACCGGTGTTATTCAAAAAATAATCCGGCGTTTGTAAATTTCCCCCTTTTTTCAACGTGCCTTGAATGCGTCCGGCAAGCGGCAATTTTCCACCCATATTTCCTTGCAATAAGCCAGAAGCCACGCCTGTTCTACCATTTGTAAAACCTACCAGATTCACTTCGCCACCCATTCCTTTTAAAGTTGGTAAGGCTCGCGGTTCTACTAAAATCACGCCGCCAATCGCATCCGCTCCATATCGCACACTCGAAGCACCCTTGATAACACTCACTTTATCCGCAATAAACGGGTCAATTTCTGGCGCGTGTTCGCTGCCCCATTGCTGTCCTTCCTGCCGCACGCCGTTGTTTAAAATCAAAATCCGATTGCTATGCAAACCCTGAATCATCGGCTTGGCAATCGTCGCGCCGGTACTCAAAATCGTCACGCCGGGCAAGCGTTTCAAGGATTCGCCGAGATTCAAACCTTGGGTAGAAGCCAATTCGGGACCGGAAATCGTTTCGGTTGCCTGCGTGCTTTGTGGCTTTACCGCTGCTGCCGTAATGGTGACTTTTTCGAGTGTATTTTCTTCCGGTTGTAATTTAAAATCCGTTATTACATTGCTCTTTAATTGAATCAAATGTTCTTCATGATTGCAACCCACGCGGGTGCAGACGAGCGTATAAGTGCCTTCACACAAATTGGCGATTTCATAGCGACCGTTCGCATCAGCAATCGCGCCTGCATTGGTTTCCTTGATTTGAATATTGGCAAACGCCATCGGCTCGCCGGTATCAGCATCCAATACCGTTCCGCTAATGCTCCAAGCACAATTTTGCGCCGCCAAGACAAATGGCAGACAACTGATTAAAAACAAATAAAAAATTCGGTTTCTCATAAAATGTACTGGAAATCAGACTTAAGCTAGTAGTTTTAAAACGCTTCTGTTGAAACAATGTTGCAAAAGTAGAAAATAATTGCAACATTGTTGCAAGGTATTTTGTAACTTTGTGGTATTATTTTTCGTTATTAGTATCAAAAGGACGCATTATGAATCAGCGCATCTTGCAATTATTAGACAAACACCAACTTCGGAAAACGGCGGTGCGCGTTCAGGTATTGGAGATCTTTTTGAAGCACCGCGAAGCGTTATCACATCAGGCTATTGAAAGTCAATTTGACGAAATAGATAGAATTACATTGTACCGAACTTTGAAAACCTTTGAAGATAAAGGGATTATACATAAAGCAATTGATGGAAGTGATAAATTGAAATATGCTTTGTGTCACGACGGCTGCGACGAACACGAACACCACGACGTACATGCCCATTTTCACTGCGATGATTGTGGTAAAACGTTTTGCTTGGATGAAGTAGAAGCACCGGCTATGAAAACGCCTTCGGGCTACAGAGTAGCGAATACGCATTTGGTGATGACGGGGACGTGTGAGACTTGTTCTAATTAGGTTGAAGTTTCTTGTTAGAAGTTTGAAGTTGCACCCGCGATGTTGACAATTTTTGGTTTTTTGTTTGAAGTTTCTAAAATTTAAAGTCTATTGTCTAACGTCTATTGTCTGGCATCTCAAAATCTGGCATCTTGTTCCTATTTTTTTTGTAAACTTTTTATTTTGCAACGTTGTTGCATTTTCTATGAAGTCGAAATTTATCAGTACAAATTTGGATTTTCTGGGCTTTTCCGCCTCCATGTTGTGTGCGGTGCATTGTATGGCACTTCCTGTTTTATTGGCAATTGGTGCGCTGAGTGGTCTGGCTTGGCTGGAACATCCGATGGTGGAAACGGTTTTTATTGGCTTGAGTTTTCTGATTGCGACTTGGTCGCTCACGCGGGGCTATTTGTCGCAGCATCGGCATTTTACGGCGATTCGGATGGTGGTTATTGGATTTGTACTGCTTTTGTTGAGTCGTTTTGTAGAAAATGAATGGGAAGCCATCCTTGCTGGTTTGGGCGGTGTGACGATTGCAAGTGCACATTGGCTAAACTGGCGGCTGTGCCGAAAAAGCGAATCTTGTATAGTAAAAAAAATTTAATGGTTTACCCAACGATTTTAGAAAAGCATCCCGTCTAAGAAACAAGTAGTTTGCCGAAAGGCGAACCTCGATTGATTTAAGTGTTTGATTAGCAAATCACTGCCGGGGAAGTGCGCTTTGGTGCGCTTTCCCGGTTTTTTATTATATGCCTTATCTTTTATTAACATTTCATTTAGCCGCTTACTCACTCACCGTACCTTTCCCTCATCGCATTTGTTTTTGATCACTTGCCGCCTGCATATTTGTATCAGAAATCACACGATAACAAAAATTATTCAAAACCTAAAAATTCAAACACACCATGAGTTTCAAAATGCGTAAATTATTCATTATTGCCATGTTAGGCTTATTTTTACTGTCCAGTGCATTCGCTAATGAGCGCCTCATCAACCCAAGCGTGTTCTTCCGAGTGGCAGCCGACCAAAAATGTTTAGAACTGAAAGTCCTGAATTTGCTCGATCGCAAGGCTTCCCTGCGAATAGAAGATGAATCAGGCAGTGTAATTTTACAGGAGACGGTAGAAAATCAGTTGTCTCATATCACCAATTATAATGTTGAAAAGCTCCCTGCTGGTACCTATCGCTTTGTAGTAGAAACGGAGACGGCTACGACGAGCCAGCTATTGATGAAAGGATTTGGCGGGTTCGCGTTGGAAGGCGCTAAGAAAGTAGCCTACAAACCGATTTTCTCGAAGAACGGACCGTTTGTGGATATACAATTTGCAAAAGCAAGCGGCGGCAAAGTACAAGTTATTTTTTATGATAAAACGGGCAAAGAAGTGATGAAAGAAGAGTGGGTACAATTTCCAGAAGCCGGGCGCTCGTACAATCTGCGCTCGTTTGCAAAAGGTGCTCACCGCGTAGTTGTAAAGAAAGACAATCAAGAATTTAGTTACCAAATGACAACAATCGGAGCATAGGAAGTCCCAAGATTCTTGGTAAGGTTTACTAAACTTTAAAAGTTTGGTAAACCTTCTTTCTTGTCACGGCGAAAAATTGGCATTTTTGTGCTGAAATTCCCAAACGCCATGATTAAAGCTTTGATTGTAGATGATGAGGAAAAAGCCCGCGAGGTCTTGCAGGCACTTATCGAAATGTACATCCCGGAAATCACTATCGTAGAAACGACGGGCAGCCCGATGGAAGCCGTTGCGCGCATCCGACAATTGCAACCCGACATTTTATTTTTAGATGTAGTGATGCCGCGTATGAATGGTTTTGATGTTTTGAATACTTTAGACGAATGGAATTTTGAAGTAATTTTTACAACAGCGTATAATGATTATGCGATTCAAGCCATTCGATTTAGCGCCCTGGATTACCTCCTAAAACCAATTGACCCTGATGAACTGCGCACCGCCGTAGACCGCTTTTTAGAAAAACGACAAACGGAGCGTAAAACCTTGTATCAGAACTTGGTACACAATTTGAATGCCAGCCGTTCGAGCGATTTTCGACTGGCAGTCACCACCACTGAAGGCACTTTTTTTTACAATACCGAAGAAATCATCCGCTGCGAAGCAGACAGTAATTACACCCAATTCTACCTGACCCAAAACCGAAAATTTATCGCCTCGCGCACCTTGAAAGAATATGACGAAATGCTCACCGAGCATGGCTTCTTGCGGGTACACAAGTCGCATTTGGTGAATCTGGATTTTGTAGAAGACTATCTCGGAAGAGGCTTTGTACGCCTCAAAGACCAAACGGAAATCGAAGTAGCCAGAAGGCGGCGGGAAGCAGTTTTGGAAGCATTGCAACATAAATCACACTTGTCATGAAACGATGGAAAGCTGGAATTTTGGAACTTTGGAAGAATGGAACACGATTTTCCAATCATTCCAATTTTCCATCATTCCAATTTTCCAAAATAATTTTCCAACTTTTTATTTCAATACCGCTCTTTTCCCAACCGCCTACCTATCGCTACGTAGTCGTAGATCGCTTGAATAACGAGCGCTTGCAGCCGCTTTTTGGCTTGGCGCAAGACCAGCACGGCTTTCTTTGGATGGGCTATATGTATGGATTATACAAATATGATGGCGTGATGGCAGAAAGTTTTGCCAATAATCCGACCGATGCTACCTCTATTACATTTGGTCAAGTTTTTAGTCTGACGGTGAGCAAAAAAAACGGAATTTGGGTGGGAAGTCGGCGCGGCGGCTTGAGTTATTTAGATTTTAATACCCAAAAAGCGACCTCGTTTTTGCACAATCCAGCTGACCCAAAAAGTTTGGCAGGTGATAATATAACGGGCATTTTAGAAGATAGACAAGGGAATGTATGGATTGGAACGGACCATTTTTCGTTGAATTTGTTGCGCCCGGGCAGCCGCACGTTTGAAGTATTTAGACCGCCCTTACTCCAACTAAATCCGAATGCGTCGAGCAACGATTTGTTGGGAGAATTGGTAGAAGACCACTACGACCCAAATTTGTTATGGATTGGTTCCTCGCAAGGTTTGTACAGCTTTGACAAAAAAAGCAAGCAATTTTGCCTTTATCCGTTTGCGGAGCCGATGAAATATTGGTACGCACCGTCCACACTGCAATTAGCCACCGATACAGATGGCACGATATGGGTGGGCGGCTGGGACACCGGCTTGATGCACTTCGACCCGCGTACACAGCAATGGCTACCGAAACAAGAGGGAGTATCTATTGATACCATCGCCAACAGCTTCAATACGCTCAATGATATTTTTGTGGTGGACAGTGTATGGGTACTGGCATTGGATGGAATAGGTAGAATCTGGTGGTATAATCGGACTACTAATAAGTTATATATTGAAAAAATGTCTGACTTGTTGGGCAGAGGTGAAACCATTGGGCTACAGCGCATTCTACGCACGGCGGATGGTGACCTTTGGATTGCAATGAATTTAGGTTTAGTGCGGCTCACCAAACGACAACGGGCTTTTCCATTCAAAGATTTTAAAAAAATGAATGCGGAAGTGACGCACAACAATTGGCAGCGTTCTACTGCACTTTCGCCGGATAGCACGAAGCTCTACATTGGCACGTTTCGCGGAGACGGATTGCTGATTTGGGATTGGAAAACCGATAGTCTGGACGTAATTTCGTATCGAAAACCAACAAAGCCCGCCGAAAGTGAAGTGTGGATGGACGCACTGGCATTCGATACGCAAGGCGATTTGTGGATTGGCTCGGATGAAGGATTGTTGTTTTTGAAAAAAAATACCCGACAAATTAAATCCGTTAGCAAAGTTTTTCCTTTTGCAAAAGTTTTGGCAAATCAGCATGTTTCAGCATTGTTGATGCATAAAAATACGCTTTACGTTGGTACAAAAGGGAATGGCTTATTTCAATTGAATTTACAAAGTGGACAAACCACTGAATTATCGGAAAACATAGGCATACCAATGGGTGCTACGATTAATAAAATCATCGCAGACCGAAACGGACGTATTTGGGTCGGACATGAAAAAGGCTTGACTTGTTTTTCGCCCTCCGAAGGCACGTTTTGGCGCTGGGGACGGCAGCAGGGCAAAGCACTTGGGCTGGGACACGAACACGTCTGGGATATTGAATTTGATAAAAAAGGCAATTTGTGGATTGCGACGCTCGGCGGCGGTTTGAATTTTTTGAAAAATGGCGACCCTCAAAATCAGGAACCGACTATTTATTTGAATGAAGAATCCGAAGGCGGCGGCAATGTGCTGTACGAACTGGAAGTAGCACAAGATGGGCGCATCTGGGTGGGCACGGATAGTGGGCTTTCCATATTCGACCCAAAAGACAGTATTTTTACCAATTACGACCATTCCGATGATTTGTTTGCCAAAATAGGTTCGCTAGCAATTTTACCCAATCAGCACGTATTTAGTGGCGCCAATCGCGGTTTTCATTATTTTCATCCAGATACGTTGTTGCGGCACGATGCCATTCCACAAGTGTATTTGCGCAGTTTTAGAATTTTTGATGAAGAAGTTCCCATCACGCGGCACGCTACTACGACGCCTTCTTTTAAATTAAAATACATTCAGAATCACTTTTCTTTTGAACTCGGTGCGCTCAATTTTAGTGAAAATGCTGGAAATCGCTTCGCCTATCGCTTGATGGGCGCGGATGAGAATTGGGTCTATAGTGGTTCGCGTAACTACATCGGTAACAACAACTTATCGCCGGGCAAGTACCAACTTTGGGTAAAAGTGGCGAATCGGCATGGCATGTGGTCGCAGCAAGCCGAATTGCTTAATGTCATTATTCGTCCGCCCTATTGGTTGCAATGGTGGTTTTTACTAATTATTCTTATTTTAATTTTAAGTATTGTGAAAATTTTATTGAGTTACTGGCGACAGCGCCAATTGGTACTCGGCGCACAACGAATGGTGGATTATTTTGCTCGGTCTACGTATTATCGCTTGGCTTCCGTAGAAGAAATTATGTGGGATGTGGCTTCCAATTGCATTTCGCGGCTGCATTTTGAAGATTGCGTCATTTACGAAGTGAACGAGGAACGCCAAATATTGATACAAAAAGCCGCGTATGGACCGAAAAGTCCAAAACCATTTGAAATCGCCCAACCGCTTGAAATTCCAATTGGAAAGGGCATTGTAGGAACCGTTGCTGCGACCGGTCAGCCGGAATTAATTTACAATACCCGCAAAGACTCACGTTATATCGTGGACGATGAAAGGCGACATTCAGAAATTGCCGTGCCGATTGTGCAGGAGGGCAAAGTGATTGGTGTCATTGACTCCGAGCATTCTCGAAAAGGATATTTTACCCATTACCACCTCGAAATTTTGACCACCATTGCCTCGCTTTGCGCGAATAAAATTGCCAAAGCCAAAGCAGAATTGGCGATTCGAGACAAAGAGCAACAGTTGTTGGAATTGGACAAACATTTGGCGGAAGCCCAATTGACAGCACTCCGAGTGCAAATGAATCCACACTTTTTATTTAACTGCCTGAATTCCATTAACTGGTACATTATAAAAAATAAGCCACGAGAAGCGTCGAAATACTTGACTAAATTTTCCCGACTCATTCGCCTGATTCTCGACCATTCTAAATCGCAACAAATCACGCTGGCGCAAGAATTGGAGGCTTTGAAACTTTATATTGAAATGGAGGCGATGCGTTTTGAGCGCAAATTTGAGTTTGAAATTCAAGTAGATGAAACACTGGATACGGACGAAATTGACCTGCCACCACTCATTTTTCAACCTTATGTGGAAAACGCGATTTGGCACGGTTTGATGCAAAGTACGCGACCCGGATTTTTAAAAGTAGCCTTGTTGCCGCAAAACGGACACTTGCTTTGCATCATCGAAGACAACGGTATCGGACGCAATGCAGCAGGCATTTCAAATCGGGAATCTGTTTTACAACATGAATCAAAAGGCATGAAAATCACCGCCAATCGTATCTCCATGATGCGCCACCAAAAAACAACGGAGGAAACAGTAATGTCTATCACTGATTTATATGATGAAGCAGGAAACGCAGTGGGTACAAGGGTGGAGTTGAAATTGCCAATGGAAAAATAGGAGGATGGGAGGATAGGAAGATAGGACACTTAGGACATCCAGCATATCATGAACATGAAAATAAAAACAATCCTCGTTGACGACGAATTGCACAGCCTCGAAAATATGCGGTGGCTCTTGGACGAATACTGTCCGGAGGTGGAGATTGTACAAACGTTTGACTCACCAGTGGCGGCGTTGCATCAATTGCCCTTATTGACTTTTGACTTGTTACTGCTGGACGTTGCTATGCCGGTATTGAATGGATTTGATTTACTGAGTCAATTATTGCCTGCCTCTTTTTCTGTGATTTTTATAACTGCCCACAACGGCTCGGTGCTACGTGCCATCAAACAAGCCGGATTGCCCTATTTATTAAAACCTGTGGATGATGAAGAATTATGCGCCATGATTCACAAAGTAACTCAGCAACCGCAACAAATAGAAGTAGAGCGCGTGCAGGCATTGAAAAATCAGTTAACTGAATATCGTTGGTAGGGAGAGCGTAGAGGGAATAGGGTAGAAGGACATCACGAGCTTCCTACTACACTCCCTCTACTTGGATTTCTGCTTTAAAAATTGTAACTTTCGACAAAATTCAAACTGAAATGACCGTACAAACGAAATCAGCAAAGGCCGAAAAAAAGATAAAAGTGCCTGACTATCTCGTGCGCGATGAAATAGATGGGGAACTTTTCTATTACCGAGGTTATAAAGATGTGTTGAATAATAAAAAAACGGCAGAAGAAATTATGGCTTGCAGTGGATTACAGGCGTGGGTTATTAGTATTTTTATGGAAATTTTTTATACTAAAATGGATACCAGCCGTTACCACGCATTTGCAGGAGAAGTAGGCAATCATCTTGCGAAGAAAAATAATTTGGGACTTGATTTTGCTTTTTGGGATAAAACGGTTTTGACCCCTGAAAAAATTACAACTCGCTATATAGATGTGCCACCAATTCTGAGTATTGAAATAGATGTTAGAGTGGATACCAATAATCTCACTGATATGGATTATGTCCACAAGAAAACTCAAAAATTATTAGACAAAGGCGTACAAAAAGTGATTTGGATTTTTACCCTCACCCAGCGCGTGATGATTTGCAAGCAAGCCGAAGACTGGCTCAACGTAGATTGGAATCGCGATATCGAACTTTTGGATGGTCACACCTTTAATATCGGAAAAGCCATGGAAACGGCTGGAATTGGTAAAGGGTAAAAGTTAGATAGTAGAAGGACATCACGAGCTTCCTTCTACCCTACCTATACCATCATCCCTCTACTTTACTTCATTTTTGATCGCTGGCACCGTTTTCAAATACCCATAAATCGCCTTCACTTCCGCTTCGGTCAGCACACCATAAGGCAGCATCGGGTAGCGCAGCAGGGTACCGTCGGGGCGCATACCTTGGCGTACGGTTGTTACAAACTGCGCTTCTGTCCAGTTACCAATGCCAGTTTCTTTATCAGGTGTTAAGTTTCTCGAAGGGATCACATTGCCATTAAAATCAAGCATCGGATTGCCGCCGCCGTAGAAGCCACCGGATTTTTCCGGTTCGAGGTCATTCGTCGTTTTGAAATCAGCGGAGTGGCAGGCGAAGCAAGAAAAAGAACTATTGGCGAGGTAGCGTCCCCATTCAATTTGATTGGTGGTATCCGGTAATGGAATGGGTTTGGCGGGCATTGGAAGCGGTTTAAACATAAATTTCAACAGTCCTTTGGAGAGCAGTGTCAGGTCGTGCGTTGGGTTGTCCTTTTCAGAGGGTTGTAATTTTGGTTCGTTGGAGTGCAGCCACGCGATGATAGAATACACGTCTTCCTCCGCCATATTTGCGAATTTGGGCATGATACCGCTAAAACTACCATCTTTGCGCAAACCCGTGCGCAAGAAAGTATAGAGTTCCCCATCTGTCCACTTGCCGATTCCTTTTTCAGGGTGCTGCGTGATATTGAACGTATAAATTTTACCAAATTCTTTTGGCAAATCCAACATTTCTTGTCCGCTTAATTTACCATCTTTGCCGGCGTGACACACCACACATAGCACCGAGGCAAGGCGTGCGCCCTGTGCGATGCGTTCCGGCGTGACTTCTACTTTCAGGTCAGGAATGGCAGGTGGGTCATACGTAGGTGCGGGTGCAAAGTTGATATAAGCGGCGGTGGAGCCAATTAATACGATTGCGATGCCTACTATCCATGCAGTGACTTTCAACACTTTTTTCATAATGTTTTAGGTGGTTTTTGTTTGTTATAGTTTTAAAATTCAAAAAGCGACGCCTACGCTAATTATATGCTATTTTTTTCGGCTAAGACCGATTGTTTTTCAACAAAGGTTGGGTTAATCAAATCCAATATTTAATGTTTACGAATATAAAAATGTGCCATAAGCAAGATATTTGTATAGACATTTAATGAAGAAGACGTAATATCGAAGCCTTTTATTTTGCATGGTATGTGATGAAATCGTTATCTGCGGGTTAAATTTTAGGTATTAGAAGGTAAAAAACACGACAAAAGCCAAAATTTTAATCAATTTTCAACTTGTTCATTTTTTCGTAAAGTTTTTCATACGCAGTAATCAAGGGATTTTTATACATTTGTGCAGTTTGTTTCGGGAGGGGAACAGCCATCCAAACAAAAATCTTTTTCACTACTATTTCACCTTATTTTTTGAAGTGTAATTTGGTTGTAGAAGAAAAAATGCGATTTGTCCATTTTTTTTCCGACCGTTACACACCAAAATCATTTATTATTGCATCTATTAAATTACTCACACAACCTAACAGAAATTAGACATGAGCAAGACAAGAAGTGCTACTGTTGTTAAAACGCAAGAAAAAGGTAGATTTTCAGCCATTTTTGCATCGATTGTAATTCCGGTTGCTTTTGTGATCGCGCTTTTGGTGTTCCTATTCGTGATGGGAGCTCCTTCCAACTTTGAAAATAATGATCCGGCAGGTCACCCGAAACCCGGTAACTTTCTCGGCATTATCTACAAAGGCGGACCTATCGTACCCCTACTGATTACAGCGTTCCTAACAACGCTCATTTTCAGCATCGAACGCTTCATCACGTTGACCTCAGCAAAAGGCAAAGGCTCGATCGCTGATTTTGTACGCCGCATTAAAGCGTATTTGAATGAAAACAACATTGACGCCGCTATCGCAGAATGCGACAAGCAAAAAGGCTCTGTTGCAAACGTGGTAAAAGCCGGCTTGCTGGAATACCGCGAGATGGTAGCGAATAACGACTTGGCGAAAGACCAAAAGTTGTTGTCCATCCAAAAATCTATTGAAGAAGCCACAGCGCTTGAAATGCCAACGCTGGAGCGCAACTTGCCGATTATCTCTACGATTGCTTCGGTAGGTACATTGATTGCCCTGTTAGGCACAGTAATTGGTATGATTAAAGCGTTCAACGCCTTAGCTGTGGCGGGTACACCGGATCCAGTGGCACTTTCCACCGGTATCTCGGAGGCACTTATCAATACAGCATTGGGTATCGGCACGTCCGCTATATCCATCATTGCTTACAACTACTTTACATCGAGAATTGACGGTATGAGCTACAACATTGAAGAAGCAGGGTACAGCATGACGCAAACTTTTGCTTCTCAGTATCGGTAGGTAAGGCGTACATTTTTTGAATCGCAGCATTCAACATTTAAATTATGTCAAAAGTAAAAGTCAAAAGACAAAATGCGTTCATTGACATGACCGCCATGTGCGACGTAGCGTTTCTGTTGCTCACATTTTTTATTCTAACGGCTAAGTTCAAACCCAACGAAGCAGTACAAGTGGACATTCCAGCTTCCCGGGCGCAAATTCCATTGCCTGATAAAGATATCATGCTCATAGCAGTAGATACCGACGGCAAAATTTTCTTTGGTGTAGACGACCAGAACACGCGGCTGGCTATGCTAAACGAGATTGCTAAAAAATGGAGTTTTCAAGTGGACGCCGACCAACAGCGCACGTTCCAGTTGATGGACCAATTTGGTTTGCCAATGGCGCAGATGCCGCAGTATTTGAGCTTAAAAGATGAAGACCGAAGAAGCTACAAGCAGCCGGGTTTGGTGGTGACGGATTCTATCAATGAATTGAGTGACTTGGTACAGTTTGCGCGCGTTGCTAATCCAAAGTTGCGCATCGCTATCCGAGCCGACAAAGCTGCCAACTACGAGGACGTGGACCGAGTCATTGAAACGCTCAGAGAACGCAAGATTAATCGTTTTAACCTGATTACCTCCGCTAAAATTGCAGCCGAGTAAAGGGTATTTTTTAAAAGCCAAAAAGCACAACAGTCATGGCAGAAATTAATACGGGTAAGAAAGGTGCCCCACGGGTGGACCTTACTGCAATGGTGGATTTGGGCTTCCTATTGATCACTTTCTTCATGCTCTCTACGACCATGAATAAGCCGAAAACGATGGAAATCATCAAACCGGCGAAAGAAACGGAAGACCCACCGGAAATAAAAAAGTCGAAAACACTTACTTTATTACTGGCTGAGCGAAACAAGGTTCTGTGGTACGTCGGTGCCGATGATGATGCGTTGAACATCGAAATGGATTCTGCTGACTTTTCCAAAGAGGGCATTCGTAAGGTTATCTTGCGCCGTCAGAAGGAAGTAGCCCAAAAGTGGGGTAACAAAGACGAACTCATCGTGCTCATCAAGTCAATGCCAACTGCCAAGTATAAGAACATGGTAGATATACTGGACGAAATGAACATTACAGACACGAAAAAGTACGCACTCGTAGAGATGGACGGTCTTGATTCACTGATTGCTTATGGTAGCGGCGCAGCCCCTCCTCCGGCACCCAGCGGGTCGAATTAATCACAACGCAAATAGTTGATTTATGATGAATCGAAATGAAATTTTAAAAGCGGATTTGGACGATATCGTATTTGCGGGGCGCAATCAGGAGTATGGTGCCTATGTGCTGCGTAAAAAATACGATCGGCAAATCGTGCGGAGTGCTATCTGGGGTACGCTGGTATTGTTACTGTTGGTATTTTACCCGATCATAGCAAGTGGTCTTCAAAGTCTGCTTCAATCAGAAGAAGATGAACTGCTTATGAAAGAGGTCGTACTGGCAGAGCCGCCCCCACTGGATCCTGATAAGCCACCACCACCGCCACCACCGCCACCCGCTGCTCCACCACCCAAGGCAAGTATTCGATTTGTACCGCCGGTGGTGAAGAAAGACGAGGAGGTGAAGGAAGAAGAAGAGGAAGTCATCCCTCCGGATATCCCAGATGATGTCCAGATTGCAGACAAAACACAGGAAGGCGAAAGAACGACGGACTTGGTAGAACCAGAACCGGAAGCACCGGTGGAAGCCGTTGTGGAAGAACCAAAGGAAGACGTGAACAAAGTCTACACTTTCGTGGAACAGCAGCCGGAATACCCGGAAGGAACGGCAGCCCTCATGAAGTGGATTGGTTCTAACCTTACTTACCCAGCCATCGCCCGTGAAAACGGAATCGAAGGCACGGTGTACGTAGGTTTTGTGGTAGAAAAAAACGGTTCCATCACCGATGTGCAAGTGAAAAGAGGCGTAGTAGGTGGTAAAGTCTTAGATGACGAAGCAGTACGAGTCGTGAAAAAAATGCCAGCTTGGAAACCCGGTAAGCAGAATGGACGTGCCGTGCGAGTACTCTTTACGCTGCCAGTGAAGTTCAAACTGAGCTAAAAACCTTTTTGGTAAAACAAGCAAGTAGAAGGCATTGACTGAACAAAGCAATGCCTTTCTACTTCTTATGCGAATATCAGGTTAACCCCGAAGGGGTGATATATTTATAGACAATTGACAATCAACGGGTTTTGAACCCCGACGGGGTGACACATTATACGTAAATAGTGTCACCCCGTCGGGGTTCAAAGTAAATTTTGTCGGTTTTTTTATAAATATGCCACCCCGTCGGGGTTAATTCCATTCATTTGAAGGGGTTTTTGACCATTTTTAACCCGATATTCGCATTTCTTATAAATGCATCATGACACTCAAAAAAATACTACGTTATCTGTTGGCTGCTGCATACGTTACCCTCGGTAGCGTTATTCTTTTTGGTGCCAACTACTTTTTTATCCCAGATAAAAGCTTGAAAATTATATTAGGCGTGGCTTGTATTGCGTACGGCATTTTTCGGGCTTATCGCGCTTACGTAAATACGCTTTGAGCAAATTTGCTAATCCCGCTTTACAGGATAAATTACTGTTAATCACTTGATTGAAATGCTGATATTTGTAAAAATCAATCGAATCCTGTTTTAAGGTGCAACGCACCGAAATATCATTCGCATAAGATGACGGTGCGCTGCACCCAAACGAGCATAGGTTTTATTTTACAAATATTAGGGTGCGCTGCACCAGTTTGCCTAATAATAGTTCCTAACTTTTGAATGCGCCATCGCTGTTAAATTTTTAATAAAAAAAGCACATAACCCTTTGATATTTAAGATTTAATTAATAAAACTGTATGTTACTTTATCTTGTTTTTAAGTCTAAATAAATATATAAACGAGGAGATTAAAATTGATGAGGTATTCTAAAGGAAAATGGCTGATTTTAATAGGGATGTTATGCTTGCTTGCTTGTAATCAAAAAGCAGGACAGCAGGAAGCAAATACCCCTTCTTCGGGCGAAGTAAAGTTGTCAGTAGATGAGACCCTCTACCCGTTGCTGGATGCAGAAAAAACGATTTTCGAGAACTTGAACCCCAAAGCCCGCGTTGTTATAAAATATACATCGGAAACAGAAGCATTAAAAGATTTAGTAGAACAGACCGTACCGGTTATCGTGGTCGGAAGGCAATTGACGGAAGAAGAAAAGAATTATATTGATAAAAAAAACATGGTGCCTCGTTATACAAAAATAGCAACGGATGCGGTAGTCGCTATTGTAAATCCGAATAATCGGGATACAGCACTGTTATTTTCAAAGTTGCTGCAAATTGTAAAAGGAGAAGCTAAAACTTGGAAAGCAGTAAACCCAAGCTCTTCGTTGGGAAATATTGATTTGGTATTTGATAGTCAAAATTCGGGTACGGTCAGCTATATTCTAAATTTAACCCAACAAACTGCACTTCCGCAAAACGCCTATGCAACCAAATCGAACGAAGAAACACTCAATTATGTAGCCACTCATCCCAACGCCATTGGCATCATCGGTTGGAGTTGGTTGAGTGATTCGGATGACCCGATTACGCAGAAGTTTGAAAAACTAATCCGAATCGTAGCATTGACGGCGAGAGCTACGGATGGAAATGAGATAAAAACGTTCTATAAGCCCTATCAAGGAAGCCTGTCAGATGGCTCTTATCCCTTGGCACGCGAAGTCTACATCATTAATTGTGAAGGACGAAGTGGCTTGGGAACTGGTTTTTCTTCTTATATAGCAAGTCAGCCCGGACAGCGCATTTTACTCAAAGCAGGGGTGCTACCGGCTTATATGCCGAATCGAGATATAGAATTTGTAAATAAACCGTTAGAATAATATATTTTTATCGCAACGTGTAAGTTGACGTTTTATATGGTTTCACAAAAAATGGCTCAAAAAATGAAAAAAATAAGTGCTTTAATCGTTCTCAGCTTTTTGGCGCTGCAAGTAGTATTCAGCCAAAGTGTTCCTATCAAGGAAGCAAAAATGCATTTGGATAATGAAAACTACACTGCTGCTCAAAAAACCCTGACTGACTACATCGCTAAGAACCCAAAAGATATAGGCGAAGCTTATTATTACTTGGGGGAAAGCTATTACATAGAAGGCGAAAAAGTAGACCTTGCCCGCGAACAGTGGAATAAAGGGATAGCCTTAGATAGCAGAAGTGCTTACAACCGCGTGGGCATTGGTAAATTGTTATTGGATGACAATAAACCTGCCGAAGCAGCAAAAGAATTTGCGTTGGCGATTCGCTATTCTAAAGAATCTCCTGCCATTTATTCTGTAATCGGTACTTCCTATTTGAATACTAAAAATCCAAAGCCGGACCAGGCTGTGATTTATCTCAATAAAGCTCGGGATGGGGACCCTAAAAGTTCTCAGTATTTAGTGCAATTAGGCGATGCTTATGGTGCGCAGAATGAGAGTGGCAAAGCTATGACGAACTATGAATTTGCTTCTGAAAAAGATAAAAACAACCCGGAAGTAATTGTGAAAATGGCGCGTATCTGGGCACGCACGACGCAAAAGGAGCAAGCGGTTGCAAAATTAGAAGAAGCAATTTCCAAATTTCCAAGTTATGCACCGGCATATAAAGATTTGGTAGAATTATATGTTCAACAAGGTAAATCCAGCAAAGTAACGCCATTGTTGCAAAAATATGTGCAATTGGCAGGTACAGATTTACCGGCACGCAAGCGTTATGTGAAATACCTCGCTTTCCAAGCAAAGGATTATGATTTGACGATTGCAGAAGGGAATCGCGTGTTGCAGGAAGACCCAAGCGATTACACCATGTACCGTTGGTTAGGTTGGGCGTATGCCGAGAAAAAGCAATACCAGGAAGCATACGATGCGCTGACGAAATACCTCGATGGTGTCAATGCAAAAGGTGGCACTGCTTCTGCAACGGAGTATAACTATTATGCAACTGCCGCTTCCAACATTGGTAAGCAAGATGTAGCAGTGGCTACTTATCGGAGAATATTAGAAACAGACTCTACCCGTACGGACGTATACGACCTAATTGGCAAATTATATTTTGACAGCAAAATGTACACCGAAGCAGCGGCTTCTTATGAAGAAAAAATAGGAAAAGGCTTGGGTAAAGCAGCGGATTACGTGACACTAGGTCGGTCTTACGAAAAGCTCAAAAATTATACAAAAGCAGATTCTGCGTTTGCGAAAGTAAATGAACTATCACCTACCTATGTATATGCGTATAATATGCGTGCCAGAATTGCGCTTGATGTAGATAGCACAGGCACATTGTTTTTGGCAAAGCCGCAATATGAGAAAATTATTGAACTTTCTAATACCGACGAGAAGTTCAAAACCGATAAGACTTATAAGAGTTACTTAGCAGACGCTTATGCTTATATGGGTGCTTACACGTTCAACTCTACTCAGAATACTACTGAGGCACTCGCTTTAATAGACAAAGCACTTGGTATTGAGCCAGAAAATACGCTGGCGAAATATTACAAAGAGCAACTTGCGAAAGCCGCCGCTACCAATACCAAAGGCAATCGAAAATGATGTTTTTTAAAATATAATATAAATAGAAAGGGAATCAGCTTCGTCGGGTTCCCTTTCTCATTTCTAATAATAGGAATTTCAATGCACGAAAATATGTATTTTATGAACAATTCCTTGCTTTTCAATGTGTTCCGATATCCGACTTCTGACTTCTAAATTGATATAAGTACCAACTTTCTTTTTACTTTTGAATGAAAATTTAGACCTATGATAGGTAAATCCCCCATGTTTGCAGAAGAGTGGTTCTCTCTGTTTATAAAAGGACAAAAAGTACCGGCGCGTTACAGCGAATTGAAGAGTGACTTTATTTTAAAAACGCTGGAAACTTTAGAGAAACGAATTGTAGAACGGTTTCCAGATTCCGGCTTGAGCAAAGTATGCGCAGAGTTGCGCGTGGTAGGCATCGGCGTAGACCAATTGATACAGCGATTGGCAAAACCTATTTGGAGTATTCGGATTGTCGTTTTACTGTTAAGTCTGCTGTTTATAAGCATTGTAGTCGCCATTTTTGTCAATATTTCCCAACAGTTATCTACCAAAGTAGACGGTATTTTTGATTTGTTGCAAGGCGTAGAAGCGGGTATAAACGAAGTTATTTTTCTTTCGATTGCACTTTATTTTTTGGGTACGCTGGAAGGAAGGCTCAAACGTTACGCGGCTTTGAGAGCGTTGCACCGCCTGCGCAGTATCGCCCACGTGGTGGATATGCACCAGCTCACTAAAGACCCTGCTTTTTTGCTCTTACCGCCCAGCCCGACCGATTCTTCGCCGCAACGCATTATGACCTCCTACCTCTTGACCCGTTATTTGGACTATTGTTCCGAATTACTTTCCATCACTAGCAAACTGGCTGCTTTACATGCCCAATATCTCAATGATCCTATTGTTTTGAATGCAGTGAACGACATAGAAACCTTAGCGCACGGGCTTTCTGGTAAAATTTGGCAAAAAATTATGATTCTGGACATCGCCATTCCGAGAGGTGACTTGGAGGCGGAGGGATTTAGAGAAAAAGAGACCGAGCAAAAGAAAAACAGGTGTTACCTTTATAAAGTAACACCTGTTTTGCTATCAAATCAGCAAATTATTATTTCTCTATGTCCAAATCCTTCGCTACGCCCGTCTCCGAGCTTCCATATTTTCGTTTCCAATAAAAGTAGAATGGCGTTCCGATTAAAATTAAAAACAAGCCAATCCCCGCCTCTCGCGGACGAGTAATGAGCGTATTAAAAATCAAAACCGCACAGAAAAGCACAAAAATGAGTGGTACAATCGGATAACCCACTACCCGATACGGACGATACACATCTGGTTCTTTGCGTCGCAATACAAAAACGCCCGCTGCAATAGAGCCGTAAAAAATGAACGAGGCAAAAATCAGCATATCTGTCAATTGGTCGAACGAGCCGGAAAACACCAAGATACTTGCCCACACTGCTTGAATGCCCAACGCTTTAGAAGGCGTATTAAAACGAGGATGGATATAATTGATTCTACCAGAAAACAAACCGTGCCGCGCCATGGCGTGCGTGACCCGCGCCGCCGTGAGAATCGTTGCATTCGTACAGCCTACTGTGGTAATAATGATAAGTAAAGAAATAAAAATCGCGCCCGAGTCGCCCAGAAATTTTCGTATAATTTCAATCGCAGCGATGTTATTATTAGTAGTTCGCAAGCCTTCTGCATCCACGACTGTGAGTTTGTCATAAATTTCATCTACCGGCATTATGTATAAATACGTAAAATTCACACCGATGTAAATAGAAATTATAATAAAGATGCCAATAATCAACGCCATTGGAATGGTACGCTGCGGATTTTTCACTTCTTCTCCGATAAAACCGAGATTCAACCAGCCTTCATACGCCCAAAAAGCGCCGAGCATCGCCGTAAACATCACACTTATAAATCCAATATTTGTAGCAAAACTCGCCGGTGGATACGCACTGCCCACCTGCCGCACATTCTCGACACTACCGCCACTAATCGTCAATCCCAACAAAATAATCAACGCTAAACTCGCTACTACAATGATGGTAATAATCTTACTCACCCAGCCGCCTTCTTTCACGCCGCGATAATTCACCGTCGCTAAAATGGCAATCAACGCAACCGCTGTCACCTTCACGCCTATATTGGCAAACGGTGTAAAAATGTTCAAAAAAGTAAACGTTTCCCACTCGCCACCCAGCATCGGTAAGGGTGTCAGCGAATTGACCGACTGCGCAAACACATACGAAATAGACGCAATGGAAGCTGATTGTATCACTGAGAAGCTCGACCAGCCATAATAAAACGCAAACATTCGACCATAAATCCGCTTAAAATACGCATACGGTCCGCCCGATTCCGTAATCACGCCACCAATCTCCGCCGTCGTCAGTACGCCCATCAGCGTAATCAAACCCGCCAGCAGCCACGCCACCAGCACCAGCGAAGGCGACCCGCCCGTATCAATGGACATCTGCGCCACTTTCTTGTACACCCCAGAACCAATAATGGAACTGACGAATAAAATCACCGCCGCACTCAACCCAAACTCGCGCACAAATTGCCCCTGCGTACGATTCCCTGTTTTTTGATTACTCATTGAATGTCTTTCGTTTTAGGTGAAAATAGTTTCTATCTGCATAGATAAGAAAAAGATGGGAGAGATTTTATAGCGCATTGGCTTAAACCAACAAATTTTAGCTAACCACAGCACGATTTTGGGAAATTAATCGTATTTTGGAAAAGTAAATAATAAATAAACTATGCTTTATCCTGAGCAACTGATAGATACGGGCATCAATGCACCAAAAGAACACCAGCGGGTGATTAGCAAACTGACTACTGGTTTAGGGATGTTATTTTACATTGAGAAAAGCATTACTTTAGAACCATTGCCGGAAACCATGATAGACGAAGGACAAACCAGCCCAGTGCCAGATGTACTGCTTTATGACAATGAAAACTATCGCACGCCCATCATCATCGAAGTAGCCCATGCCAACGGTGTACGCAATGATTTCAAAAAAGTAAAACGCCTGATGGACGAGTCGGACTATGGCATACAGGAAGGTTTTGTCTACAATTACATCACCCATGAATGGCTCAAATACCAAAAAAATAAAGGACAAATTACCGATGCGCCCTCTTGGTCGGACGTGTTGGGTATGGATTTGGCGAGGTTTATTTAGATTTTCTTTTTATAAATAATATTGGCGAATTTGTTCAAGTTATTGTTTCATGATTTGGTTTTAGGATTCATTATAAAATAGTAATTTTCATTATATTTATTTGTTTTGTAATGAATAATTAAAATGTACCACTTGCTCCGGTCGAACGATAAAATTGGATGGCCTCGTCATCCAATTTTTTAGCTTGTACAAATACTTCTTCAAAACCCATTTCTTTATAATAGCTATTCAGATTTGAAATTAAAAGTTTTCCAATTCCTTTTCTTTGTAACGTTGTTTCTACCGCAAGGTCGTAAATGTAAAGCAATGGCGAAACTGCATAATATTGTTGTAAAATGTAAGCCGTCAAACCGCCCACCACCCGATTGTTCAAAACAGCAACGAAAACAAAAAAATCTGCTTTCGTCAATAATTGCTGTAAATATTTTTCGGCTGGAATATTAAAATTTTCCATTTCAAAAACTGCTTCAAACACGCGGATCAATTGCGTGAATTTGTCAAGGTCGGTAGGATTTAATTTTTTGATTGTAATATTCATAGCAATTTTTGCGGATTATTAGGTTTGGTATTATATATTGACAATTATTTTCTTTTCAGGCGCAAGGGATTCCAAATAAATCCAAGCCGTCTGACCAGGATCTTTTGATAGGAAGATTTGAGTCGTCATAATTAGTAATAATTTTTCTTGAATACTTTGCCTTAGTTAGCTTTAAAATAAAAAAAAAGGATGTCACCACCAAAAGCGATAACATCCTTTTTCTAAAATCACCCATCAACCTATCACCCCATCAACCCAAAAATCACTGCTTCTCTAACTCCCCAATCATCTTCTTGGCATTGTCATTGCTCGGATTGAGTTCCAAGGACTTTTTGTAATGCTCAATCGCCGCTTGTTTCTGCCCAGCTTTCATCAAGCCCTCGCCCATACTATCATAGGCGTTGGCGGAGGTCGGATTCAACTTCACATTGTATTCAAAAACGTCCACCGCTTGCTCTATTTTTCCAGCGGAAAGAAAGGCATAGCCTAATCCATTTACTTCCAATTCTCCAAAATATGCAGATGGGTCTTTCTCATTACTCAAGGATTGAAACTGGTCGAAGGCCGCTTCCGCGCCTTTGCTTTTCATGGTTTCCATCACTACTTCTTGCACAGAAGGCTTGGCGGGCAGCACCCGAAAGACTTCCATTTCCCACTCCACGTGGTCGCCCGATACGCGCATACCCGGCGGCGTGGAGCCTCCCATCACTTTTTTGAAATCTTCGGTTGGAATGTAGAAAATGTACTTGCCTCCTTCAGCAGTTACTTCGGAAGCCACTTGAAACTTGTCAGATAAATCAGCTAAAATCTGGTAACTCGGTGCGCCCAACGGCAGGGTAGAGCCAATGACCGTACCCTGTACATCGCGGATGGTGAAGTGCGCTTCAATCGCGTTTTGGCGCGTCGTTTTTTTACCAGTACCGGCTTGCAGTACCGCGTATGCCCAGCCATTGTCGAGGTTTATTTTTTCCTGCGCGGACAATAACATAGGCAACAAGACTAATACGAGTGCAACGGATGTTCTCATACTCAAATTGGTTTTTGTATTGAATAAATATTTTAAAGATAAGATTTTTTTTGATATATTCAAATATTCAAAGAATTATTAAGGTGCTTCTTAGTCAAATAGTTCATGGTGTTATTCAATGTGTTTGAAGAGATCGAAGCGGTTTTGAGCAATACGATTGTTGTTAAGCTTACTAATTAGAACGACGGCGCCCAGCCCGGAAGACAAATTTTAACAGTTCATGAGGAAATCAATGTGAAGATACACTTTTTTGCAATGTGTCTTTACAAACCAACCTTTTTCTTTTTTCAAAAAATTGACTGATTTTTGCGAAATTTACTTTACGGAGATGCCAGATAAATAGATGCCAGATGCCAGACGTTAGATAAAAGATTTTAGACCATAGACTTTAGAAATTTCAAACAAGATGCTTAGATTGGGAGATGCCACCTCAACCACTGTCGGGGAGATTAAACGTGAACTCCTCTCAGCCTTAATTTTAACCTCGACCTCAACCCTAACCTAAAATATAAAACAATGGAACATTTCGATTACATCATTATCGGCGCGGGTTCAGCGGGGTGTCTGTTGGCAAATCGCTTATCGAAAAATCCGAAACATAACGTGCTATTGTTGGAAGCAGGTGGAAAAGATTCCAATCCAAATATCCACATTCCAGCGGCTTTCAATAAATTATTTCGCTCTAAATGGGACTGGAATTATGACTCTGTGCCACAATCGCACCTGAACAATCGCCCGATGTACCAGCCACGCGGCAAAGTCCTCGGCGGCAGTAGCAGCATGAATGCCATGATTTACATTCGCGGACATCGAGCGGATTATGACGGCTGGGCAGCGTTGGGCAATCGTGGCTGGTCGTATGAAGAAGTGCTTCCCTATTTTAAAAAGTTTGAACATAATTTTAGAATTCAAGATAAATTTCACGGCAACGATGGCGAATTAAAAATCAATGACCCGCGTGATTTACATCCGCTAACCAAAACACTTTCGCAAGCCGCGCAACAAGCTGGGTATCCTCTAAATGATGACTTTAACGGTGCGGAACAGGACGGGTTCGGTTTTTACCAACTCACCCAATGCGATGGCGCGAGATGCAGTGCGGTGAATGCTTTTTTAGAACCTGCCAAAAATCGTCCGAATTTGAAAATTATAACCAATGCTTTGGTTCATAAAATTGTCATTGAAAACAGCGTGGCGACAGGCGTTAAATATAATTTAGACAACAATGTAATACAAGCAACTGTAAATCAAGAAGTTATCCTTACTGCTGGCGTGTTCAACAGCCCACATATCCTAATGCTCTCCGGCGTTGGCGATGAAAAAGAATTGCGTCATTTTGATATTGAAGTCAAAAAACACCTGCCCGGCGTTGGCAAAAATTTACAAGACCATCTGTTAGGGGGCGTTTTATATCATTCCAAACAAAATAGTACGCTAGATTCCGCCGAGCGATTCCCGAATATTTTTGGCAATTTGTGGAATTATTTGATGTACAAAAAAGGTCCCTTCACCAGCAATGTCGCGGAAGGTGGCGGCTTCGTGCGCACTTTGCCCGACCTTGATGCGCCCGATATGCAATTTCATTTTGCTCCTGCTTACTACGTGCAACATGGTTTTAAAAATCCGAAAACCGGTAACGGCTTTGGCATAGGAGCGACTTTAATTCATCCGCAGAGTAGGGGAGCAATTCGTTTAGCTTCCGCAAATCCGCAGGAAAAACCATTGATTGACCCGAATTATTTCAGTGACGAACGCGATATTCAAACGATGTTGCGCGGCTCCGAAATTGCCAAAACTATTCTACAACAAAAAGCCTTCGACCCCTATCGCGGCGCTATTTTCATTCCCGAACGAGCAGATATTTCTGAAAGTGAAATGATTGCTTACTTACGTGAATATTCGGAAACCCTTTACCATCCCGTTGGTACTTGTAAAATGGGCATTGATAATCAAGCAGTTGTAGATGACCAATTGCGTGTGCACGGCATCGAGCGGCTGCGTGTGGCGGATGCTTCGGTAATGCCCGTTATCCCGCGCGGCAACACGAATGCACCCACGATGATGATTGCGGAGAAAGCAGCGGAGTGGATGATAGGGTGAAAAGGTGATAGGGTGATCCCGCTATAAGGCGGGACAAGTTGCGTGACGAAGACACTAAGCGAACAAGTGAATTAGTGACCAAGTGATGAGCGAAACTCCGAAGGAGTGACATAATCATAGCAAGTAACAAGCGAAATAAAATCTGCGGAAGAAAAGGAACAGCATTATATCCTTATTATTTTAATCGTACTTCGTATCTTGTACTTCAAACTTTTATAAATATGACAGCCACAATTCCACAACCAAGCACCAGCCTCGCCAATATCCACCGCCTATTTGCATTGCAAAAAACCAATCAGCAAAATATTGCAAATACCACTGCCCGCGAACGCATCGCTAAATTGCGCAAGCTCGAAAAAGCCCTTTTTGAATACCGACAGGAAATACGCGACGCGCTCCACGCTGATTTTCGCAAGCCGACGATTGAAGTGGATATGGTGGAAATTTTTGTGGTGGTGAGTGAAATTCGCCATGCCGTCAAAAACTTGCGCCGCTGGATGGCATCGCAAAAAGTGGCTACACCGCTTCCTTTGTTCGGCTCGCAATCCTACATTCAATACGAACCCAAAGGCGTGGTGCTGATTTTAACACCCTGGAATTTTCCCATCAGCCTTACGCTCGGTCCGCTGGTATCAGCGATTGCAGCAGGAAATTGTGTAATCATTAAACCCTCCGAACTAACGCCAAACGCTTCGGCGGTGATGTCAAAATTAGTAAAGTCTATTTTTGAGGAACAAGAAATCGCGCTCCTGGAAGGCGGTGCAGAAGTGGCGCAGGCTTTGTTAGAATTGCCATTCAATCATATTTTTTACACCGGTTCTCCGGCAATCGGAAAAATAGTAATGGCTGCGGCGGCAAAAAATCTGACTTCAGTAACGCTGGAATTGGGTGGCAAATCTCCGACGATTGTGGATGAAACTGCCAACGTCGACACCGCTGCCCGGCGCATCGCATGGGCGAAACTTACCAACAATGGTCAAACTTGCGTCGCGCCTGACTACGTGCTGGTACACGAAAGCAAGGAAGCTGCCTTTTTAAAATTGGTTGAAAAATATACCCAACAGTTTTTTGGTGCAAACGTCAAAACTTCCAATGATTACGCTCGGGTTGTAAATCCGCGTCATTTTGAACGCGTGAAAAGTTATTTGGATGATGCAATTGAAAATGGCGCAACCATTGCTGTCGGCGGACAAACCGATGCAACCCAAAATTTTATTGCGCCCACCGTTTTAACCAATGTTTCGCTACATTCTAAAGTGATGCAGGAGGAAATTTTCGGTCCAATTCTACCCGTATTGACTTTCAACAATTTGCAAGAAGCATTAGATATTATAAACGCCAAAGAACGTCCGCTCGCACTTTATATTTACAGTGAAAATCAGAAAAATATCCGTTTTGTTTTAAAGCACACGCGTGCCGGCGGCGTAGCGATTAATCACAGTGGTTTGCATTTTTTCAATAATGACCTTCCTTTCGGCGGCGTGAATAACAGCGGTATCGGCAAAGCGCACGGCTGGTTTGGCTTCGAAGCATTTTCCAACGCGAAAGGTGTGTTCCGACAAGTGCTGCCGAGTGCATTGGAATTGCTGTTTCCGCCGTATAATAATTTTAAACAAAGAATGATAGATATAGTGCTGAAATGGATTTAGAAACCGCAAAATGTAAAATGATAAATGTAAAAGGCAAAAAAAAGCACGAAACGTAAAGTCTGTAGGGTACTTTTACATTTTGTTTTTAAAATTTTACATTTTACCTTTAAAAAGGCAAAAGAAAGCACGAAGCGTCACGTCTATCGGGTATTTTTACATTTTACATTTTACATTTGAAATTTTACATTTACAATGAGCGACATATCAGTACTAATCATCGGCGCGGGACCAGCGGGATTAGCCATCGCGGGAAGATTGCGAAAGCTGCATATCCCATTTGAAATTATAGAAAAAACCGAACACGTCGCGCCCGCGTGGCACGAGCATTATGACCGCTTGCACTTGCATACCGTGAAGGAATGGTCGCACCTGCCGCATTTGCCATTTCCAGTGGATTATCCACGTTATGTATCTCGTCAGCAATTAGTAAAATATTATGAAAATTACATACATGAATTTAATATTCAGCCACATTTCGGCGAAGAAGTGATTTCAATAAAAAAGTCGAATGATAAATGGCGGGTCAAAACTTTGAGCGGTAAAAAATGGGAAGCTGCGCACGTCGTGATTGCTACGGGTGTGAATCGCTCAGTGAACCGTCCGCTATTTGAAGGAGAGGAAATATTTCAGAGTCGAATCATGCACAGTCGTTTGTATAAAAATGCGGAAGCGTTTGAAAATCAAAAAGTTTTGGTGGTTGGCATGGGGAATACGGGCGCAGAGATTGCGCTGGATTTGAGTGAACATCATATCGAAACGTATCTTTCCATTCGCAGTCCGGTCAATATCGTCCCAAGGGATACGTTTGCCGGACCAACGCAACTCACCGCGCTTCGGTTGTCCAAATTACCGACTTGGCTCGGCGATCGTTTGGGAACGTTGTTAGGAAAAATAATGGTGGGCGACCTTTCCAAATATGGCATTCAAAATCCGAAACTTCCGCCCGCTGCGCAATTGCGTGTTTTTGGAAAAACGCCGGTGATTGATATTGGCACGGTGGCTCAAATTAAAGCTGGAAAAATTAAAGTTTTACCGAGTATTCAGCATTTTGAAAAGAATGAAATTGTCTTTACAAATGGCGAAAAATATGCATTCAACAGCGTCATTTTGGCAACGGGCTACCGCGCCAAATTGCAGGATTTTTTAGACGACACCGAAGGTTTGTTGGATGAACAAGGCTATCCGAAAGAAATCATCGGGAAGGAAAAATTTGCAGGTTTATATTTTTTAGGTTTTGACAATTATGTGGCAGGGGGTATTTTGGGCGTGATTTATCGGGACTCGGAGAAAATTGCAAATCATTTGCGCACCTTGCTCTCGTTACTTAATGGAACACAGATTAACGCGGGTGCGACGGATGGTTGACGGATTTTTTTCTCTTATAACTTCCCTTATTCCTGCTTTGGTAGAGCATATTGTGATTTAAGACAGATTTAACATCCCAATTGAAATATTTCAAATTTTCCACATATTTCTACTTCACGTTCAATCGTAAATCAAAAAAATTCCTCCACTATGAATAACCGTGCTGAAGCTCGCGCCCGTCAGAATCGTTCCACCGCATTGATTTTGACTATTTTAGTATATGTTATTATTGTTGCTGGAATCGTTTACGGCAATATGGGCGCTAAAAGCGAAAAAGTAACTGCAAAGGCTGCTGTTGAATACCCAGTTAAACCCTAAACCAGTGAAAAGTCCTCTATAGGTGGATTTAGGGGGTCAGACCAAGAAAAGTCCGTGTAGCTCTGCCCGTACCTGATTCACCACGCGTCCTAAATCTTCAGCATTACTTTCAAAATCTATATCGTCCGAGTTGATAATCAGGAGTTTACCCTCTTTATAATTGGCAATCCAGTTCTCATATCTTTCGTTGAGCCGCTTTAAATAATCCAAACTCATGCTGCCTTCATAATCTCGCCCGCGCGACTGAATGTGTGCCACCAACGTCGGAATGCTCGCCCGCAAATAAATCAACAAATCCGGCGGCTGTATCTGGGATGACATGGTTTTGAATAGCTCAAAATAATTTTGAAAATCGCGCTCCGACATCAATCCCATCGCGTGCAAATTCGGCGCAAAAATATACGCATCCTCATAAATCGTGCGGTCTTGCACCACCGTCGCCTCTCCATTCAATATTTTGAGAATCTGCTGATACCGACTATTCAAAAAATAAATCTGCAAATTAAATGACCACCGCTGCATATCATGATAAAAATCACTCAAATATGGGTTGTCTTCCGTCGTTTCATAATGCGGCTCCCAACCGAAATGCTTGCTTATTTTATTGCAAAGCGTCGTTTTTCCCGCGCCGATATTGCCGGCAATTGCGATGTGTTTTACCGGGCGGTGCGTTCCGTTTTGATTTGTAGTCACAATAAAGCCTACTTTGGTGCGCTGCGAAAATACAATTCTTATGGCTAATTTTTGATTAAATTTAGACTATCCATTGTTTGAATTTTATCTTTACAATATGCAAGATTCAAAACAACGCCTCGTCCAAGTCATCCATTTCTTACACGCGCAAGGCTGGGCACCTGCTACTTCCTCCAATTATTCTTTCCGCCAATCCGGCGAAACCAATTTTTACATCTCCGAAAGCGGTATTGACAAAGGTAAATTTACCATTGAAAATTTTCTACTGGTTGATGCTAACGGAGAAACTACTGACGACCCCCGTAAACCCTCTGCCGAAACTGCTTTACATTGCTTAATTTACAAACTATTTCCCGATGCTCATTGCGTTTTACACACGCATACCGTGCTCAATACGATTCTATCGCAACATTTTTTGTCTCAAAAAGCCCTCATTTTAGCTAATTATGAAATTTTAAAAGGATTTAGCGGTATCAAAACCCATGAAGTTATGGTAGAAATACCTATTTTTGACAATACGCAAGATATTCCAAAATTGGCAAGCGCAGTGGAAGATTATGCTCAAACGCAAGACCTGCCCGCCTTTCTTATAGCTGGACACGGAATGTACACTTGGGGAGCGACGATTGCGGAAGCGAAAAGACACGTAGAAGTAGTAGAGTTTTTGCTGGAATGTGAATATCGGAAATTACTTTTAAAATTGGAAGGTATGAGGATAGGAGGATAGGAGGATTTGGGAACATTCAAAACCCAGACTTCAAACCAACATTAATACTAAAACACGTTAACACCTTAACACAATACAGAATGGCATTTCTAACTATACCTGATACCAACACCGTCCTGCGCGATGCCGACGAAATCAAGACATTTCTCAATGCACGCGGCGTACTCTACGAGCAATGGGAAGCGGCAGTGGAATTTGACGAAGAGGCTGACCAAGAGGCGATTATAAATGCGTATAGTCATAAATTGAAGCCATACATGGAAGCCAACGGCTACCAAACGGCAGATGTTATCAATGTGAAGCCAACCACGCCCAACTTGGAAATGCTGCGCAATAAATTTTTGACCGAGCACATTCATACTGAGGATGAAGTCCGTTTTTTTGTGGATGGCGAAGGAATGTTTTGGTTCAATCGCGGTGAGGGCGACGACGTTTTTTGCGTGACTTGCCATGCGGGCGACTTGCTTTCCGTACCTGCCAATACGCGCCACTGGTTTGATTTAGGTCCGAAAAATACCGTGAAAGCCATTCGCATTTTCATTGACCAATCGGGCTGGGTGCCGCATTATACGGAAAGTGGCGTGGACTTAAATTATAATGGCAAAGTTCCGCTGGCGCAAGCCTAACTTTTGGAAAAATTGAATGTTGGAATACTAAAATTAATTTTGTTCTAATTTTCCATTATTTCGTCATTCCAATAGTACATGATTAAATATATTCTCACCGACATCGAAGGTACAACGACCGATATTTCGTTTGTGCACAAAATTTTATTTCCCTATGCTGCTCAAAAGCTCCCAAATTTTGTGCGTGCGCATGCCACTGAACTCGTCGTCGCCGAATGTATCCTAGAAACGCAACAAACGTTGTTAGAAGAAAAAGATGAAGATGCGGATGTAGAACAAGTTATAGAAGTATTATTAAACTGGATTCAGGAAGACCGCAAGCACGTGGCACTCAAAAAACTGCAAGGCATGATTTGGCGCGAAGGCTACGAAACCGGTGCGTTCAAAGGGCACGTTTACCCGGATGTAGTGCCGCAGCTCGAAAACTGGCGGATGCAGGGTACGCGCATCGGCATTTACTCCTCCGGCTCGGTGGAAGCGCAAAAATTATTATTCGGTTGTAGTGAATATGGCGATTTGACTTATTTATTTAATCATTACTTTGATACGAAAGTTGGTCATAAAAAAGAAGTAGAATCTTATCAAAATATTGCAATAACATTAAAATTACAGCCCAATCAAATTTTATTTCTCTCAGATGTAGAGGCAGAATTGGATGCTGCGAAGGAGGCTGGAATACAAACGGTGCAGCTCGTGCGCGAGGGAACGCAGACGAGTCAAAAACACAATAGCGTAAAGAATTTTGAAGAAATAAAAGTGTAATTTTTCAGCTGTAATGTGGCGCATTTCAAAAATGTGCCGCATTTATGGAAGTAATAGTATTATTTACTTTCCAACGTTTTGATATACCGAAAATAATCCCATCCTTTTTTTAATACTTTCAACATTTCAATCGTAGGCAAGTACGGCGCACCCAATCGATGATTCGCTACTGCGATTTTTTGAATCAATGCCCAATGCCAAAAAATACCTCGCAATGCTTTTAAATACGACGATTTTTCAGGGTCGTACAAATGCGTAGGCTCCGCACAAGTCCCATTTATTTCTAAAATTGTAATGTCTTTTCCTTGCTTTAAATTTTCCCAATTACTGCATTTGATATCAAAACGTCCATAATTAAACCCCAGAATCTGGTCTGCAATTTTATCAAACGTTTCTACTAACTCTTTATCAATCAAATGATTGCCACTAATAAATCGTGTTCCTTTGGAATGATTACCGATGACACCCAACGGTACGCGCTCGTCCAACTTGGGAATTGTTGATAAAAAATCTGAATACGTTTCCTGTAACCGTTCTACTTGTAATAAAGCTCGTGAATTTTGCTCCACCAATTCTAAAACCGTAGACTTACCATCACCAATAACTTGTAAAAATTCTTTCAATGTAACAGATGTAATATTTCCACTTTTTTCATTCGGAAAACGATAATACAACACGCCAAACTCCCCATCTTTCCACACAAATTCTTGCAAAATAAAATCAATCGGATACTTTCGTAAATAACTTTGTAATTCTTTCGCCGAGTCTATTTTTTTGACTAAAAATCCTCGAAACCCTAAGTCAGGTTTTGCAATGAGCGGAAATGTAATATTTGCTTGTTCAATTTTATGTAAAATTACATCAAAATTATCTTCTTTCTTTACCAAAATAGTCTTCGGACGATATGGTGCCGGAATTTTCATCGTCGTTTCATACTTGGATTCAAAGCCAAAACCACCTGTATAAATTCCTGGATTCGCCGCTGTAAAAAACGCTGGATGCCGCGAGCGCAGTGCCAGCAGCGGTCCCCACACCCACATAAACCAGTAAAATTTATTCGACGACCAGTATTCCCAGTTGCGCCATCGAATGCTATTTGCTATTTGTTTTAAATACTTCATTACTAAAGTTCGCACCTAATTCAGGTTTCCTAACTTGAACCCAATATCATGGCATCTCCCGACGCTTAGTCTTAGCGATTACCTGAAAATTATATTCCAACCAAATTTTTATTCAAATCCAGCGTCGCTTTTTTCATTTGCCCATGCACCAAATCATGATACAGCATCTCTGCCATCTCCATATTCTTTACAATACTCGTCACACTCACCGTTTGTACGATGTTATTGCGATTCATAATTACGTCATTATAAGGGTCGCCTTCGCCCGCCGTGTGATGCCAGTTTAAAATCGCTTGTTGGCTAAAATCCGTACGTCCTTCGCGCCAAGCTGCAAACCATTTTTTTCGTTTTTCTTGATGTTCTTTATCATATAATGTCGCCGACGACCAGATATGGAAATCATTTACATTTAATAACTTTACATGCGGCTGCACCTCGTCCCAACGCAATTCATATAGTTTTTCCCGGTCATAAATCACCATCGTAAACGGCTCTATACCAACGAAATCGAAATAATCAAAAAAATCCGGTGCATCTAAATAATTAAAAAATTGCAACACCATAATGCCCCGACTCAACCGATACGCCGCCTTGCGCACGTGTCGGTCAAACGCGCCATTCAGCACACACACCAGCCGATTGTCATTCGACATTGCAATCCATGTACCACCCGCACCCGCATCGCGCGGAAACAATAAATGCTGACTCCCCTCGTCCCATAGCGTGATGTTTTTCGGCGATCGTGCCGCCTGCTCATCCCGATTGGATGTTAAAATAAAACTATTTTTCCCTTTGGGGACAAACGTTACTGTACACATTCTTTATAAATGTAAAATGTAAAACTCGAAATGTAAAATGTAAAAAAATACACACGCCTTTTAATTTTTACAGGTGTTATTTTACATTTTTTGGTTTATTATCTTCTTTTAATTGTAAAATCAATTCCATAATTTTGTTTAATTCTTTCTTTATTGCTGCTCTCTCGTCAGCAGATAATGATTTAAGGTCTATTTTTGACAGCTCATTAAACGATTTTTGTAAGTCTTCAGCAGCATTGTCTAGGGTTAAATTTTCATAGTTCATAATAGTATGAATTTTATTATAATAAAAAGTAAAGAATTGAGCGGGATTTCCTTTTGTATTTTAAATTTTGCGCTTTAACAGAGTTGTTCGGAAATTAAATTTCTATTAAATAAAACTTGCCACTAAAACTCAAACGCACGAAACGGCACTAAAGAATTTTGTGAAATTTAGTGTATTTGTGGCAAAAATTTAATTTTAGAACAATTCTAATAAAAAATCATTACTTCCTCTTTTTCTTTCCTTTGTAAATCAGGTACTTGCACATTTTCCGCCGCATAGCCCACCGGAATCAGCAAAAAAGGTTTTTCATTTTCCGGACGATTTAAAATCTTTTGCAAAAAATTCATTGGACTCGGCGTATGCGTCAGCGCTACTAATCCTACCTGATGAATCGCCGCCAGCAGCATTCCGCACGCCAGCCCGACCGATTCCTGCACGTAATAACACTTTCGTTTTTGTCCATTTACTACCTCGTAAGACTTTTTAAAAACCACTATCAAATACGGCGCAATTTCCAAAAATGGCTTGTGCCAATCCGTGCCAAACGGTGCTAAATCCTCCAGCCATTCCTCATTCATCCGACCGTGATAATTCGTATACTCCTCTTCCTCTGCCGCTTTTCTGATTTCACTTTTGATCGTTGAATCAGAAACAACACAAAACGTCCACGGTTGCTTGTGCGCCCCGGAAGGTGCGGTAGAAGCCGCCATCACGACATTTTCAATCAATTCTTTAGCGACTGGTTTGTCTGAAAATTCTCGCACCGTCCGCCGTTTATTTAGTAATTCATAAAAATCATTACTTCGTTGCAGCATCTCCGTTTCCGAAAATTGCAAGGCTTGGTAGGGAATGAAAGGAGATTTCTGAATCGTTGCCATATTCGCGCTCGTTTGGATTTATCACAAAGTACACGAAGGGTTTTCACAAAGGGCACAAGGTTACCCTCGGTCTATTTAAAATATAAAGTTGTGTACTTTGTGTAAAACTTTGTGACCCTTATGGTAAAATTTAATACACGTCATTCATTGCAAAATCATTTTTTCGATACATCCATTTACCTTGTGTAAAATCTGGAAATTCTATACTCTCGCCACCTTTTAGAATTGAACTCTCCGAAAGTGGCGTAATCGCGCTCCAAGCTACCGCGTCATACACGTCTTGCGGTGTATTCGTTTTTCGTTTCACGGCTTCCAGAAACGCATTCAACACAAACCAGTCCATACCGCCGTGACCCGCGCCTGCTGCGTCATTGCCATATTTTTTCCAAAGCGGATGATCGTATTTGTCCAGCCATTCTTTGGCATCGTCCCAACTATGTTCCGCCTTGCTTTTTCCTTCAATATATATCGAATGATTCACATCCATCCAAATGCCCTCCGTACCTTGTACCCGAAAACCCAATGAATATGGTCGTGGCAAATTGGTATCATGTTGTAATAAAACAGTTTCATTATTAGCAGTTTGTAACATCGTTGTAACAACATCGCCCAATTTAAAATTAATTTTTGCATTCGGATGATTGGCGCCGCCGGTTTTCACCACATAATCGTGTAAGCCTCGCGCTTTTGAACTATAAGAAACCAATTGCGTAAAGCGATTGCCACGATTAATATCAATCATCATTGCCACCGGACCGACTCCATGCGTTGGATACAATTCTCCGTTTCGATTCACCGAATGCTGCGTGCGCCACTGCGCTTCTGAAAAACCTTTCTCACCAAATTCCGCGCCAACGCCCGGATTTATTTTTCCGTCATTAAATTTGATACCCCGCAAATCATGCTGATAGCCGCCTTGTAAATGTACCAATTCTCCAAATATACCTTGTCTTACCATATTCATTACTGCCATTACATCGCGCCGGTAGCACACGTTTTCCAACATCATCAGCGGCATTCCCGTTCGTTCGGAGGTGTGTACCAAATCCCAGCATTCTTCTACCGTCATGCCCACATTCACTTCGCAGCCCACGTATTTCTTCGCATTCATTGCATCGAGACACATCATGGAATGCCATTCCCACGGCGTGGATATAATAACCGCATCAATGTCTTTATTTTCTAATAATTTTCGGTAGCCATACGGTCCATCCATTATCACTTGCGGTTTCGGTTTATTCACTTTCGCAATCATTTGTAACGCCATATCCATCATGGATTGCTGAATATCACAAATCGCTACGACTTCTACATCGCTCCGCATCAAGGCTAATTCCAAATGATTTTGCCCTCGAAAACCCACGCCAATAAAGCCGAGTCTAACTTTCTGGTCTTTATCTTTCGCAAAAATGACGGACGAGGGCAGCACCGTCAAACCAATACCGGCAACTGCCGAATCTTTCAAAAAATCTCTTCGGGTTGTAGGATGTTTCATGTTGCTTTGTTTTATATTTCAATATTAATATTTTACAGCCCTCACAGTATTTTTTAACCGCAGATACGCAGAGGACGCAGCGTAAAAAATCCGCGAAAATCCGCCCGATCTGCGTCATCCGCGTTCCAATTAATGCGATACAGGCTGTAAAAAGCGCTAAAAGCGCTGCATTCTCTGCGGTAAAAAAAATCACGGCGTTGAAACAGAAACCGGCAAAATCTTCCCATTGAAAAACCGCTGCCCATTTACGCAAAACCATGCCACCCATTCCGCCATTTCCGCGCTGCCCAGCGGTGCTTGATAACCTGGAAACGCGGTCTCCAACATCTCCGTTTGCACCGCTCCAAAAGCGAGGCAATTTACAGCAATATTTTGCGGTTTTAATTCTTCGGCAAGACATTCCGTTAAATTTGCCACTGCCGCCTTACTCGCACTGTACGCCGCCAAACCCGGAAATTTGCTACTTCCCTGCACGCCGCCCATGCTGCTGATGTTGACGACGTGCGCCTTTCCACTTTTTTCCAAATAAGGCAATAGCATTCTTACCAACTCCACCACGCCAAATACATTCGTGGCAAACGTTCGTTGCCAGTCACTTGTCGTCAATTCCTGAAAGGGTTTATTGATAAGTATCCCAGCATTATTTATTAGAATATCTATGCAATCTAATGCTTCTAATTTTTGCAAAAGTGGTTCCCAATCTGGATGCGTTACATCAAATATTACATAATCCACATTGCCCAGCGTGGCTCGTTGCACCAATTGTTGCAAGCCCGCTTCATCCCGCGACAGTGCCAAAATGTGGTTGTCAGAGTCTTCCGCCAAGTTTAAAACGGTATCAAAACCAATGCCTTTGCTCGCTCCGGTCACTATTATGTTCATAAGTTTGAAGGTTTGGAGTTTGGAAGTTTAAAATTGCAAAAAATTGTTGATTTCTATATTATTTTGACAAATGGTGAATGGTAAATAATAAATTTGCCGAGATGGAAAATCGCATTCAATTCCGCATTCGAGAAAAAATTAGGGAAACGGCTACTGCTACGACGTTGGTGTTAGACCCGATTGATAGCAAAATATTTTATCAATCTGGACAGTTTATCACTTTGATTTTCAACAATTTAACTGCAAAACCTTTTCGTCGTTCGTACTCGTTTAGTTCTACGCCGGGTGTTGATGAATTTCCCGCCATTACGATCAAAAAAATCCCAAACGGCAGTGCCACGCGCTATCTGGTTGACCAAACCGAAGTGGGCGACGTGCTGGAAGCAATCTTACCTGCCGGACAATTTGTTTTGCCAGCAAGTGATGGCACACCGCGTGATATTTTTCTCATCGGCGGTGGTAGTGGAATTACACCTTTATTTTCGATTTTGAAACACGTTTTACATTTTGAGCCGCAGAGTCGAGTTATTTTAATTGATGCGAATTCAAATGAAGAAGCTATTATTTTTCGGAAGCAATTACATGTTTTATTACAACAATTTGTCGAGAGACTGAAAGTTATTCATTTTTTAAGTGATACAAAAGAGATTGTTTATAATTTGCGACAAGCGGAATTCCCCGCTGAAATCCGTTTGGAACGATTAAGTAATGCGATTGTGCAAAATTTAGTGGAAAGTCATTTAAAATTCGATTCAAAAAACGCTCAATTTTTCCTTTGCGGACCCAAAAATCTAATGCTCAAAGCCTCGATGATGCTGTATTATATGCAATTCGACGACAGTCAAATTCATCAGGAAACCTTTACGATTGTAGAACCCTTTCGCCCGGCGAGTGAGCGATATCGGGATAGTTTGGTGCAAATTAATTATCTAAATAAAAATTTATTAGTTCCTGTTAAAGGTGGGCAAACCATTCTGGAAGCTGCGGAAATGCTGGGCGTGGAGTTGCCTTACAGTTGTCGAAGCGGCATTTGTACCACTTGCGCGGGGCGTTGCAAAAGTGGTCAAGTGGAAATGTTTACCCAAAATGGCTGGATTACGACGGAAGCGAGCAATGGCGTGGTTTTTACGTGCGTGGGTTATCCGTTGACGGAACGGGTGGAGTTGGAAATTGGATTGTGATTAGAGTACAATGCTCCATACTATTACAAATCATTTTTCAACCCCAAAACCATCTCCAATGGCACTTCAAAATCCTCCGCAATTTCCTCCAGCGTCAGTTTCCCTCGTTTCAGCGCTTTTTTAATACCTTCTATGGTTTTTTCCATTTTGAAATGTTCTTCATATGCGATGAGTGCCTTTCGTTTTGTTACCTCGTTTTTAGCTTGTTCTAATTCTTCGGCAGAGACATTATCCAAATTCGCCAATTCTGAGGCTTTTTTGATAGCTGGATTTGCCAGATTAATACGTGGATTTTCAGGATTATTAATACTTTCGTCAATCAATCTAAGCCAATCTAAATAATTCTGTGGCGTTTCTATTGTTATACAATTTGAATTCAGGAAAATAAGTTTATGCCCATATATTTCTCGCTCTAAATTTTGCAATGTTCTAGGGTTCAAGTTGGAAACTAATACATCGTCTTTCAAGATTTTACCCGTCTTTTTATCCATTAAATAAGGTGCAGTAATAACTATGATAGTATAAACTTCTTTTTCAAAAGCATAATCATCAGAACTGCGCTGTAAATCAATTAAACTTGCTAAGAAATAGTGCATAAATCGGTCAAAATTATAATCATAATCTACTTTTTGTATTTCAATAATCACCCGATGGTCGATGCTTTCTGCAAAAATATCCAACTTGAATTTGATGGGCGCCACCTTTCGTTCTAATTGTTTTTCCGTCTCAATTTTATCTACTTCAATCGTGATGCCAGTGATGTCTTTTACAAAAGCCATAAATACTTCCTTGTCGGTAAATACTTTTTTGAAATAAACTTCATTATCTAAATTAACTAATTTCATATTAAAATATTATAAATGCTTTACAGGCTTTTTTTAATTTCAAATTTACAGCAATTTTGAGAGAATTGCAAGTTTGTTTAATTCCCAAAAGCTCCAATAAACGCCTTTGTAACTGGCTGATTTCCAAAATCTTTTAAAATCTTTCCGCTCTTATCTTTTATTTCTACACCTTGTTGTAATAACGGCGAGGCGGGAAGTGGACGATAGCCTTTCAATTGATATAATGAATCGGCGGCAGGCATTTCTACACTACTCCAAGACGAAAGTAATGGATTTTTATAGAAACCAACAGATTTATTATTTAAATTTTCTTGTTGAGTCGCTTTTTGCCAATCCTTTATACTTTTATAGTGTTTTTTATTATGGTCAATCAGAAAATTATTCATTGTACTCCAGTACGCATTTCCTTCAAAGCGCACGGTTGGCTGGGCTTGTTCTATCAACATCAGGTCAGCTCCATTACTAATCAACAAATTATTTTGAAAAAGAAAATTTTCCAACTTTCCCGCCGTGAGCGCGATGCAATGACTATTTGTACCAGGTTGTTTACTACTAAATAAAGTATTGTTATAAATGTGCATATTCTGAATAGGTGTGCCGCTGGAACCCATAAAAATTTCTGCATAATCATTCTTTCTTCCATTATTTTCCAACACATTAAATCGAATAATATTATTCCCCAAGCGATGCGGCGCGCCTTCATAATTCCACACCAAAATACCGGCTCCGTCATTATCTCGAGCGTAACAATATTGAATGATGCAATTCGTCGTGCCGCCATCCAAGTCAAAACCCGCGCCATCTAAGCCTCTTCCTGTTCGATTATTAATAGCAACGCAATATTGTATAATAGAATTATTCGCTGCGTGGAGCCAAATACCGCAAGGACCTCCTACGCGAGAATTACATAAAAAACCATTATTATACGCCGTGCAATATTCTATGATTGCATTTTCCACGTCATCTACTTCAATGCCGCTGCCGCTATGGTTTTCTAAAAAATCTGGGTCGCCCGTGTTGTCGTGCGCGATGCAATGCGCGATTCTTACATTTTTATTGGCATAACTTTTAGAATTGGTATCCCAATATCCCATTACAAAAATGCCATGCTGTTGATTGTCAGACACTTCGCAATTCGTAATTGCTACATCTTCAAAACCACTTTGACTGTTGTCCACCGGTTGTCCGCCCAAAAGAATCCCATCTATTCCAAAAGAAGAAATCTTCAACTTGCTTAATCGAATATATTTCCGCTTATCGTCCGCCGGTAGGCGATTTAAAATTTCGATGCCCGAACCTTTATTTTTCGTCCGATTTACACCATTGATAATCAAATTGTTAATGACTATACCGCCTGTATTTAAAATGCTAATGGCACTTGTACCAGGATTTTGAATGGTAGCTTTACCTTCGCCATACGACTCGATGCGAATGGGATTTTCGGGCGTACCGGCATCTTCCTGCGTGAGCATGATTTGACCTGTAAAAGTTGCACCGCCTTCTAATAAAATTTTATCACCTGCTTTTAATTGTATTTGATTGATATTGGAGAGCGTTTTCCATGCCTTTTCCGGCGTAGAGCCATCATAAGTATCATTACCTTTTGAGCTGATGTAATAATTTTTGGATTGCGCTTGTAATAAAACAGGAGGTGCAAGCAGACAAAAAACGAACAGCAGATAATTGAGACTTGGGTTCATTTTTTGAAGGAAAGATAAACAGATTTTATTCAAAACGTTCCTGCAATTTCAAACTTATCAGTTTTCGCACTGTTTTCAAAGTGAGAGGTGAAAGGTAAGTGGTGAGAGAGTAGAGGTGAGCGATAAACGTCAAACCTTAACCTCAATCTTAACCTTAATCTCAACCTTAACTTTAAACAATTAAAATCAATCACTTATGGCATTCCAACTTCCTGATTTACCCTACGCTTTTGATGCGCTCGAACCCCACATTGATGCCCGCACGATGGAAATCCACCACGGCAAGCACCACGCGACTTACACTACGAATTTGAATAATGCCGTTGCTGGTACTGCAATGGAAGGCAAGACGATTGAGGAATTATTGGCAAATGTGTCAAGCCATCCGCCCGTGATTCGCAACAATGGCGGCGGCTACTGGAATCATAATTTTTTCTGGGAAATCATGTCGCCAAATGGTGGTGGCGAACCTACGGGTGCTATTACCGAGGCAATTACGCGCGATTTTGGCTCGTATGAAGAATTTAAAAAACAGTTTACCGCAGCAGCGACTACGCGCTTTGGCTCTGGCTGGGCTTGGCTTATTAAAGACAGCAGCGGCAATCTCCACATCACTTCTACGCCCAATCAAGACAACCCGATAATGGATGCAGCAGATACGAAAGGTACGCCCCTGTTGGGTTTGGATGTGTGGGAACACGCTTATTACTTAAATTATCAGAATAAAAGACCTGATTATATCGCAGCATTTTATAATGTGATAAATTGGGAAGAGGTGAACCGAAGGTTTAATTCTTGATGAAAAAATAGGAGGATAGGGTGATGGGAGGATAGGGTTATGCCCTTGTTACTCTATCACCCTGTAACTCATCTCTTAATTTTGAAGGGTTTTTAGGCTTTCTATTATTCCCATCTTTCATTTTTTTATTTGCTATTTTTAGTCATATCTGAGCTTTTATAAAAGCTAATTCGTTTCAAGTCAATTAAATACATTCAATCTTTAATTACAAAACATTTCAAATTAATGTGGACTGTTGACTTAAGTAATCGAGCAGTTTGCAGTAAGCAGTTTGCAGTTAGCAAAACATTGAAAATCAATTAATTATTCTAAAATAAAAATGTCGTTTAATTCTGCTCAGTTACTTATTGTTAGAAATAGCGTAATTTTGAGATAAGAATGTTGCATTGAGAGGCGACCTTCTTCATAATCCTATTTCTTCACTAAATATTGTTCCCATGATCATCTTCGGTGTGTTGCTGCTGATTCTATTACTATTTAGGTATACTTTGGTAAAAGAAGCCTGAGTATTTTTAGAGAAAACTAAGAAGAAAAGGGAGGCAACATCAAAACGCATCAAGGAGGCTTTCACACTGAACAGAGTGGAAGCCTTCTTCCAGTTTTGGAAAGTAAGCATTGACCATTGATCGCTTTCTAACCTAAAAAATGAATTGCCGATTATTTAAGCCGTACTACGTATACTAAAACGCTTGGATATGAACCTGTACCGCACGTCGAGCCTTTGCGGGCGGGCTTTGTGCAGCAGGGCGTATATGTTTTGTTGGACTTTTTTACTTATTCGTTTGATTTTCAACAATTTGTCGCACTAATTCTTCCGAAATATTTAAAGAATTGGCTATTAAATCAACCGAAACGCCATTTTTGCAAAACCCGAGTACGGCATCTATTTTGCCTTTTTCTTCTCCTCTTTGTTCAGCTTTATCCAACCTTGCCCGCTCATCTTCTTCTCGCATGAAAGCATATTCGTAGGCATCCAGTTCTTCCTGCGTCCAAGTCTGAATATTGGCTTCTTCATAAGCCGATTTTAAACCCTCGTCGTTTATATTTTCAGGCACGACTTCCAGGCTTTCCGCATTTTTGATGAAATACACCCATTTTTCCGTGAGCGTTTTTAGTTCGTGCAGTTCTTTGGTAAATTTTGGCAACTCAATGAAAGTGAACTCCATATCTTTTATGGTTTGTTCTCCCGTCTCAATGTCTCTGACTTGGCTACGGCTGATATAATTTTTATTTTGGGTATGCTCAAAGTCAAGTATGCCAATGAAAATTACGGGGCGCAGTTTTCGGTAGAAATCTGCCCGCTTGATTTGGTCGGAATAACTTTTGGAAGAATAGTAAAGCACCCGCTTATCGAAGCCGTCAATATCAGCCACCTGCATCTCCACGATGTACGTCCGCCCTGCTTGGTCGGTAGCCTTCACGTCAATAATTGTGACTTTCCCGCCTTTGAGTTTGGGCAGTTGATACGGGTTCAGGATATTTACCTGCGAGATGCGCTGGTCGCCGTGAAAGTCCAAAATGGCGTTCAGAAATGAAATGAGCGTTTCTTTCCGGTTTTCGTTACCGAAAATCTTCCGAAACGCAACGTCGTTTTTTACATCTACAAATTTCACTACTCAAACTTTATCGCAAAAATACAGCACTTGACAGCAGGATGCAAGGATTTTTTATTCGACTTAAAAACAAGGATTCGTTTGGAAGTAGGGCAAACGCATCAAAAAAATTTATACTTAGTAAACAGGGTTTTATGAAATAATATAAATTTAAATTAATATAATTTTTACCCCATAAAAACCTGATATACAGTATTGGTTTTTTCTAACAATACTTTGATGCGTTTGCCCTACAAATTTAATGGTTGCCATTATTATATGGTGTTTTTTTATATAGCACAGTTCTTTTTAGTCTCCCAGATCACAAAAGTTATATTTTACTTTTTTATATAACACAGTTCTTTTTAGTCTCCCCCAATTTTAAAAATTACCACCGCTGCAATTCGTATATCCCTTTTCACCAATCCCCAATCCCCTTTCCCCAATCCCCAATCCCCGCTCACTGCTTACTACTCACCCCTTCATTCACTAATTCGTAGCCTTGTAGAATCCCTTTTTCCATCGCAGGTACGCCACGTTGCATCCACTTCGGCATGGGTGCGTCTTTCAAATAATAATCAAAAAACTGTTGCATTCTTTTCTGAAAATCTTTGCGGTTTTGCGGCTTGAGAGGCCAGTGTGGTTCATCATTATAATTCAATAACCAAGCGGGTTTGTTCAATCTGCGCATCGCCGTGAAAAATTCTATCCCTTGATACCAAGGAACGGCACCGTCTTTATCATTACTCAAGATGAGTACGGGCGTATTCACTTTGTCAATCGTAAAAATCGGAGAGTTTTCAAGATATCGGAGTGGATATTCCCAAATGGGTCCTCCGATGCGGCTTTGCGAGCGCTCGTACTGGAACGCACGGCTCAAGCCACTTTCCCACCGCACGCCGCCATACGCGGAAATCATATTGACCACGGGCGCACCGGATTCTACACATTTGAACATATCGGTACGCGTGATGATGTACGCAATTTGATACCCACCCCAACTATGTCCTTGCAATGCAACTCTTTTTCTATCTATAAAACCTCTGTCAATCAAAGAAGTAGCACCCGAAACCACCGCATTAAACGCACTCTCGCCCGGATAACCGATGCGATATGGAATGTCAGGATTGAAAACAACGTAGCCACGACTGGTGTAAAATGTATAATTAATCTGCGAGCGATTGGGGAAGGGTGCGCGATGATTATACAAGCCTTCCGAACTGCGTTCATAGAAATTAACAATCATTGGATACTGCTTCTTCGGGTCGAAATTATCGGGCTTGGCGAGTAAACCTTGTAGTTTTTGTCCGTCAAGGGAAGTCCATTCTACCAGTTCGATGCTGCCCCAGTTGTAATTCTTTTGCTGTGGATTGGCATTGCTTACTTGTTTGAATGTTTTTAAATCATTAGAATATAATAAGTCGGGAAAAATATTAAAATTCTCTCTGGTGAATACATATTGCTCGGCATTTTTAGCTTTAATCGGACGTTCAAAACTGTAGGTGCCAAATTGTATTTGCGTAAGCGTATTGGTATTCAAATCCAACCAAGCGTAGCCGCCTTTTTTTGTCGGTTCTTCAAATACAGACACGAGTAACTTTTCAGTTGGTTCTATAAATCTTTTCTCTCGGTCGAGCGATAAGTAGCGATACGTTTTTTGCCCTTTACGAGAGTTCGTGAGATTAATGGGAGCCGCTGCGCCATTCGGGTCAACCTTCCAAATGTCGAAACGATCATAAATCAGCACGCTTGCATCGTCCTTCATCCAACCTGCAATGCCATACGAACCGGGTCGGGAAGGCGAGTCATTCAACTCATCAAAATACTGCACGGCTTTATTATTCGTGATTTGTTGGGTCGTGCCTTTTTCGATAGAATAAGAAGTCCAAGTAGAATCGGGCGTGTTGTACCACAACAAATATTTCGCTTGCGGCGACAAAAACGGCGTACCGGTAATGCCCGTACCGACCAATTTAGACGTACCATCACTCACATTTACCAGATACACATCTTTACGCGCAGGTCCACCTTCCCAAGTGGTTTCCACCAAATATGGATTTTCGTTATAACCCAGCACTACTGCGGCATTTCCTTCATTTCCCATTCTAACTTCAGGGAGATTCTCGCTGCCAAGCGGTACGATTTTTCCAGTATTGGTGTGATACACGACTTGATACGTGCGTTTTTGTTCTTGTTCGAGCATGACTTTTTGCTGCGTGTGCATGCGCGGGTCTGTGTAATTCCAAACTTCCACATTTACAATCTCCTCTTCCAACAAAGTGGTATCTTTTAAAATCGGTTGCGGCGCAATGCCGAAAAATAACTTCGACGCATCTTTTGAAAAAGTCAACGTACCATTGTCACTCACGCGCCACGTTTTGGGCAGAAAAGTCGCTTTGTTATCCGCCACTTTTTGCGCCACATTTCCTGCCTTCCAATGATATAATTCAAAAGGTTTCATTGGTGCTTTCGTTGTGTCAAAATCCGCGATGAACGCTGCTTGCGTGCCTTTTTCATCCAGTGTGAGATTTTTATAGTCGCCTTTTTTATTTAAAATGGGTTGCAATGCACTTTTCGTACCGTCAAACACATACACACCAGCTTGAAAGATAGAATCATTGCCGGTGCTGGCAAGAATAAACGTCGCACCTTCTTTAGCATGCGTATAACTTTTCACAAAAGCGACTTGCGTCTGCGCATTCGTGTTTAAGTTTTGAATAACGAGCTTGCTGCCCGTATCTTTGCTTTCCTTTTTCTTTTTAGAACCAGCGGTCATCTTTTTTTGAACGGTAGAATCGGTTTTTGTAGAATCTGTTTTCACTGTTTCCGGTTCTTTCAGATAAGCCAGCCAGCCGTTCCATTTATCAGGCAGTTGGAAGGATTGTACATCCGATACTTTGGAAAGTTTAGCGGTTGCTAATTCTAAAATACCGAGTGAATCTTTTGGTAAATCTTCTTTCTTTACCTTCCTGCGGCGCTGCGCTTGAAGTGTGTCTTGCAATTGTTTGATTTTAAAAACTAAATAGCGACTGTCTGCGCTGAGTTTCGCGCCTTCGCCACGCGGGAAGATTTGTTCTTTGCCGGTCTTGCCATCGTACACGTAGAGTTTGCCGTCACCATCACCGGGCTTCAGTTCGTACACGACCCAGCGCCCGTCATTGGAGAGTTGGGTATTTTCAATGGTGTTCCAAAGGTCGAAATCTGGGTGGTCAAGCGTTTTTTTGGCAGTGCTTTGCGCAATGGTATTGGCAAGCGTAACGCTGCTAATTATTAGAGCGAGTAGTATTCTATGCATCTTCTGGAAAATTTATGAGTTTATAAGTTTTAGACAAAAAGAAGAGGTGATTTTTTTGTGCATTTGGTTTTTGCGATTGTGGCAGCGCTCCATACCTTTTTTTTAACCGCAGAGGGCGCACCGATATAGCGAATCACTGGAATCATATAAATCACAGTTTAGACAATTAGTTATCCTTCATTTGGAACTATTTTGTAATGAAAGGAGTACTTATCAAAGTTTGTTGAAAAGTAACCATAAAACCCTAACCACCCGATGTCAAAAGTTGTAGACCTACTGCGCGAAGCGGTTAATAGCGAAGAAAAAGAATATACCAGCGGAAGTATCAATCGAGCGATTGTGTTGCTGTCCATTCCGATGATTTTGGAGATGGTGATGGAGGCGTTGTTTGCGATTGTAGATGTATTTTTCGTATCAAAAATAAGTGTGAATGCGGTAGCGACGGTAGGTTTGACGGAGTCCGTACTTACCTTGGTTTATTCCGTAGCCATCGGCATGAGTATGGCGGCAACAGCAATGGTGGCGCGGCGCGTGGGCGAAAACAATCCCGAAGCCGCAGCGGTGGCGGCGGTACAATCCATCTTTATTGCCATTGGTTTATCGGTTCTTATTGGCATTCCCGGATTTTTATTTGCAGATGATATTTTGCGCTTTATGGGTGCGAGCGAGCAGTTGATTGTGGAAGGCGCGCATTATACGAGAATCGTTTTGGGCGGTAATATGGTCGTAATGATGCTGTTCTTATTGAATGGTGTTTTTCGAGGCGCAGGCGATGCGTCTATTGCGATGCGCGTGCTGATTATTGCGAACGGATTGAATATCGTGCTGGGTCCGATGTTGATTTTTGGGATTGGTCCGTTTCCGGAAATGGGCTTGCAAGGTGCGGCTGTGGCGACCGTGTGTGGACGTGGGGTCGGTGTGTTATTGCAATTTTATTACTTGTTTAAAGGAGTGGGCGTGGTGAAGATTGCACGGCGGCATTTTGTGGCAGTGTGGGATATTATTGCGCAGTTGTTGCGCGTGGGTTCTACGGGGGCGTTGCAGTTTTTGATTGCCTCGGCAAGTTGGATTTTTCTCACGCGGATTGTTGCCAAATTTGGCAGTGATGCGGTGGCAGGTTATACGATAGCGATTCGAATTATTATGTTTACCACTTTGCCTTCGTGGGGTCTATCCAATGCAGCAGCAACGCTGGTTGGACAGAATTTAGGCGCAAATCAACCCGAACGCGCAGAGACGAGTGTGTGGCGGGCTTCCTTTTTTAATATGCTGTTTCTGTTGACGTTATCTATCGGATTATTTTTTGGTGCGGAGCCGATTGTGCGTATTTTTAATGATTCGGAGACGGTGGTAGAGGCGGGCGTTTTGAGTTTACGTATTTTAAGTGCAGGCTATATTTTTTGGGCGTATGGCATGGTAATTATTCAATCGTTTAATGGCGCGGGCGATACCGTGACACCTACGATTATCAACCTGATTTGTTTCTGGGCATTGGAGATTCCGTTGGGTTATTTGCTGGCAATTACACTCGGCTGGGGCATTGCTGGTGTGACGGCTGCGGTGACGATTAGTGAATCTATCTGGGCGGTAGTTGCCATTATTATTTTTAAACAGGGCAGGTGGAAGAAAGTAAAAATTTAAAGGGAGGATGGGAAGATGGGAGTCACAATCCTCCTATCCTCCCATCTTCCTATCCTCCATAAACATTCCTTCAATCGCTTTTACTCGAAAGGTAAAAATTTGTTCCACTTTATTATTTACAAAAACAGCATCTGCAATCGTGCCAATGAATCCATAAGGAACTTTGTAATGTAGAATATCTGTCATGAGTGTGCCACCATCATGTGCCTCAAAATGATGCTCGTGGTGCCAAAGCGCATAGGGTCCAAAGCGCTGTTCGTCAATGAAATACTTGTGGTCTTTAATATATGTAATTTCTGTAACCCAATCCATTTTAATATTAAAGAAAGGACTTATTTTATATTGAATCATCATACCCTCGTACATCGCTACGCCTTTCAAATCGGTTAAGATTTCAAACGACATATCTTCGGGTGTAACGGCATTGAGATTTTCAGGACGGGAAAAGAAATTCCAAACTTCATCGAGTGGACGTAGAATGTGCTGTTTCCAGATTTTTCGCTTGACTTGCATTTTTATTGTTGTTAGTGGAAGGAAAAACAGCGTGTAGCGTCGAATGTTTAGAATTAAAGGCACATTTACAAGATTGATATACAACATTTTTTAAATTATTTTATTAAAAATCTAAAAAATACCCTCTTTCGGGTAATGCTTCCTTTCTTTCGATGTAATATCTTTGTACGGTGCAAAAATTGTATGCACCAAAGAAAAGCATAAGTCCCTTAAACTGTTTAATCCCATGACTAAGAAACTCTGCATTCCGTTTCATGCCGTTTATGCGTTACTATCTGACGTATTTGACTATTTCAACCGTAAAAGTTGGGTTCCTATTTTGATACCGATACAACGTCGGTAAAAAAATTAGTTTGGCAATAGTGTGACTTTTTGTTACCGCTCTCGTCCAAACTACCAAACTTTCTTTTAGTCAGTATTCAATCGCATATTCCCATGAACGTCGAACGACACAAAAGAGCTTTTAACAATATTCTTCAGCGCTGCTGGTTTATTATAGCTATCTGTACAGCGGCGTTTTATCCTTGTGAGGCACAACATACCAATCCAAAAACACTCAATTCTTGCCAACCTGTTATCAAGGTGGCACATTCAAGCATTAGCTGTTTTGACCTAAAAAATTCCAACAACGTACAATTTCCCACAGTAGAAACACCGTGTGGCGGTGCTATTATTGGTCTTTCGCATGAGGACACTTACTATGAGTTATCGGCTTCTCGTGCGCCGGGTTTTGCCGGGTATTTCGACCTTTCCCGCTGGGAAAAGATAAGTGGTGACGGTGGGGTAGATGTCACCGGAGCTCCCAATTGCATATTAGTTGAAGGGGCTAATATCGCCAACGTCCATGTTGCGCCTCAAAGGGAAACAATTCTTCGAATTGTCGTCCCGGCTGAGGGTTACGTAGCTTTCGACTGGAAAAATATTGGGGGCTCCAATCTTTTAATGGAAGCCATTGTCAATTCCAAAGTATACACAGTGCGAATGAAGGGTTTCTACCGTTCTCCGATGTTGAAAGTAGGCGACACCTTGAGTATTCGTTTCCAAAGTAATGCTGCACTAAATGTACAATTATCCAAATTCGACTTTTATACCAACGCCATTGCAGTGACCGACCGCCGCTGGACGGCTACGCAAGAAGCAGCAAATACATTTAGTTTCAGTCAGTTTATTGTAATCGAGCGTCCGGCTTTAGCAAATATTGTTTTCCCCAGCAATTTGGATGGAAAAAATGCTGCGAATATTGCTGGCGGCGCTTCTACAACTCCTGCTGCTACCGGATTTCCGATGTTGGATGAGGATGGCAATTTAAACACGTTGCAAGACCAACGGGTATTGGACAAAGATGATTGCGGCTTCAACGTCCGCTGGGAAGATAAAGTGACGATGGAAACAAAAGGCTATGTCATTCAGCGCGTCTGGAAAATAGAAGATATTTATAATGGAAACGTGGTAGAACACGCCCAACAAATTCATGCACAAGGCATTATGAACAATACGACTCCTAACAATGATGTAAATACCACAACCACTCGTTCTGATAAAACGATTAAAAACACAAGTAACAAATCGGTTTCTTTTTTAGAAGATACCCCACAAAATGAAAACCGAGAGGAGCCGATAGCGGTCAACTGACGATAGCGCTTTCGCCAAAAATTACCCGATTCGCCCTCGAATGTGTCGTAACCTTTAGCGCAAATAATGAAACACCTCCCAATAATTATCGGGACGGATTGATTGAAACAAAAATAGCAGCATGACTGCTCAAGATATTCAAGATTAGGTTTGTAAAGGGTTTCTCATACAGAAGTGAGGCAGGAGGTCGTAAGACGCTCCTGCTTTTTTTATCCCCGAGCTTCAGTCGCCGCCATACTATCCTACTTCGGCGACTAAAGCTCGCCGATACTATAAACCAACTCTTCCGCCTCAATATGCGAGCACCGAAAATGCCCCAGCGGACAAGTCTTATACCCATGCAAGCCACACGGTTTACAATCCAACTGTCCCTTCGTTTCCACTATCCATGATTTTTCAGATAAAGGGGTAAAACCAAAACGCGGCACGGTCGAGCAAAAAATAGCCGTCACGGGCGCATTCATCGCGGAAGCCATATGAAGCGGCGCCGAGTCATTCACATAATTCATAATTGCTTTTGACATCAGCGCAGCCGATTGTAAAAAACTCAATTGACCGGCAGTGTTGACCCCATTTGGATGTACACTTTGTTGTAAAATGGCTTCACAAGCGGCTTTGTCGGTGGGTCCGCCCAGTAAATATACAGTCCAATCTTGTGGCAATTTTTCCATCAATGCCAACCACCGCTCCGGTGGCAATTGCTTCGTGTACCAAACGGAAGTCGGTGCAATGCAAATGTATTTTTGGTTAATTGGAACAGTTGCAAAATCTTTTTCAGAAGGATATAATTTCGGTCGCTCCCGCTGCGTATCGGTTAAGTGAGCAATCAGCGATAGATTCCGATCAATTTCATGGATGAAGTTTTCATCCGTTCCAAATTGATGTGAGACTTTTCTTGTAAACCCAAATGCCCAAGGATTTTTATCAAATCCAATTCGCTCCTTCGCACCCGATAAAGCCGTGAGCATTCCAGTAGAAAAAAAACGTTGCAAATTGATAACGGCATCATATCGCTCTTGGCGGATTTGACTTAACATTCTAAACAGATTTCGTGTTTTCTGCTTTTTCTTATCCCAAATTATGATTTGATTCAAATGCGGATTATTTTGTAGTAAGCTCTCATTGCCTTTTCGCAACAAAAAATCAATCGCCGTCTCTGAAAACTGTCGGTGCAACTTCTCAACCAATGCTGTTGCCAGAATTACATCGCCAATAAAAGCCGTTTGAATCAATAGAATCTTACGCATAAATAATTTTTCACGCAAAGCCGCAAAGTCGCAAAGCATTTTTCAAGCAACTATGACTTCCCTGCCTTTAAGTATTATTGCAAAATCAAAGAAAAACAAAACTCCAATCAACTACACGCTGATTGGAGTATTTTATAAATTACAATAAGAAGTAATTAATTAAGTCTAATGCCAAAGTCTCCTCCGGAAGGATTTAGGGGTCTATACTGCAAAACTCTCCCCACATCCACACGTCCGCGCCGCATTCGGATTGTTAAAATAAAATCCCTTTCCTTCTAACCCACCAGAAAATTCTAAAGTGGTATTGCAGAGGTATAGGAAACTCTTCAAATCGGTTACTACACGTACTCCGTTGTCGTCAAATATTTGATCATTCGGTTTCTTCTCATTATCAAAATCCATTTGATACGACAATCCCGAACAACCGCCACTCGTGACACTTACGCGCACAAAGAAATCTTCCGACATCGCTTCTCGATGCTTGATTTCTTCTATTTTTTCTTTCGCACTTTCAGCTACAAATAACATCTTTATAGACTTTAGATTTTAGACAATAGACTTTAGACTGACGCTGTAAAGAGTAGTCTGGCAGCTGACATCTACCTATCTGTCATCTCAAATTATGCAGTCGCTACTTCCGCTTCTACACCAACACCAATTCCATTCTTCTGCTGATAATCCTTGATTGCACTTCTAATCGCGTCTTCTGCCAATACGGAGCAGTGAATTTTCACCGGCGGCAACGCCAATTCTTCTACAATCGCCATATTGTCAATGGTCAACGCCTCGTCAATGCTCTTGCCCTTCAACCACTCCGTAGCTAAGGATGAAGAAGCAATCGCAGAACCACAACCAAAGGTTTTAAACTTTGCATCTACAATCATTTGTGTAGTTGGGTCTACTTCAATTTGCAGACGCATCACGTCTCCACATTCCGGCGCACCCACCAAACCCGTACCAACCGTATTTTTGCTTTTATCAAGTGTTCCTACGTTTTTTGGATGCTTGAAATGTTCGAGTACTTTATCTGAATAAGCCATGATATGTTAATTTTTAATGTTTAAGTTTCAATGTTTAATGGATTTTATAAATCCTACTACATAAGGTCAATGGTAAATATCAAATGGTAAATGTCTAATGTTCCGACCAGCTCACACTATTCAAATCAATTCCCTCTTTGTACATTTCCCAAATCGGACTCAAGTCGCGCATGTGGTTAACTCCTTGACTTACAGACTGCAACGCATAATCAATATCGTCTTCCGTTGTGAAACGACCCAAACTGAATCGAATCGAAGAGTGCGCCAAGTCATCTCCTAATCCTAACGCCACGAGCACATAAGAAGGTTCCAAAGAAGCCGACGTACAAGCCGAACCCGAAGATACGGCAATATTTTGATTAAACGTCATCATCAAACCCTCGCCTTCTACGTGTTTGAATGAAATATTTGTTACATGCGGCATTCTATGTGCTTGATTTCCATTAACATACACTTCTTCCAGTATATTTTCAAAACCTGCCTGCAGTTTATCGCGCAATTTGCTCAATCGCTCGGCATCTTGCGCCATTTCATTTTTGGCAATTTCTGCTGCTTTTCCAAATCCTACAATGCCCGGCACATTGAGCGTACCCGACCGCATCCCGCGCTCGTGTCCACCGCCGTCCATCTGCGCCGTCAGCTTTACGCGCGGATTTTTTCGACTTACATACAAAGCGCCCACGCCTTTCGGACCATACATTTTATGTGCCGTAAATGCCATGATATGAACGCCCACTTCCTTCGGATGCACCGGAATTTTGCCTACCGCCTGCGTTGCGTCACTCATAAATAAGATACCATGCGTTGCGCAAATATCGCCAATCGCTTTCATATCCTGAATCACACCCGTCTCATTGTTCGCCCACATGAGCGACACCAAAATCGTCGTCGGTTTAATAGCTGCTTCTAAATCCGCCAGATTAATCAAGCCGTCTTCCTGCACATCCAAATACGTGACTTCCGCACCCAAATTTTCCAAGTGGTCGCAAGTATCCAATACTGCTTTGTGTTCCGTCTTCGCCGTAATGATATGATTTCCTTTGCGGCGATACATTTCAAAAACACCTTTAATTCCTAAATTATCGCCTTCCGTAGCACCAGAGGTAAAGATAATTTCTTTGGAATCCACGTCAAGCAAGTTCGCTACTTGCTCACGCGCATAATCCACTGCCTCTTCCGCCAACCAACCAAACGGGTGACTCCGACTTGCGGCATTGCCGGGGATTTCATAAAAATAAGGCAACATCGTTTCCACCACGCGCGGGTCCACAGGCGTTGTCGAATTGTTATCTAAGTATATTAATCGCTTCTTTTCCATCGTTTATTTAGATTTAGTCTAATCATTTCAGTTTACAAAGATAACACAATTTGCAAATGATTGTTTTGGAAAGTTTAACTTTGCTGTAATTTTAATTTTGCTTCCAAATGACCCTTTACAATGAGCGAAGATGCGTACTTATTTCAAGAATTTTCTCCGGTCACCAAAGCCGAGTGGCTTGCCAAAATTGAGCGCGATCTGAAAGGCAAGCCTTTGTCTGACCTCCAATTTCAATTGGAAGAAAATATTACACTCGACCCGTTTTATCACTCCGATGATTTTACAGAAAATTATAAATCGCTTGACTTTGGCAAATCCAACAATACTTGGCAAATTGGAGAATACATAGAAGAATATGATATAAAAGCCAATAATACTAAAGCCCTCGAAGCGCTAAATGGCGGCGCGAATGCTCTTCTTTTTTATGTAGAAAATGATTTATCGGAGGAAGAATTCACCCAATTATTTAGCAATATTAATTTAGAATATATTTCCACTAATTTCAAACAAGCTGCGCCAGACAGAAATCCATCCCAGTTTTTAAAGCATTTTTATAACTTTCTAAAATCTAATCATAAAAATCCAACAATTGTTCAAGGTTCTTTTAATTTTAATAATTCAACAGGTGATTGGGAAAAACTTCCGCTCAAAGAATTGGCAAAAGCTGTTCAATTTTATAATCAAATCATGCCCAATTTTCGGCTGATTGAAGTGGACGCAATTGGTTTCCATTACAGTATCACAGAGGAAGCCAGCACCGAATTAGCATACACCGTCGCTCAAGGCAATACTTATTTAGCTGGTTTGTCTGAATTTGATATTAGTCCAGCCATCACCAATCATCATTTACATTTTTCCCTTGCTATCGGCACGAGTTATTTTATAGAAACCGCTAAACTGCGTGCACTTAAACTGCTGTGGGCGAATGTGTTAGACGCATATAAAGTGCCAATAGAAATGCCGTTAATTGAAGTTCATTTCGACCCGAAATCACAAGATATAAATTCAAATACGAATATGATTCGCGCTGCCACGCAAGCTCTGTCCGCTGTAATTGGTGGAGCAGACCGTTTGTATGTACTGGATTCTAATGCTGCTTTGGACGAAAACAGCACGCCTTTCACGCGCCGCATCGCCCGCAACGTGCAGCATTTATTACAATTAGAAAGTTATATGGATAAAGTAATTGACCCATCCGCAGGAAGTTATTACATCGAAAAATTGACGGATAAATTGGCAGAAGAAGCTTGGACAAAATTTCAGAAAATTGAAAAAAATGGAGGCTACTTAAAAGTTTAAAGTTTCTCGAACCCTCCGTCTCAACCTTTCAAAAAATCAATATTCCGTTTCAACCCCGGGAATTTCGTGCGCTTCACCGCTGAATCCTTAAACACTTTTTGAAATACTTCTTCGGTAATATCGAGCCAATCCTGCTTTTTCATTTGTAATAAATCGGGATGCGGTTCAAAAGCTGGCTCGGTATGCGGTTTGGAAAAACGATTCCATGGACACACTTCTTGACAAATATCACAGCCAAACATCCAATTTTCAAATTTATCTTTATAATCTTCAGGAATGGCTTCTTTCAATTCTATTGTAAAATAAGAAATACATTTACTACCGTCTACTAAATAACCTTGCGGAGAAATCGCTTCCGTCGGACAAGCGTCTATGCAGCGCGTACAAGTGCCGCAGTAGTCGCGCATCGGATGGTCATACTCTAATTCTAAATCTATAATCAATTCTGCCAGAAAGAAATACGAGCCTTTTTTCGGGTGAATGAGTAACGTGTTTTTACCCGTCCAACCTGTCCCTGCCCGGCTCGCCCAATCTCGTTCCAACACTGGCGCAGAATCCACAAAACAACGCCCATTTACTTCGCCGATATTTTCGCGAATAAAATGTAATAATTCTTTTAACTTTTCTTTGATTACAAAATGATAATCTTTGCCGTATGCATATTTAGAAATTTTTGGTGCTTCTGTATCAATTTGTTCTTGATCGGTGTAATAATTATAGGTCAAACAAATCACGGATTTCGCACCTGCTACGAGTTTCGTTGGGTCTACCCGCAAGTCAAAATGATTTTCCATGTATTGCATCTTGCCGTGCAAACCTTTTGTGAGCCATGTTTCTAAATGACGTGCCTCTTCGTCCATGTGTTCCGCCTTGGCAAAACCGATGGTTTCGAAGCCGAGGCGCTGCGCCTCTTGTGTAATTAATTTCGTATTATTTTGCACATTCAACTTCACGTTACATCAACTGTTTTTATTGCTACAATAATAACCTTTTCAATCCGTAAATCAATATGCACACCGAATATAGAAATGATAAAATATTTTTTTTGAATATAAAAAATGAAGGTTTTAGTTTATTTTCGCAGCACTTCTCTTCACCAAATGCTATTCAAAACTATGAACTTCCGAAAAGAAAAAGACAGCATCGGCTACATTGACGTACCGGCAGAGCGATATTGGGCGGCGCAGACCCAACGCTCTATGGAAAATTTCAAGATTGGCGGACATCGAATGCCGATTGAAATTGTTCGCGCATTTGCCATTTTGAAAAAAGCAGCAGCGCGGGCGAATGAAGAATTGGGCTTTCTGTCAAAAGAAAAGGCGAATTTAATTGCGCAGGTGTGTGATGAAATTCTCGATGGTAAGTTGGATGATGAATTTCCGCTCGTGGTGTGGCAGACCGGCTCCGGTACACAGAGCAACATGAATGTAAATGAGGTTATTGCCAATCGCGGACACGTTTTGCAGGGTGGAAATCTATTAGATGAAAAGAAATTTTTGCATCCGAATGATGATGTGAATATGTCTCAATCGTCCAACGATACTTTCCCGACGGCGATGCACATTGCAGCTTATACAGCAATTGAAGAAGTGACGATTCCGGGTATGGTGACCTTACGAAATACCTTGCAACAAAAGTCGCAAGCGTTTATGGATATTGTAAAAATCGGTCGCACGCACTTCATGGATGCAACGCCGCTTACATTGGGTCAGGAGTTTTCGGGCTATGTAGCACAGTTAAATCATGGCTTGCGAGCGATTAATTACTCGTTGCATCACTTAGCAGAGCTTGCGCTCGGCGGCTCGGCAGTAGGCACAGGCTTGAATGTCCCAGAAGGTTATGCGGAATTAGTAGCGGAAAAAATTGCAGAATTTACAGGCTATCGCTTCCTTACAGCGCCCAATAAATTTGAGTCACTCGCGGCACATGACGGCGTGGTGGAGGCGCACGGCGCATTAAAAACCGTCGCTTGTTCCTTGATGAAAATTGCAAACGACGTGCGGATGTTGTCGTCCGGTCCGCGCAGTGGAATTGGTGAAATTATCATTCCAGCCAACGAACCCGGCTCGTCTATTATGCCTGGCAAGGTAAATCCCACCCAATCAGAAGCGATGACAATGGCAATGGCGCAAGTGTTAGGAAATGATGTGGCAGTCAATATTGGCGGCATGAGCGGTCATTTTGAATTGAATGTTTTTAAACCGATGATGATATTTAATTTCCTGATGTCAGCGCGTTTGATTGGCGATTGTTGTGTGAGTTTTAATGAGCATTGTGCGGTTGGAATCGAACCGAATCACAGTCGAATTAAAGAATTGATGGAAAAATCGCTCATGCTGGTCACCGCTTTGAATACACACATCGGCTATGATAATGCTGCAAAAATTGCAAAAAAAGCCCACGCAGAAGATAAAACCTTGAAGGAAACTGCGATTGAATTGGGTTTGTTGACAAGCGAGCAATTTGATGAGTGGGTGAAGCCGGAGGAGATGATTGGGGTGCTGAAGAAAGTGTAAATTATGGTACACTGGTTTTTAAGATAAGTTATGATTCGTTAGGATCAAAAAAATTATAATTTATCATAGTCATCTTAAAAATCAGTGTCCTCTATGCTATTCACAATACTTTCCTTAATGTTTGCTTTTTTAAATTCAAACCTACTTCTACACTGCCCGCATAATTTAATTATATAATTGGAAAGAGTTATATAAATTTCAACAATAAGTATTATCTTCGTACTAAACCCCTGAAACAATGAAACCCCGTTCAAACGCAACTCTTTTTCTACTCCTTAGCTGGATGTTTTGCCAAAGTGCGCAGGCGAATGATACCATTGTTATAGACCGATATTTCGATTTTGTGGCAGCTACCAATCGTTGTGAGTGGTTTTATGATAAATACCGGCATTGGCAGGCGAGTACCTTGGATGATAGCGCTCTAATCTGGCAAGCGCACGATGCCGATTTCTTTAATATTCAAGACCAAGGCAGGTATTGGCTACGATTCAGTGTTTACAATCAAGACAGCATTCCATTGTATTTGCACTTGGGGCCTGGTTCGGCGGACGTGTATCGAATGCAGCTATACGTGGTGTCTTCATTGAATACTGATTCTTCCATAGTTACTGGTAGTGATTTTCCAGTATCGCAGCGCCCTTTGAAAAACGCAGATTTGTGTTTTCGAGCGTTATTTCGTCCGCAACAGTATTACACTTGCTATATCTACCTCGAACGCGCCGCTACGCCCGTGCAAACTACTTTGATTTTGTACAACCCTCTTGCTGCGACTCATACGCACCAAGGCAGAATATATCTTTATCACAGTGGTTTTACAGTAGGTGTAGCTGCCCTTTATGGCATCATAGCTATATTGATATTGTTCTTTTTTCCACAGACCTTACACGTGGGCTATGCCCTATACACACTGGGTGGCTTAGGTTATTTGACGGCTTCTCTTGGTGTGGGCATTGAGATATTATGGAGTGAATATCCTTATTTTGGGGCATTCTCAGAGGAGTTTTTTGCGATGCTTCTATCGATTGGACTACTTATCATGTCGCGGGTGGTATTACAAACCCCAATTCGTTATAAATATATCAACAAACTCTTAACCCTTACTATCATTATAGGTATTTTATACACTTTGGTGGGCGGTTGGCGCTATGCGTTCCCCTTATTGATGATGACATATAGCAGTTTGATAGCAGCTATTGCTTTACTATTGGCGTTAATCGCGATTACCGTGCTTTGTTTTTGCAATTATTATCGATATAAAGAAGTAGAAAGCCTTTGGTTTTTTACCGTTTTTGGCTTTGTTATTATATTTGCTATTACCATGTTACTTACCCAAAGTGGGATTATACCACGTACTCAATTTATCAATGGCATCATGCCACATCTCGTTATTTTGGTGGAAGCAACACTGGCTACTTTATTCGTTGTCAATCGTATCAAAAATCAGTTATTGGCACGGCAACAACGAGAATTGGCTTTGCAACTCCAACGTCAGCGCGAGTTGGAGCGCATCTCTCACGACCTGCACGATGAAGTTGGCTCTACGCTCAGCAGTATTTCCATTCTGGGCGATGCCACATTACAAAATTCACAACCAGGAGTGGGTCAAAATCGCCTGGCGACTATCAGCATGCGCGCCCGCGAGGTGATGGACACCATGAGCGACATCGTGTGGAGTGTGAATCCGAAAAATGATGATTTTGGCTCGATTATGTTGCGGATGCGCGAATTTGCCGTAGAGGTGCTGGAAGCCGAAGACATTGCGCTGTATTTTACAAGCGATTCGACACTCGAAAACTTGCAACTGCCGATGGAACAGCGTAAAGATTTATACTTGATTTTCAAAGAAGCCATCAACAACGCCGCCAAATACGCTCAAGCGCAAAACGTGTGGATTCATTTTTCAAAAAACCAGCAAGCAATTCAGTTAGAAATCCGCGATGATGGCGTTGGTTTTGATATAAATTGCTCCACATCCGGCAATGGCTTGCGCAATATGCAGGTGCGAGCGAAGCGGCTGGGGGGAAATTTTGTGATAAATAGTAAAATAAAAGAAGGAACGAGCTTGACTTTGTCCTTTCGTGTCACATCATGATGCGATGGCGCGATTGTTAATAATTTTGCAATTTACACCCCAAAACGAGTTATGCCCATTAAAATATCCCTATATGAAGATAATACTGCCCTGCGGGAAGCACTGGAAATATTGATAAAGGGTATTCACAATTATCAGTTGGTAGGTGCGTATGGTGATTGCCTGCAAATTGAAAAGCACCTGAAAACCCGCGAAGCCGATGTCATTCTCATGGATATTGACCTGCCGGGGCGCAGCGGTATTGAAGCGGCGCATATTGTAAAAAAATTATCGCCTGCGACTGAAGTGCTCATGCTCACCGTTTTTGATGAAGACGACAAAGTTTTTCAAGCGATTTGCGCCGGTGCCAGCGGCTACCTCCTCAAAAAAACGCCGCCCTCCAAAATTCTGGAAGCCATCGAAGAAGTGTATAACGGCGGTGCGCCCATGACGCCTGCCATTGCTCGAAAAGTTTTAAAACTTTTTCCCAAAACGCCCGCCGTAAACGCCGAACTCGACAAACTCACGCCCCGCGAGCAGGAAGTGCTGCAAAACCTCGCCAAAGGCAATAGCTACAAAATGGTCGCCGCCGAACTCGACATCAGCATTGATACGGTGCGCACGTACATCAAGCGTATTTATGAGAAGCTACACGTGCATTCGGTGGCAGAAGCGATTCATAAAGCGTTTTTGAAAGGATAATGAAGCTTTAATTTTTCGGAGGGCGCGTTCCGGTAAGGATGTCTATGAAATCAGCAGCAGAAATAACGGATACACGGGGGAATGGAATATCTTTTAACACCTTGAAATGACGGTCTTCCGTGACAATAAAATCAGCATTTGCAGCAATGGCACAGTCCACAAACTTATTATCATCGGGGTCATCGCTAATTAAATTCCAAGAGAAGTATTTTAAAACACGATAGATATCAGGAGAATTTTCAAGCGCTTTCAACGTGTTTTCTGTAACGTTTGGGCGTAGGTTATATTTTTCTTGCAATTTCTCTGCATATTCATCCAATATATCTGTGGTGATGCAAAGCTCGAACCTTCCATTTAAAAAAGCATCGAAAATAGGATAATACGGTGTGCCGAAAGGAATAGAAACTAACAACACATTGGTGTCTAAAACTACCCTCACTGCTGAATATTTTTATAAAGCGTACGCATATTTTCCTCCAGCAATTGCTGGGCATTATAGCCTTTTTCTTCCCACACTTCTTGCGCCTCCGCGCTGGCTTTATCCGCAAAATATCGAGCAATCATCCGCTGAATAGCTTTTAAGTCTTCCTCCGAAATACCATCGGCATAAAGCCGTAATAGCTGAAGTTGCAAATTACTGAGCGGAAAAGAAAGTGGGGCGACCTTTGATTCTTGTGCTTGCATTCCGAATTTTTTTTGTATCCAAATATACCACTTTTGAAGGTTTGATACAAGTTTTTGACAGCAAAAGCCTTATTATTTACAAAAAACTGCACGTACACTCCGTAGCAGAGGCGATTCACAAGGCGTTTTTGAGGTAAAATCCAGCATTTGTACCAAAAAATGGCTATTTTTGTTTTGTAAAGAATAATTACGGTATAAAAACGAGATTACCATGCTGCGTCCGCTCAATGCTTATGATGAAATAGTACACCTCATGGTCTCCAGTATAGACCCAGAGCGGCTGATAGCGTATGATATTCCGGTGTATTTGATAGACAGATACCAAATTTTAGTAGAAAAAGAGAAGGCTGAAGCTATAACCATAGAAGAAAAAAGCGAGCTGGATAGCCTGTTGATGATCAACCACGTCATCAGTTTAGCCAAATTAATGGCAATAAAGAAACTCGCTGCTGCATGAGTTATATTTCTAATGCCTTTCGATTAATTGTTGCACATCGGGCTACTTTTCGCTGCGAATATTGTCGAATACCAGATTTAGGATTTGCATTTCCCTTTCAAGTTGACCACATCCGGTCGCTTAAACATAACGGAGCTACGGTTTTGTCAAATTTGGCTTATTGTTGCCCGGATTGCAACCGGTACAAGGGTACTGACTTAGGCTCTTATTTAGACGATGAAACTACGCTGATTCGTTTTTTCAATCCTCGTACCGATAGTTGGGAAGCGCATTTCACGGTAGAAAACGGTATTCTATATGCCAAAACACCACAAGGACAAGTTACCATTTCCATTTTTCAATTGAATGCCGCAGAGCGTGTTATTTATCGGCAGGAATTGATAGCCAACGAGTTGTATTAAAAAAACAGCAATAGCTAAATGGTAGAATCTATCGCAGAGGCGATTCATAAAGCGTTTTTGAAGGGATAAAATAGAGTTAGACGGTCGTCTCCAAACCGCGATACAGCCTTTTTAAGGACAAAGGACATTCGTGCAGTGCGTGCAGCGTAGCCACGGCATCTTCGCCGATGTAGTCGCGCACAATCCAAGTGCTGTCAGCTTGTTGGGTATAAACCGACAACCGCTTTTCCTCCTGATGAATCAAAACATATTCCTTAAAACTCGGCAAACTGCGATAATATTCAAATTTCAGCGAGCGGTCGTGCGCCGCCGTAGATTTGGAGAGTATTTCTACCACTATCAAAGGATTGGTGATGGTATCCTTGCGATTTTCAAAAAAATCAGGCTTTTCGCAAATAACAACCGCGTCAGGATACACGATTTTATTGTACGATTCGATGCGAATTTTGGTGTCAGAATTACTTACAATGTAAGCCAAATCCTGGTCTTCCACAAAATTGTCAATCAAACGAGCTGCACGAACCGCTAATTGATTGTGCTGAAGGAATGCTCCTGCCATGTTTGTAATATTTCCGTTGTGAAATTCGTGTTTGTCCACTGATTTGTCCTCCGCATCAAAATACGCTTGCAGCGATACCGTTCGTGGTTTCGCTTTTGGCTTTGGTTTCGATTGAACTTGGCTTGCAGTCATAGCGCGTCAACATTTTGTAATGGTATTATCTTCTAACAAATATAGCCCTTTTTCTTGAAATTCTCATCCTCCTACCTTCCTCCCCTCCTCTATTGTCACATCATCGTGGTATTTCATATCTAAGTTTTTTATAAGAGTTTTGTTGCGATTCTAAAAAATCAACAAATTCAAAACCCTTTAAAAACGCACAAGACATGAAGTTCCCCATTTTTTTGCTAATCGGCTTTTTATGTTTCACGCTTACCAGTACTGCACAGACCACTTTCCGACACGTAACGAATGCGACGAACACGAACGCACACATCACGATCTTGGATCACCCGCAGTTGAATGGGAATGCGAATGCGATCCTACAAGTCACCGCTGATTTTAAAAATGTTTACAATGCCAGCAACGTGGGCGTTTGGTACAATGGCTCCAAATGGACGATTTATAATCAAGACAAAAAAGGGATGTCAAATCAAGGGCTTCAATTTAATGTGATGATTACGACGCCCGGAGAAAATAATTTTATCCACGTCGCCACCGCCGACAATATAGGAAAGCCGCACGCTTACGCTACTACTATTAATCACCCCAAGCTGAATAATAATCCATCTGCCATGGTGCTGGTTACCCAAAATTATGGCGCAAATAATATTTACAATACCAGTGAAATAGCTGCGTGGTACACGGGGCAATACTGGAATATTTATAATGAAAATCAGTCTAAAATGCCCGCTGGGGCTTCTTTCAACGTGAGTATCATTACGCCGCCTACAGAATCAAGTGTGCATCTTACGGCAACAAGCAATATTTGGGGACAGGTGAATAGCGCTACCGAAACCGCTTATGCTGACCCTCAAAAACTCCTTTTTATCACGCACAATGGCAATCAAAGTGATTGGAATCCTAATCCATGTGGCATTTACTATCCACCCGGAAGGACGAAGTGGTCTATTCTGACTGGGAATGGCGTGGCAATGCCGGTACGGGTACGGTTTAATGTGGTGGCGGTGAATGTTGGGGAAGTTACCCCCCAACCTAATAGAACAATTGCTACGGTTTATACGGATTGTGGTTTTGCTGGGCAGTCCTATAATTTACAAGTGCAACAAACAGCTACACTCAGTGAATTTACTTTCAATCCAAAAGATCTAGGTATTCCTGATAATTCCATTTCCTCTATCAAGCTTAGCAAAGGGTACAGCGCAACATTGTACTTTGCTAATGGGGGGGGGAGTGCAGACATACTAGTGAATGAAGACTGTTTTGACTTATATAAACTGACCAACATAGAATCTATAAGAGTATTCAAAGATGCCAGACTTAAAGGATATGCTGATATGCATACTCACCCGATGAGTCATTTGGGATTTGGGAAGAGATTGATGCATGGCGTTCCTGATTTAGGATCATTAATTCCAAAAGGAACAAGGTATAAAGGGTTCAATCTGGTTGAAAAAGAATGTAACACTTCTGATGAGCGTGCAACAACAATCGAACAGGCATTAGGCACCTGCAATGCAACACATGGGGGTTGGGGAGCTGAAAATGATTGTGGTAACTATATTAGAGCAATTGTGATTAGCAAAGCTTTTGATGGCGATTTTGTTCATAATGTAAGTCATGATCCTTTTAACGGCGGAAATGTACACGGAGATCATCGCCACGAAGGCATTGAAACTTCGCCAAGTTTTATGTATTGGCCTCACCAAACCTCTGTTACCCATCAGCAAATGTGGTGGGAATGGCTCAAACGCACTTATGATGGCGGATTGCGAGTTATGGTAGCTTTAACGGTAAACAGCGAACTCTTTGCCGAAATTATTGATGGTGACGGACCAAAAGACGATAAAGCATCCGCAGATTTACAACTGGATGAAATTATTACTTTCGTGGGGCGACATGACGATTTTATGGAAATAGCCAGAACCCCTGCTGATTTAAGGAGAATTGTAGGTGCCAACAAAATGGCTGTTCTTCTTGGAATGGAAGTAGATAATATTGGTAATTTCCATAAACCGGATGTAAAATGTGATGAAATTACCGTAAGAGCGGAAATTAAACGTCTTCACGAAAAAGGAGTAAGGTATATTTTTCCGATACATTTAATAGATAATAAATTTGGTGGAGCTGCAGTATATGAAGACTTATTTAATTATGTAAATAGGTATTCTACGGGCAGCCTTTTTTCAGTTGAAGGGTCTGCGGACGCCACTATTAATTTTCGTTTAGGAAATGGACTTGATGGCGCAGGAAATCTAGGTGTAAAAGCTGCATTGAATGCGGCATCGGGAATTTCCTTTCCTCCAGCTTTTGATTTATTTAAATGCCCCGTTCCGACGCTCGGTTGTTGGGACAAATTCAAATTTGTTCAAGGATTACTAGCACCTGATTCACGGTATGCTACTTACACTAGAATTACTCAAGGGCACGTAAACCGTACAGGGCTTACTTCCTTAGGAGAGTTCGCAATCCGAGAAATGATGAAATTAGGCATGGTAATCGATGTAGATCATATGTCTGCTAAAGCAATAAATCGTTCCCTTAGTATTGCAGAAAGTGTAAATGGAGGCTATCCAATCAATATGGGGCATAATGGAATACGCATCGGAGCTGGTGCTGAACGATCAGCCTCCATTGAAATGGTAAAACGAGTATCTGCTTTAGGAGGAATGTTTGGAGTAGGTACTGCCGATACCAACCCTTCGGATTTTGTGAAAAACTATAATGTAGCTTGGTATGTAATGGGTTCTCGCAATACTGCCATTGGTACAGATGTAAATGGATTCGAGCCTTTACCTAAAGCCTCTCCTAATCTTAATTCTAATGATTTTTATCGCGGTCTTGAAAAATGCACAACAGGCAACCGCACCTGGGATTATACAAAAGAAGGAGTAGCACACTATGGATTAATGACTGAATTTTTGAGAGATGCCAGGTTACAGCAAAATGGATACGAAATGATGAATAGTCTCATGCTCTCCGCCGAATACTTCGCCCAAATGTGGGAAAAGTGTGAGCGCCAGCGAAGTCAAGTTCGATAACCTCAAAAAAACTAAACAACCCCTCCAGCCCTCATCCGGCTGGAGGCTTCTCTTCAAGTACGCTTAAAAATCAACCTTTTATGAAAAATATACTGCTACTGGCAGCCTTGCTGCTCTGCGTGAGCTTTGCCCATGCCCAAATGGAAGTACCGCCCGAGCGCACGTGGACACTCGAAACGGGCAAAGAACCTGCCAAAGGGGTTGTGACCTACACCGCTACTGGCTTTATTGCTACCAATGAAGCCAATGGTATCCGCCTCGTGAATCCACAATCGGGTAAAAATGCAAAACTGGGCGGGCACGGCGGTGCGGTGCGTTTGCTCGTCAACAGCCCTGATAACAAATATTTGCTGAGTGCCTCCGATGAGCGGATTCGCCTCTGGGATTTGGTGACGCTCACTGATACCGAAGTGAAAGCCGATGGGCTCAATGACTGGCTCAAAGCTGCCCAAGCGGCGGAATTGGTGGAAAGTGTAGGTGGTAAAGTTGGCAAAATTGGTGGGGCTATTCGTAGAGGGGCTGAAAAAATTGGCAAAAATGTAAGCAATGAACGCAAGTTCGTCAGCATCAAAGCTATCAATATCGCTTTTGGTCAAAATTGCCTCATTGGTAATAATGCCAAAGGGCGTCTGCAAATTTTGCTGTGGAATGCTGGCACAGGCAAGGTAGATACCATCGCTTCGCTGCCGCGCACGGACAACCCCGATGACTTAATGTTTGTTAGCCCCAACAACGAATTCATCGCCCACAATTATACCGAAACTGCCGTCACCCGCATCTGGCTGAATGGTATTGAACACACCACCGTTCCTTATACCAACAAACTCTTCGGCTTCAGTCCTGATGGTAAAGAATTGGCAACCGCGGTGCAAGGTGGCATTGCGCTTTGGGACCCGGCTACTGGCGTGAATACGCGGTTTCTGGCGGCTGACCCCGACCAGGAGGCGACGGCTTTCACCTTTCATCGCTTGAATCGCTTTTATGCGGGGGTTTTTACCAACAAAACAACCGGAGAAAATAGTATCTCGCTGTGGGATGCTACCAGCGGCAGGAAGTTACGCTCGTTTCTCATTACCAACCCAGTGTTGGATGGCAATTTGTGTTTCAATTATGAAGGCAATTTTCTCGCCTGTCGAATGACGAACAACACGCTGGCAACTTGGGACGTCCGCAAATTGCTCAACGAAGTGCCGAGTTTCAGCGAAAATTTACTTGCCAAAGTAAAATGGATTGCTCCTACAGCCAATGCCACCGCCTCTGGCAATAGTTTTGACCTCAAAGCTTGCATAGAATCCGCTACCAATGTACAAGATGTACGGCTTTTTGTAAATGGCACGCCCCTTGCCGAGCGCGGTATTCAAGCAGTGAAAGCAGACGATGGCGCTTGCAAAAATAATTTTAGCAAAACGATTCAATTACAATCCGGAGAAAATGCGGTGTACTTGCAAGTCACCAATAGCGCGGGCAACAGCTACTCAGAAACGCGCTACATTCAAGTAGGTGGCGCAAAAACTACTGCTACCGTTGGCAAACGCATGGCATTGGTCATCGGAAATGCGACTTACAAACAAGGTCATTTGCGTAATCCGGTCAACGACGCAAAAGACATGGCAACGGCACTGAAAGAACAAGGTTTTGAAGTAACCCAAGTCGCAAATCTGGACCGCCGAAAAATGATAGAAACCGTGCGTACTTTCACAACGAAGCTGCGCGGCTACGACGTCGGACTGGTTTTTTACGCCGGACACGGCGTACAGGTGCAAGGCAAAAATTACCTCATCCCCGTGGATGCTGATTTGCAGACGGAAGCCGATGTACAATTCAATTGTTATGCCCTCGATGAACTACTCCTCAACTTAGACGGCACGGCCAAAGCCAATATTATTATCCTCGATGCTTGTCGCAATAATCCTTTTGAGCGGGGTTGGAAGCGCAGTGCCACGGGCAGTGGACTCGGTATGGTGGGCGCTGCACCCAAAGGAACTTTAATTGCTTTTGCGACTTCACCTGGCTCGACTGCCGAAGACGGGCAAGGTAAAAACGGTACTTACACAGGTGCTTTGCTCCAGCATATTCGTGCTAAAGGCGTGAGTGCTTTTCAGTTATTCAGCCGCGTTATCGGTGCGGTGGATGAACAGACGCAAGGTACGCAGCTACCGTGGATGCTGAGTTCCTTATCAAGTGACATTATGCTAACTAAATAATATTCAAATGCTTATACTAAAACGAATTGTTATTTGGATAGGAATGATGGCTTGGTTTGCAATCAACTTGTCTGCTCAGCAACGCACCACTGGCTTACTCTTTGACGACGAAGCCTACGAAGCCGTACCTTTGAAAAAGCCTGTCCTCAAGCGCAATTATGAAAATTTACCGGCAAGTGTAAGCCTGAAATCCTACTGCCCGCAGCCGCAAGACCAAGGCGCTTACGCCAATTGTGTGGGCTGGGCGGCAGGCTACGCCGGGCGCACGATTTTGGAGGCATTGCAACAACAAAAGGGCACTTCTATCAACATTACCGAACAAGCATTTTCGCCAGATTTTTTGTACCTGCTCAATAAATCACCTGCCGATGCCAACTGTCAGCGCGGTATTTCTATCAATCAGGTACTCAAAACGATGCAGGAAAAAGGCATTCCGCGACGGCGAGAGTTTACTGCGAATTGTAATCCGAGCGTACCATCAGGTATTTTGGAAAAAGCCCAAGCGAATCGCATTGAAGGGTACACCCGCCTTTTTGATAAAGAAACGCCCGATGATTTTCGGATTAAAATTATCAAAAAAGCCTTGGCACAGCAAAAGCCGGTGGTGATTGGCATAGAATGTTACGAATCATTAAAAAAAGCAACCGAATACTGGGAAGGTACAAAAGACAAATTTGTCGGTGGACACGCGCTATGCGTAGTCGGCTACGATGAGCAACGGGGGGCTTTTGAAGTGATGAATAGTTGGGGCACGGACTGGGGCAATCAGGGTTTCAGTTGGATGCGCTATGCCGATTTTGCCAAAGTGGTGAAATACGCATTTGAATTAATTACGGTCGACTCTAACAATACGCAGACAAGTTCGACTACGCCTGCCATTACGGAAAAGAAGCTTTCCAGTTTGCTCGAAATCGTACTGGCTTCTGGCGAAAAAGTGGCTATTACCGCCGCCGCTAAAGCCGAGCGTGGTATCAAAGCCGTGAAAACAGCGATGGTGGCAGGCATCCATTATCAAACCGCACAGAGTTATCCGTCGGGTACACGTTATCGCCTCTACCTCACCAACGAAGAACCCGCTTACGTCTATGTGTTGGGTTCCGACCTCACCGGTGCGGTTGGGCAGGTGTTCCCACCCGACGAGCATACCAGCGCTTACCTCAGCTACCCCGGCAACGCCATCGCACTGCCCGACGAAACCTGGTACATCGAAACGGACAACACCGTTGGCACTGATTTTATTGGCGTTCTCTACAGTTTACAAGCATTGGATATGCCCACAATTGTAGCACAATTGAATCAACTGACTGGTACTTTTAGGGAGAAAATCCGCACCGTTTTAGGCGACCGACTTATTCCGAATGAAGCCATTACTTACCGCACTGACCATATCGGTTTTCAAGCCAAAAGCAGAGACCGAACGGTATTAGCGACCATCATCGCTATGGAACACACCGCCAAGCAATAGATTTGCTAAATCTCCAAGATTTAGTAAATCTGTAATGCAATTAATAAATATTTACTAAAAATAATAATTATATGAAATCAATTACCGACATTTCCCACCCCTATTCGAGAAAATAGTATTTTCGATATTGACCACCAAGAATATCCAAAATTTTCAGATGGAGGGGTTTCATGTTCAAGACGATTGGCTTTTTGTCTAAGTAAAGGACATG
>Ga0163155_10000020_pt1 | contig 157620 bp, 120 predicted proteins | sample OliLakLV19SP4G1_FD_148611 | JGI IMG/M metagenome (GOLD analysis project Ga0163155, IMG submission 148611) | Freshwater microbial mat bacterial communities from Lake Vanda, McMurdo Dry Valleys, Antarctica - Oligotrophic Lake LV.19.SP4.G1 | ecosystem: Environmental > Aquatic > Freshwater > Lake... | reverse complement strand
CCCACCGGAGTGCTTGTCACGAACACTGAAATGGACGCGCTTGCCCTGCACCCGGACGCATTTCATGGTGAATGGAACTACGAGCTTCGACCGCGGAAGTTGGCAATCTAAATAGGATCAGTCGCCTTACCTTGTCTGCCCTGAACCCTGCGCTTGTGTGTCGCAGCGCTGAGTATCGGCGGCTACGCCATCAGCGACTACATCGAGGACGACTACAGGCTTTAAGGTGGGTGGCAACGCGAGATTCGCGTTTTCCGGCACGGCCTTCACTTGTCGCCCTGCAGCGGCGGAGCGTGGCCCGAAAGCTTTGCGATGAGCGCGACCTGAGATCGCACGCGCAGCTTGCGGTAGATGTTTTTCACATGGTTGCGCACCGTGTTCGCGGAGAGTCCGAGAGCGGAAGACACCTCCAAAATCGTGTACCCCGCGATCAGTAAATCCACCACCTCAGATTCCCGCGGCGAGAGTCGCTTGTGATGGTCTGAACGTGACGGCTCTGAGCTCTCCAAGACTTCGGCGACAAGGCCGCCGTCATGGCCCGCCAGCTGGATCGGTGCGCCTGCGGCGCGAGAAACAATTTCACTCGCCGTCTGAAAAGCGCGGAACACCCTTGTAGCACCCGTGTCGGTAGACGGGATGCCCTTCGCGGCGAGGAATGCTTCAAACGCGGCTTGGAGTCGGGAGAGTTCGTCTGTGCAGTCCATGACCAATGTGACGTGAGGTAAGTTGTGTGGCGGAGCTGGGTCAACATGGCCTGATCAAGCCACCTTGAAGATCGCCGACTCCGTTGACAACCTGAGTATACCACACGGTACTGAGGTTTCGATCGCAATTCAAACTCCATGGGTTGAGCTAAACTAGCTAGGAATGGTGTCGCTCGATGCGATTGCAATTGGCCACGCAGGTTCTTGGCCTCAGAGCGCGCGGCGTAGCGCTCCTGCTCGACGAGCTCTGCTCGCAGGGTAAGGTCGGTGAGCACGCTTCCGCGGGCCGAGCGATGGAGAAGCCCAAGTGGAGGCCTGCGCGAGCCTTCGGGTTTTTCCGCGGCGATATTTCCCCCATCCAGGTGACTCGTGGCGTCCCCGTCGCTATGCTGAGGGTTGTTTTCCAGCCACTTGGAGATCTGACCTATGAAGCTCCTTCAACTCGTCTACATGAGCGAAGCTGCCCAGACTTTCACCCGCGAACAAGTCACAGAGCTTGTGGCGACAAGTCACATCAACAATCGACAAAAGGGAATAACAGGTGCGCTTTACCTGGGAGGCAAACACTTTATTCAAGCTTTGGAAGGCGCGGACGATGTGGTGATCAAGCTGTATGCAAAAATCCTTGATGACCCGCGCCACAAGAACATCCATTTGGTGGTAGTGAGACCTCTCGCCGAGCGCCTGTTTGCAGCTTGGGGGATGGGGCTTGTTTCAAACCTAGAACGGGAGATCGATGTGTCGCAGGTGCTGAAGCTGGATCCGGACCGAGTGGGTGGCTGGAATCATGCGGGCTGGGATGAAATCTTGTATTCCTTTCGTGAGCACGTCCGGGAGTAGCCAGGCCATCATCTGCCAAGACAGAGCAGTATCCCGCCAAGATCGAGGTTCAGCGCCAACTGCGTCCGCGACTGGCTCAGCCAGCTCACATCAAGATCGACCAAGCGCTCTAGCGGCCGCGTTCTACAATGAGCGTTGGATTGGATCTCGTTGAAGGTTGAACTCACAGTATTGAAGATTTCGCTTGTGGCCTCCAGGGTGGAGTCATCGACCTGGCCTGATTTGAGCTGTTCATTGACTTGGCCTTCACCGAACATCATGAGCCTTGCTCCTAGACGCACGGTACCTTCGAAGGAACACACGACAGCCCCAATCTCCGTATCCTGGTCGTCAACTAGGATCGACGCGTACCAGTCGCTGGGGTTTGTGGTTACGTTAGGTGCTTTCTTGATCGGCTTACAGGCTAGCGGCTGATCGAACAGTAGCGACATGCACTTCAGGAGTTTCTCCGAGGTTGGCAACCTGAGAGGCTTGAACGTCGGCAGTTCCGCCGTCGTTGGCGTTTCTTCTGGTAACGTCGCCTTGCTCGACGCTTCAGTTGCGACGCTCGCATCCGGCGCGACGCTCGCTGGCCCTGTGCTCGGTTTCGAAGCGACCTTAGGGCGGGCCGCGCCTGCTTCCGTAGGCACGGACATGGGGACAGCCTGTTCGTAGTGGCCGGTGACCGGCCTGGCACCGCTTCTTAAGCGCGCCACTTCCGACTGCAGCTGGTTCAAGTGAAGGCGAAGCTCTGCGCACACCGCTTTGACGCGTCCAAGCTCTGCCTGAAGTTCCAGGAGCTGTGGACCGCCGTGGGCGCCTTTGGAGCCGCTCCTCGGCGGCGCGTCGGTGAGGTTCCCATGCTGGACCCAAATGCCACTAGCCGCCTCATAGCTTGCTTCCTTCTCGGGTGGCGTCGCGAGGAGGGATTTCGCATCCGCCGCCAGCTCCGACGAAACATGCTCTTCCAAGTACCCGAGGATCAGCTTCGGGGACTTGAGGTAGTCGAGCTCCTGGTGATAAATGCCAGATTTTCCGACTAATCTGGAGATTTCAAGCTGCCACTTGCCACCTCTGTAGATTAATCTTTTAACTTTGGATTGACCCAACAGATCGTAAGACACTTCTCGGCCTCGGAACGCGTAACTCCCCGATGATCACGGCCGCATTGGGCCGTCCGGTAAGATAGCCGAAGCCTCTTGAGCGCCTTATTAGGGTGCGATAAGGTGCGCTGATAAACCAATCATTCCCGGTGAGGTTGACCTTAACCTCGCCTGAGTTGAGTCGTTGAATGCTTCACGGCTGAACCATCAGCCCAGGCGGTATTATGGACATTCTAATAATTGACGATAGTAAGGCCATGCGCATGATCGTTCGAAAGACTCTGCGGCAGGCTGGGTTTGGCGATCACACCGTTCGCGAGGCGGGTGATGGAGCTGAGGGAATGAAGGCAATCGAAGAGCAGAAGCCGGACCTTATCCTGTGCGACTGGAACATGCCCAACATGAACGGCATTCAGCTTCTCGAAGCCCTAAGAGACAAGGGCATCACCGTGCCCTTTGGATTTGTGACCTCCGAGGGAACCGCTGACATGCGGGCTCAGGCCGCGCACACGGGGGCGAAGTTCCTGATCGCCAAGCCTTTCACTGTAGAGGCTTTTGAAACTGCGCTGAAGCCGCTGTTGGGCTAACGGCGATTAACGGCGCTCTGCCTCGCCGAATGAGCTGAATAGCAGAGCCGAGACTCCTGTTCGCGTTGCCGCCCCTACGGGCGAGTCAACGCTTGTACGGTTGAACACTGCTAGCTGCCCCGCTGGCTCATTGACTGGGTCGTCAATATCATGACGTGCGCGGGCCAGCGTGTGGCCCCGAATCCAAGCGGAAAGCCGCAAGGAAGTCCTCGCGGAATTCGCACGCGAGGCTGGTGGTTCGCGTTGGCACCGGGCTTGCACAAGTCCTCCCTGTCGTGCCTCTTCTTCCACAACAACAGCATTCTTTCGGCGTACGCAGAGCTTCATCGCAGCCATGCCGACGCCAAGTCAGGCTCACCTCACAACGTCAAGTCGCTGACGAGTTGGCGGCACTACTGTGACAGATTCTCACTCATCAAAACGCAACGTTCAGCTCACTGCCAGGGGCTCTAGCCCAATTCCACTCCAATAAAGGACTCCTCACCATGCCCATGTTCGTTCAAACCAATTTTGCTGCCTTATCGGCACAGAAAAACCTCAACATCAACCAAGCTCAGCTCGATAGCAGCTTTAGAAAGCTCTCGAGCGGCTATCGGATCAACTCCGCAGCCGACGATGCTGCAGGGTTGGCTATCAGCGAAGCCATGAAGGCAGATATTCGTTCCTATTCGGTTGCAGAACGCAACGCGATGGATGGCATTTCAATGGCGCAGACGGCTGAAGGTGCGCTCGGGGAGATTCACGGAATCATCGGTCGTATGCGAGAGCTGTCGGTGCAGTCCGCAAACGGTTCGATGAGCGCCCAGGATCGCGGTTTCCTCCAGACAGAGTTCGGTGAGCTGCAGGCGGAAATCACCCGCATTCAGACGGCTGCCCAGTTCAACGGCCAATCTCTGCTCAATTCGGCAGCAACGGTGATCGACTTCCAAGTTGGCATCGGCACCACTTCGAGCGACCAGGTTTCGGTGACATTCGGTTCGGTTGATCTCACGGGCATCACCGTCGGTATCTCGGTAACCGGTATCGATGAGACGAACTCGTGGGCGGCGATCAACGCACTCGATACCTCGCTGGATGACGTTTCGACCGCTCGAGCTCGCTTCGGCGCCGTGATGAACCGTTTGGAAGTATCTGCGGCAACCGTAGCCACCATGCGCGTGAACACGGCCGCCGCCAATTCTCGCATCCGCGACGTAGATGTGGCCGCAGAAACAGCCCTCCTGAGCCGTAATCAGGTGCTCACCCAAGCCGGCATCGCTGTTCTTGGGCAGGCCAATCAGCTCCCACAATCCGTCTTGAGCCTGCTCCGCCAGTAGCCCAAACTAAGATAGTCTTGGGCGCACTAGGCGCCCGACGGAAAGCGTGATTTTCTAGGGCTCTATGACTGCTAACGCGGAAATCTGGTTGGAAGCATCAGTCGCAACCCTGAGCGATTGCGCCTCAATGTTCGAAGCCGACAATTTGGAGGTGCTCGATATTTCGGTTCAGCTTCCCGCATACACGGGTGGCGCTTACATTTCCGTAGTGGGCGCCGAACAATCGGTGGAGCTCGGTGTGGTATGTACACCTGAGGCACAACAGGTGCTCGCCCAACGCTTCCTCGGGGCGGAGGCAGCGCTCGAACGAGACGAAGTGGCGGATGCGATGCGCGAGATCGCCAACATCGTGGCCGGAGGGCTGAAGACCGTGATGATCCAGCACGATCCCTCGCTTTTGTTAGGCCTCCCGCTCTTCATCGACGGGGTTCACCTGGGAGCCAACACTCGAACTCATGCTGCGAAAGTTAACCTGATTGGGCAAGAACTCTGGCTGGTCGTTATCGTTCGTGGGTAGAAGTTTGCAGCTAGCCTTGTGCAGCTTCGCGCTGGTTCGGGTTGCTTGTGTCGGCGCTGTTTCATCACCGGGCGCGGTCGGTGAACCCAATCCCCACGCGAGCGATGCTGCTCGACTGATCGAACGTGCCAGGCGTCTCCCCGTAGCCGGTGAAATACGGAACCACACGTCCGGCGCGAACTTCCAGGCCTTGCCCAAGAGGTCGCCAACGAGCGTCGAGCTGCGTAGCTGTAATCTAGCACCGACCCAACCTTCGGTCATGGCGTCGAGCCTTTCGACGCCACGCGCAAGCGTGATCCAACCTGGATCACGACCGTACTTGATGTGGCCGCCAAGAGCCGCGAATGCAAGGTACACCTCGCGCGAGGTTGGATTTGCGCTGAGCTTGGTGCGTCCGCTCTTCTGCCGGAGAAGACTGAGCCCATCCCGGTGGTACCGGAGTGGCCGCAGTTCATTCGGGGATGTGTCCAGTACCGTCAGTCGCTCGATGAACAGGCTCCGTTGGCGCCGCGCATCAAGGAGCCCTATTCAGGTTCATATCTTGCCCGACCCGCCGTTGCAGGGCCTGAATTCGGGCTAAACCAAAATCTCCGACAGCGGCCCTCGGTTGAGCTCCGCATCGCCGAAGCTCTGAATACTGGCGCCCATCACCTGGCCCAAGGTCGTGAGCAAATCATTGTGGCTGCGCGCGGCTGTGCCGGCTTGTGCGTTGGGGGATAGAACCGGATAGCTCACCAATCGACCCGTTTTGATGCGCCCGGCAGCGCCGCCGATGAGCACCAAGGGCATGTTGCTATGATTGTGGCTGTTGCCGTTGTCGAGCTCGTTGCCCCAGCAGATGAGACTGCTCTTCAGGAGTGGCTCTGCGTTGGGGCCGACGCTAGCCTGTAGCTGAGTGGCGAGATAGGCAATTTGCGAGGCCAGCCACACGTTCACGGTGGTGGCGCGCTCAATCGGGACTTGATAATTGGCGAGCTGTTCGCGCGTGGGATGATCCGGATCGGGCATGGCATACCCGCCGGGGCCGAGGCCCTGAGCTTGGGGAACTTGGTGCGAAACTCCATCGTGAAAATCGACTGGAATACCGAGGAAATCGGGAACCCAGGGGCTGCGCGCCTGAGAGAATTGAAAACTGGCGATCCGTGTCAAGCCACAAGCCAACGCCATTGCCAGGATGTCCAGCTGCGTCTTGACCAGCATTGCGTAGTCAGTGACTCCGCTCACTTGCGGCCTCGCACACGCGGCCGTTGGCAGTGAAAGGGTTGCCGTTTGGTTGCCGATGCTATTCCAGGCTTCACGTAGAGCTTCGAGCTGACGGCGATCCTCGGGAATCAAGCGTGGGGTGAGCTCATTGAGCTCTTGGTGGAGCTGAAGGAGGAGAGTCTGGCGCTGCTTGACTCGCTCGGTGTCCGCGCCTGGCGCGAGATCCTGGCCCAGACCCAAGAACAACTCGTCCACGGCTGTTTGCGGATCTTCGCGCGGATCAAGCGGTGCGCCGGTAGCCGAATAGATCATGCGATTGAGCCCGCTCGCTCCCGTGTAATCTTGGGGTGAACGAGCACGAAACTCCAGAGTGCGAAACCTTGTACTCGGCTGCAGCTCATGTGCAATGCGTTGGTCAATGGATTGAGCGCTGCCGAAGCCCTCATCACCACTGGCTGCCACGCCCGTCCAGAGTGTCTTCATGCCCGGGCCATGCGTGCCACTCCCAGCAGCCTTGTTTTCAAGGCCATTGATCACCGTCACCTGATCCTGGTACGGCTGAAGCGGCATGCACCATGACCGCAGCGTCATTCCGTTGGGTGCCGGATCGGCTCCAAACAGATGGCGTACAACACCATTCGGCGTGAACACGAGGACCAGGATTGGTTCCGTTGTCGCTGCGAGCGCGCTTGGCAACCCTCGCAGGAAGGGCACAGCTAACGCCGAGGCACCCAAACCCGCCAAAAACCGCCGTCGACTGAGTGTGCCAGCCCCAAAACGGAGGAACTTCATGGCAACGCCTCCACAGACACACGCCGCCGCAAGAAAAGATCGCTCGTGGCTGCAACCACCAACAACTCTTTCAGCGAACCACCACTCTTTCCAAACCCGGCGTACACGCCTTGCAGCGCGCACGCATCTTCCGCTTGCTCGGAGTGACGCATGAGATATCGCAGCACTTCCAACGCGTAGCATTGCGACACATGGCGACTGACAGCCAACTTGGAGGTGAGTTCGCGCAGTCCCACAAAAGAGCCAGAAATGTCAGGGTTGGTGGCCAGTATGGGTGGCGCGATCTCGCCCGCGGCGGGCTCCGCGGCAACGTAACGCCCGATCGCATCGTACTGGCCGAAACCTTGTCCAAGCCCATCCAAGAACTGATGACAGCTCGTGCAAGCGGGGTTCTTACTATGCTCCATGAATGCAGCACTCGGGGATTGGCCGGTGCCCACGTCGACTTGAGTCTGTACTCCAGGCGGAGGCGGGTTAACAGGATCACAGAGGAAACGCTCACGCAGCATGAGCCCGCGCTTGACCGGTGACGCTTTCTCCGGGTGCGCGTGCTGACTGAGGAAGCTCGCATGGGTGAGAATTCCGAAGCGTGTTTCTGGAAGCTCCACTCTTGCGAACAGGCTAGGATCTGCCTGAGCGCTAGGGATGCCGTAAAGCGAGGCCAAAGGCTGATTCATGAAACTAAACGGGGCTGTCAGCAAGGCCGTGAGATTGCCACCCTCCGTTAGAAGTGCGCTGTAAAAGAGCTGCGTTTCTCCGAGCAAATTGGGATGAATCGCGGCGAATTCTGGAAAAAGTACGGGCGACTTCCGAAGCCCCGCGAGATTCTCAAGCCCCAACCACTGGCCGACAAAGTCTCCGAACATGCGCGTCGCGCGCGGATCTTCCAACATGCTTCGCGCCAACGCTTCACGCGCGGCGGGTGTCGAGGCGTTTGCAAAAGCGTCGAGTAAGGTGGCGTCTGGGGTCGACTTCCAGAACGCCAGGCTCACGCGGCCGGCAAGCTCCGCTGGAGAAAGCAGCGCGGAGGCATTCGTGGTGCCAGCAGGGGCGAGTTCTGTCGCAGACCCAAGCGTGAATAGGAACTTCGGCGATAGTAGGATAGCGGAGACAGCGACTTGGAGCTTTGCCTCAGTGGAAAGCTCAGGCGAATTGGACAGTAGGCTGTGAAGCCGTTGTTGGTCTGTATCCAGCATGCTGCCGCGAAAGGCGATGCGTGCGAGCTTGACGAGGTAGGCCTCCGCGCATGCCATGTCGTCGAGTGCTGAGCAGCCTGATTTCTGGGTCCAATTCTGAGTGACCGTCTTGGCCAGCATTTCTGCGGCACTCAGGTATTGGGCCGCGCCAGTTTCGCTGAGTGTGAGTTCAGAATTCTGGTAAAACGCGCCAACTTTTGTGTCGGCGATCTGCAACGCTGGGCTCGGCGCGGATTCTGCCAGCAGATCAGTCACGCTGTTCTGGTATTCAAGTACTGTCAGTCGACTCAGCGGTGCGGCTCCCACTTTGGAAACGCTGCAATCGCTCGGCAATGAGAAGATAGGCACACCCTTCGCAGGGGCTGAATTGTTGCCAGGGGCACCCACGGAGGTCGACGTGGATGGCATTGCCGTTGGGGTTTGCAAACCACCGCCCCCCCCTGCGCTGCACGCTCCGGCGAAGAGGCTCAGGCAGATGCAGGCAGATGCGGGAGCACGTTGCAGGTACGAGAGTTGACTTCGGAGCCACATGTTATCGCCGGTCGGTTTGGACTAAGAGCGCTCACCAACAGGAAGCAGTCATCGAATTCTGTCCGATGATCCAACCTTCACCAAGGTGATCCGATCGATCGCCCTGCCATGATCCACGCGATCCTATTGAGGGTTTCGGCCTCGCATCGCATACGTGTCGCAGGTAGACGAATGAAATTCCGAGGGACCTTTCGTCATTTTCACACCCTGGCGCTCGCTCTTTTGTTCGTGACCGCGTGCGGAAAGGCTGGCGGGAATGCAGCACTCAACGAGCTGGGTACGGCGGGCTCGTCGCCGTCGCCAACCGCTTCAAGTGTTGCTTCAGGGCTGCCCTCGACCGTGGGTATTGCGGGAGCTGGCGGACAGAAGGCTTCCGCGGGCTCGGTGGGAGCTGGCGGCCGAGATGCAAGCGCCCTGAGCGCAGGCGGCAGTAGTGGTTCCCCTTCGCTTGTCGCCACCTTTCCATGCGGTGCGCCGGGTATTTTTCTGTGCGACGATTTTGAAAGTGGCGTCAGTGGAACACTTCCCAATACGGAACGTTGGAAAGTCGATCTGATCAACAGCGAGAGTGTCCTTGTCGACTCCGGCGAGGCACACTCGGGACGCAATTCGGTGAAGGTTCTTGGCAATGGTTACCGCGCCTTTTTGCGACCCATGCACGGGCTTCCCACGCCGAATAACAGCCTTTTCTTGCGGGTATTTGTGCGTTCCTCATCACCCATGGGCAGTGGCCACTCGACCTACGTAGAGGCTGGGAAAAATACCATGGACGAACAGGAGCTGCGTGTTGGCTATCACTACAAGATGCTTGAAGTGAATCTGATGCCGGGCGATCCGGAGCAACTCTCGAGTGGTCGGGACTACGACGATGGCACTCCAGGGCTCCAATTCGCGCCTGATACATGGTATTGTTTGGAAGTTCACTTCGATGGCCAGCGCAGTGAAGCGCGGGTGTGGGTAGACGACACTGAAATTCTTCCGCTGCATGTGACCAACTGGAATCCCAACATGAAAGACGGCTTCCGGAACCTCACGGACTGGGCTCCGAGCTACGCCTCAGTCGGGATCGGATACGAGAAGTACAGCGGCGATCCTGCCACCCTTTGGTACGACGACATTGCTCTCGGTACGCAACGAATTGGGTGTCGCTAGCAATCTAAACACCCCAAAGTCGGGGGCGGGCTCATCCTCAATCCCCACGGTCGGCGCCACTACTGGCGCTCTGAAAATCTGGCGGCCCTGACCGTTGAAACGATCGACGCGCTGATCGCCTACAGGGCAACTGCCACTTCACGGTTCAGCGTTGTCATCCTAGTGCCGGGTGATGGAGCGGGAGCGGTCGCTGCCGTGCCGGACGAAGCGACTCCGCTTGGAGGCCGTTCGGTGCCCTGGCAATACCACTGCTACGGGACGTGTACCGACAACAACGATGCCTCACATCAGCTGGGTGCGCTCCACCGAACAGGCGCTACGTCCTTAGAGCGCCGGACGCATGTCTTTGAGCTTCATCAGCGAAGCCAACAACGAACGAGTCCGTGCCGCCTACGGTCCCGAAAAGTATGAAAGGCTGGTCGCCCTTGGCCATCCGGAATCCGATCGGAGAAAAAGAACGCAGACCTGCGGGCGTCCCGTTGAAAATGAGCTGTGCGCGCCGTCGCGGGTTGCTGTTATATGGCGGGTGGCCCACCGCACCCCGTCCCTAGCATCGAGCAACCCCGTTAATGGATCAGGCAACGCACAATAAGATCGTCTCCTTTATCTGGGGGATCGCCGACGACGTTTTGCGCGACGTCGACGACGCGTGCATCACCGAACAACGGGCCTCGCTTTGCGATGCCGCAGGAACGCGTTCGTGCTTGCTACCTCCATGCAGGCCTCATGTACCCGCACGGGGCATTTCTGACCAACGCCTCGGTCCGGGAAAGATTCGGCATCACGTTCCCTAACCGTGCCACCGCTTCTCGCCTGATCCGTGACGCGCTGGCGAGTGGGTTGATCGTGCCTCGCGAGCGCGACGCGGCACCAAGCCAGATGAAGTATCTTCCGTGGTGGGCGGTCGAGGTGCGTTCGTGAACGGTCAATTCTGTGTTGACGACCATTCGAAAAGTGCCCGCTCACGAGGGCATGACGGCAGCATAAATGTAATAATTACATATGGTTGTGTGGCAGTTTGCTCTGTTGATGGGTTGTTGATCGGCGGTACGGGCAGTCAGGGCAGTGGTCGATTCATAAGGCCGCGAACGTGCAAGGATTGCTTTATGGTTGCTTGATCGGTTCCCATCTTCCCCAGCTAGGACGCCGGCCTTCATGACCACCGACACCACCGAAAAAGGCCTTGAGACGCTGATCATGCGGCACATGACGGGCACGGATGGTTTCGCTGTCCTCCCGCAAGCGGACCGCTTGGCCGAGCCTGTTACGACCTACGGTGGGACCGGTTACAGCGCGGGCAGCGCCAAGGACTACGAGCGCGCCTATGCGCTGGATGTGCGGCAGCTCTTCGCCTTCCTGCGTGCCACGCAGCCCGACGCTTTCGAAAAGCTGGCGAGCGCGGATGCTGATGAGGCCAAGGACATGGGCCGCCTCAAGTTCCTGGCGCGGCTTTCGGGGGAGATTGGCAACCGCGTCGTGCGCTCGATCTCGGGCTGTTCATCAATGGTCTGCCTATCGCCACTTTCGAACTCAAGAACAGCCTCACTAATCAGACAGTGCTGGACGCGGTTGAGCAGTACAAACGCGACCGTGACCCACGCGAGCGGCTGTTCGAGTTCGGCCGGTGCGTGGTGCACTTCGCGGTGGACGAAAGCGCGGTGCAAATGTGCACCCGGCTCGCGGGCAAGAACTCGTGGTTTTTGCCATTCGACAAGGGCCACACCGATGGGGCCACGCGGATGCGGAAATCGAGCCCGTTCCGACCAGTGCCAGCGGCCATAAGCCTGATCCCGAACTCGACCGCCTGAGCAACATACTCAAGACGTTCAATGAACAGTTCGGCACACTGTTCGGCGATACAGATCGCGTGGCGAAGCGAATTCGTGATGACATCGCGCCAAAGGTCGCCTCCGACCCCGCCTACCAAAACGCGAAAGAGAACACGCCCCATACCGCGCGTATGGCCCACGACGAAGCCCTGGGAAAAGTCATGCAACTCTGCTGAAAGACGACACTCAGGTTTACAAGCAGTTCGTGGAGAATGATTCATTCAAACGCTTCGTGGGCGACATGGTGTATGCGCTCACGAGTCAGAGGTGAGCCACCGTTGGCTGCCTGATCAGATGGACGCTGTCCTCCCGCCCACGCTCCACGATGTCGACCGCGCGGTGAGCCCAGCCATGATGAAGGTCGGCGACGGTGGGAGGGCCGCGCCTTCGCACGTGCGAGTTCCGCCGCAACCTTCCGCGTTTGAGCTGTGTTTACAAGGTGCTTTGGCGAAGAGTCCCCGTCGTGACACAATGGGGCGTGCCCGAACCCGCGAGACGACTGGCAACCTATGCCGACTTGCTTGCTTTGCCCGACGCAGATCGCGCGGAGATCATCGGGGGAGAGATCTCGCTCCAGCCGTCGCCCACGCCTGCGCACCAAAGCACGCTGGGCGAAATCTACGCGGAACTGAGGGGACCGTTCCAGCGTGGTCGGGGTGGACCAGGTGGCTGGTGGTTGATCCAGGACGTAGACGTCGAATTCGGACCGCACGACATTTGTCGTCCCGACATTTCTGGATGGCGAAAGGAGCGCATTCCGGAGTTTCCTGCGGAGCGTCCTGTGCGTCATCTACCGGATTGGGTCTGCGAAGGTCTGTCTCCACGGACGGCTCTTCACGATCAGGGGGAGAAGCGAGCCCTCTACCAACGAACTGGGATCCCTTGGTACTGGTTGGTTGAGCCCTTGAATCGGACGCTCACGGTGCTGCGGCTCGTCCGCGAAGGTTACGTCGTCGAACAAGTAGTCGGGGATACCGGGAGCGCTGCGCTACACCCGTTCGACGACGTTGAGATCGACCTCGCGTCGATATTTCCGCCAAGAGCCGGATGAGTCTGAGTCTGACTAGTGGGTCTGCTCCTTCGTCTTCACAAACCGCAGCTTGGGATTTTCTTTGATGGCGGTCTCGAGGTGCCAGTTGTTGCGCGCTAAGAACACGAGTGCGCCCGTGTGGTCGTCGGCGATAGCACCCTGATTATCTTCAGCAAATTTGCGTAAAACCAACGGCTCGTCGCCTTCTACCCAGCGGGCGGTGAAGAGCGAGGTGCTTTCGAAATGCACGGCGATGTCGTATTCGGTGCGAATTCTATCTGCCAAAACATCGAATTGCAGTGAGCCGACGACGCCGACAATCCAGTTCGAGCCGATGCGAGTCTTGAACACACTCGCAGCACCCTCTTCAGCGAGTTGCTCAAGCGCACGCTGCAGGTGCTTAGCGCGCATAGGATCGGCGGGGCGGACCGTTTGCAGGAGCTCGGGTGCAAAGCTGGGGATCCCAGTGAAGTGCAGCTTCTCACCCTCGGTCAGGGTATCGCCAACGCGCAATTTCCCGTGGTTCGGGATCCCGATGATGTCGCCGGCGTAGGCTTCCTCGGCCAACCCGCGCTCTTGCGCCAAGAAGAGAACCGCATTGTGCACTTTGAGCACGGTGTTGCTCTGGACGTGATTCAGCTTCATGCCGCGCGTGAAGTGGCCGGAGCAGAGCCGGACGAAGGCGATGCGGTCACGGTGTTTCGGATCCATGTTGGCTTGGATCTTAAAAACAACGCCGGTTACCGCTGTTTCCGTGGCATGCACAACTCTTTCGACGGCGGGGCGCGTGGTCGGTGGTGGCGCATGCTCGCATAGGCCACTTAAGAGTTCACGCACGCCGAAGTTGTTCAAGGCGCTGCCGAAGTAGACGGGCGTTAAGTGACCTTCAAGATAGGCTTGCCGATCAAAGGGTTTACACAAAGCGCGCGCCATTTCGACCTCTTCGCGGAGCTTCTGCAGCGCTTCAGGGGGCAGTAGCTGCCCAAGCTTTGGATCGCTCAGCCCTTTGCAGGGAATACCCACCGGTAGGCGAGTCATGCCACCCTTCGGCATCGGGACCAATTCGTCACGCACGAGGTCATAACAACCAAGGAAGCGGTGCCCCATCCCGATCGGCCAACTTGCAGGTGTGGCGTCGAGCGCCAGCGATTGCTCCACTTCGTCCAGTAGCTCAAACGGCTCCATGCCCTCACGGTCGAGTTTATTCACGAAGGTGATCACGGGCACATCGCGCATGCGACACACTTCGAACAGCTTGCGAGTTTGCCCCTCGATGCCTTTAGCCACATCCAACACCATCACAGCTGAGTCGACGGCGGTGAGCGTTCGATAGGTGTCTTCGCTGAAGTCTTGGTGGCCGGGGGTGTCGAGCAGATTGAAGGTGCGCTCGTCGTATTCGAACGTCATAGCCGAGGCCGTGACCGAGATGCCGCGTTCACGCTCCACCTTCATCCAGTCCGAATGGGTGCGTCGTTGTTCACCGCGTGCGCGGACAGCTCCTGCCAGCTGGATCGCGCCTCCGAACAAGAGGAGCTTTTCCGTGAGCGTCGTTTTTCCGGCGTCGGGGTGCGCAATGATTGCGAAGGTGCGGCGACGCGATATGACGCGCGAAAGTTCGTCCATGGGCCGGCACTGGGTAGCGCTCTCGCACCTAGCAAACAAGCCATGACAAAAAACCGCCCGAAATGCCTATGAATCATGTGTCGATATCGGAAAGTGGTGCTGCGAACGGAAGCCTAGCCTGCTCGGTGTGCAACGGTTTGCAAGCTGCTGTGGCGCGAAATGAGCCGCCCTCGACATTGTCGGCCACCTGGGTAGTCTCCGCGCGGCCCAAATGGGCGCTGTTCAAGGGACCCGAACCAATCGTCATGTCCGACTCACAACGCTCTTCCGCGTCCTCCCGCACCAGCCACGCCAGTGGTACGGAGCCCAAAGCTCCGACTCCATCCTGGATCCCGGAGCGAAATCAAGCTCTCGACACCGAGGCCATTGACTCCGAATGGCCAGACGAAGCCGCTGCCCCCCAGGCGGCATCGGTGCCGCCAGACGCTCCGGGCGTGAGTGCGCTGCCTCAGGCTGACCCGCTGCCGAAGGTGCCCAAAGCGCCTTTGGTACCAAAGGAAGCCAGAGAGCCTGCAGCCGCAGCCGCGGTGTTGAAAGAAGCTGAGCCAGTGGCCGTCGCGGAGAAGCCAGTGGCCGTCGCGGAGAAGCCAGTGGCCGTCGCAGAGAAGCCAGTGGCGGCGAGTTCAGTCCCACTGCCTGCTCGTGAGCCCGTCGCGCCGAAGTCAGCACGTTCTTCACGTATGATCATTCCGCTCATGTCGCTAACGCTAGTGGCTGTCTTGGTGTTTGTCTTTTTTAGTCAGTCGCCTCCGAAGTCCCAAAGCCCGCAGGCGAATGAACCAGTGAGTGCACGGGAGCCAGTGAAACCAACGACGCCCGCAGCGCCGAATTCCTTGCCCGCGCCCACCGCCGTCGTATCCGAACAGTTGAATCCGACTGCGGCAAGCGGAGTTCCTGAGACCGCGCCTTCTGTGGCAAGCGGAGTTCCTGAGACCGCGCCTTCTGTGGCAAGCGGAGTTCCTGAGACTGCGCCTTCTGCAGGGCCGACGGTTCCGGTTCAGACTCCAGGAAACACTGCTGGAGCCGTGCATAAGGCCGTTCTCATCGAGTCCGTTCCGAGTTCGGCAAGAGTCTACGTGATCGAAGGGACCAAATGGCTCGATCGGGGATTCACACCGGCAACATTGGAGGTGCCGGCAGGCGCTTCGCTTTCGGTGATTTTGGTCAAAGACGGTTTCCGCCGGCGGAAGAGCCGGGTAGATGGGAGCGACCTCAAGTTAGTGTTCGGGTTGCTCCCGAGTGCTTCGGGCACTGTGCCTGCTGTGAAAGAGTCAGCCAAACCGGAGCCGGCGCCTGCCCCTCGGGAATGATCGCTGGCGGATCCCAAGCGGATTACCGACTCGTTCTTAATTAGCTCGTTTACTGGCGGCGAGGGCGAGCCCACCTTCGCGTTCATCGGCGATCGCGTACCCGACCCCTTGAACAATGAGCAGATTGTTGGCGTCACCAAAGCTGCTGCGCGCCTTGACGCGGTGGCCTTTCTGCTTGAGGGCCGAAATCACGTTGGCTGGAAGCGGGGGATCGCGTTCATATTGGACCGTGTCTGGCACGAAGCCGTGGTGGACGCGGGTTGCACGAACGGCGTCCGCCAGTGTGCTTTGATGATCGACCAGATCGGTGAGGATCTGAGCAATCGTACTGGGAATGGTGTCGCCACCCGGTGAGCCAAGGACGAGTGTAGTACCGCTCGGATGCGTGGCGAGTGTTGGGGCCATTGAGCTCACGGTGCGAAAACCAGGTGCGATCGTGTTGACCCCTCCGGTGCCGAAGGCCGCCACGGAATTATTGAGCACGATCCCAGTCCCGGGTGCGCAGAGTTTTGCCCCAAATCCAGCCGAAAGCGTCGTTGTCAGGCTCACGACCATGCCTTCCGCATCCGAGACTGAGAGGTGAGTGGTGTGCTCCAGCTCCTTCAGCGCCTGCGCATACAACGGATGCAACGTTGGGGAGGGTGTTGTGGAATTGGCCAAGATCGGATGATCGGCGAAGGGCAGGGGACCTGTGAGCCAACGCTGACGGGTGGCTTCCGCTTCTGGGAGCGGCAAGCGATCCGGATCGGCGACGGAGAACCGGCGTTCAGCTTGAGTTCGCTGTGAGGCTTCCGCCAACAGATGCAGGCCTTCAACGGAATTTCGCGCGAACTGCTCGCTCCCTTGCTGAGCCAAGAATCGCAGCAATAGTACCAGGCTAACTCCTCCGGCCGAGGGCGGAGGCATGGTTTCAATCTGCCAGCCTCGATAGTTGAGCATGAGGGGTGCGCGCAGTTTGGCTTCGTAGTGATCGAGATCGCCCTGCGTGATTAGCCCGTCAGGTCCGAGGTGGGTGAGGGCTTCTGCAATCGGCCCCGCATAGAAGCCAGCGCGGCCTCGATCAGCGATCAAGCGCAGGGAACGGGCTAAATTGGGGCGTTTCACGAGACTGCCGGCGGGGAGAGGAAGGCCAGTGGAGGTGCCAAAAGCCTCGCGAGCTTCGCGGGTTTTTTGAAGCTTCGCCCAGTTCCACTTAATAGTTAACGCTTCACGCGCTCGCACGCGATGGCCCACTTCGGCGAGCTCGATTGCCGGAGCGAGCAGTTCGCGCCAGGGCGTCTTGCCAAGCTTCTGATGGGCGAGCCAAAGCCCGGCCACGGTTCCGGGGATACCTACGGCGGCGGCGCCTTCGGCACCCTGCGCGATCATTTTATCAAATTTCCGTTGGGTCAGCGCCTGGGGTGCGGTTTCGCGAAAATCGATGGCCAGTGTGGAGCCGTGTGCGGGGCGTACGAGGAGAAATCCCCCGCCGCCAAGGTTGCCAGCGCTTGGGTGGGTGACAACAAGTACGAAGGCGGTCGCGATAGCTGCATCGATCGCGTTGCCGCCTGCTTCCAAGATGGCGACGCCCGCCCGGGTGGCAGTTTCTTCCACCGAGCTGATTAACCCAAACTCACCGCGGACCGAACCGGTGCCCCCAGTGAGATGAGGTGCGTCGATGGCCGCTACTGAGGCCGCAGGCGGTGCCGAAGGGACGGACCGTGCCGGGGGGTTCGAATGGCTGAGCCGTGAACTTTGGCTCTGATCGGCCCGCGAGTGCAGGGGTGGCTCGTGGAGATTGCAGCGCAGCGTTGCCGCGACCAGCACGAGCGTCGAACGCGTGCGCAGCCGCAGCAGAAGTTTTGGGGTTAGCCGAGGCCAAGTGTGCAAGCGGCTCACTCTAGCCTGAGCGATCCGGTTACAGTAGGGGCATGCCTGATGCAGCCTTTCACCCTCTGGGAATTGCCGTACTGACGGTGAGCGACACGAGAACACTCGAAACGGATAGGAGCGGTGCGACGCTCGTGGAAATGCTGCTCGGAGCCGGGCACGAAATCCGCGGCCGAGCCATCGTTAAAGACGACGCGGCACTCCTGCAACATCACGTCAAAGGGTGGATTGCCGACGCCAGCGTTGACGTCATCATCACCACCGGGGGGACGGGCATTACCGCGCGTGACGTCACGCCCGAGGCGCTGTCCCCATTGGTCACAAAAGCCATCGAAGGTTTCGGCGAACTTTTTCGCTTTCTCAGCTACGCAGATATCGGGCCAGCCACGTTGCAATCCCGTGCCTTTGGGGGTCTGTGCGGAACAACACTTCTCTTTGCGCTCCCGGGTTCCACCGGAGCGGTGCGTCTGGCGCTCGAGAAGATCCTGTTGCCTCAGCTGGATAGTCGCAGCCGCCCCTGTAACTTCGCGGAACTCCTGCCGCGAGTTCGGCACGAATAGTCTGGTTTCGCTGCGTTTCGCCGCGGCGGCTAAGCGTCGCGCGATTCCCGACTGGAAAGCACGAACAAACCCTTGTCCTGTTGGCTCATCGCCAAAAGATCTCCTGAATTGGCCGCGACAACTGGCGTGCCCAAAGCGCGGGCTTCTCGTATCACCGACGACGCGCCTTCAAGCTCCGATGCATGAATCAGGACATCTGCTGTAGCGATCAAACCTAACGCCAGTGGGCGAGCGAGCAGCCCCACGAAATTCGCTTCGGGAAAGGCAGCCTTGAGACTCTCTCGAAGTGGCCCATCTCCAGCCACCACCACCTGTGCGTTTGGGATCAGCGTGGCCGCACGGAGCGCGGTGGCCACGCGCTTCTCCGGCACCAGCCGTGAAACGATGGCAATAATTGGCCGATTTGGCCCGAGTTTTAGTGCCTGTTCGGTGGCCGTTCGAGTGAGGGTCGAGACGTCAAGCGTGCAGGGGCGCACGTAGCTTTCGGGAAGCGTGTTGCCAAAGCGAGCCGCTGTTTTTGCTTGTTGGGCTTCGCTCACGAACCGTAGCTTACAGCCCTTTGTTTTCAGTGTGTTCAGAAAGGGTCGCGAAAGCCAGCGCGGTAGTCTTAGGAGGAGCTCGATGTCGGAACCATGCGCGACAATCTCCCATTCGGTCCGCGGTGCGAAAAGCAGGAGAGCGCCCGAGGGAAATAGCCAGTGCGCGATGATCCGATCCAATGGGCCGAGAGCTTGGAGCGCCTTTCGAACCCGCCACGCAAACTTGGCGACACTGACGGCGCGCCAAGGATTCTCTCGCAGACGTGTCGGAAGTCCTGGCCAGCCAAAGGCTTCAAGAGGTCCGAGCCAGTGCGTTTTGAAAGCGTTAGCTGGAAAGTGTTTCGGGGTTGCTCCCGGAGCGAGCACCACCACCTCATGGCCCGCTTGGCATAGCAGGTTCACTTCCGACAGCACGAAGTGTCCCGAAGCGTCACCTGGGCCCTCGGGAAACGAGGAGGTCACGACGGCGATTCGTGCCATTGGCGCTACACGCGCCCGAGCCGGCCCATCGCCACCAGTCCTTCGGCGCCATGCTCCTCAAGGAGCGTCCCGAGCTTGCGCAGGTAGCGAAAACTGTAGATCCCCGAGCTGTGAGTGTCCCCCCAAGTGAGGCCGAGGGCGTAGTTGCCAACCGGTTCGAGGGAGCGGAGCTCCAGATCGCCTCCCGTTTGATACGTGATCTCGCCCGAGTGCCCCTGGCAGGCCGCACATGGGCAAAATCCCCGCAAAATAGCGTGTGGGTAGAGGTTCTTGTGGCCATCGGCCCAGGAAATTTCGAGTTCCCGTGCACCGTGGGGGGCTTTGACGCCGGTGGGGGTCAGGCTCAGCTGTTCGTTCATGGGCAATATCTTTCCGCGTGGCCCGTTAACTGCCCGTTTTGGGGGTTGCAATGGGGGGGCCAGAATGTCATATCAGCCGCCCCTTGGCGAACCCGAACGAGACCGTCCAGTGCAAGCCCCTTGAAGTCGCCGTTGGCGACAAGGGCATCGAACGTGCCATCAAGCACCTTAAGCGTCGCATGGCGGCTGAGGGCATTCTGCGCGAGCTGAAGCGCCGCCGGCACTACATGAAGCCCTCGGTGAAGAAGCGCAAGAAGATGAGCGAAGCCGCTCGTCGTCGCAGGAAGCGCGTCCGTCCCGACGAGCGAATGTAATACGCGCTGCTGCGTATTTGGCCGAGCTTGGGCCACAAAGCTAACCTGGTGAGGTGACAACCCTCGTTGCCCGGCAGGCGCCCATTGCAGGCAATGCCCCGTTTCGCCTGCGCTGGGTCCTATTCTTGATCCTGACAGGGGCATTCGTGCTGCTGGTGGTGCCGCGCGCGACAGCAGCGTGGCGAATGTACTCAGTAGGTCCTGCGGCTGCTGACTATGCCCTTTGCATGGCAGGGCCCACTGGAGCTGAGCTTTTTCTGAGCTCAGACGGGGATTTTCGGCGTCTGCTTCGCCGCAGGTTGGTGTCTTCCGGCGCTGCGGCACTTCCTTTTGCTCGTTGTGCCAAGCTTGCGGTGCTCCTCGGCGGTTCCCCGCGCCTGGTGAGCGCACTTTCCGCCCCTGCTTCGGCCTTTCGCGAGTGGGAAAGCGGAACGGCCACGGCCTTTTCTCTCGAAGACCTCGACCTCGGCGTGGACGTCGCCACCGTGCTTTACCGGAGAGCCTGGCCGCTTCTGCAGGGTGAACCGGGGAGGCTGCTCAAACCTTCGCTCACTCCTCCGACGGCTGTTCATCCGCGCGATCCCGTGAAGCCCGCCTGGGGTCGCGGGCTGCCAGATCGAACGAGTTGGCAACGCGCGACACTCGTGGAGGGCCAGCAAGCTCAGGTCACACTGGCAACGGGCACCCGATTCACAACCTATTCGTCGAGCGATGGCTACGCGTGGCGCGAGGTACCTCGCTCACGTGCAGCACATGTTGAGCGCTGCGGGGGACCAACGGGCCCATTTTCTGCACAGGTTGGCGTTCAGCCAGCGTCGCGCGCGATCTCGGTTCGCACGTTCCGTGGTCAGCTGCTCGTGTATGAGACAGAGGCTGTGCCGGCCGCCGGGGAGTTGATTGCCACGAGTTGTGACGACCGCGGACTGGCGCTTCTCATGCGCGTTGCTGGCGAGAGCCGAATGGGGCTCTGTCCCTACCAACAGCGTTGTCGCGAGATGAATCTTCCCACGCTCGGCGCTGAGTTGAAGGTAGGCCAGTATCCGCTCGACATGGTTCGCCTCGATGGCACGACGGTGGTTGCCGCTACTATGGGAACGGTCGTCCGTGTGGCTTCAACCCGCGATAATGGGCTGACCTGGACACCCTTCTCGGTGGCTTTTGATGCCGGAGAATGGAGTGCCGGGACCTACCCCGAGCTACCCCGTCATCTGCTGGCGCTGGGCTCCAAGGTGCTGTTGTATTCGGGTTATCGCCAAGCGCGTGGGGCTTATCCGCTGCTGATATCGGACGATTCAGGTGCGAGCTTTCACGGCGCGCGGGGAGAGCCGCGCTGAAGTCGAGCCGCGTTGAAAACGCTACAGCCGGGCGCGCGCCAGCGTGTAATCATCTGAGAGGCTGAAGACGACGAGATCGCGGGCCTCGTTGTGGCGCATGAGGAATCTCACGCGCGCTTCGCGATCCAGATCCCCGAATGCGTGCTGGCCTGAGCTGAGCGCGATCGCCTGCAGGGCGGCGTTGAGATCTCCGTACGCCAGCAGTGCTGAGCGATTGGCCCACTGATGGGTGAGTAGGCCGAGTTGGTTGGCTCGATCCCCGAGTGTCTGGGCGACGCTTGCGGCAAGCCGCGGAAGATCGGGCGCTATCGTGGTGACATGGGGTTGAATTCGAGCGCGCACCGCGGCGATCTTGCTCGGCTCCACGCTCGCAACCTGAATCCGGTCGTCGAAGGTGGAGAGTAGTCCCGCGAGGATCGGCGAAAGCTCGATCGCCGCAATTCTTGTGAGTGCAGCCGTGTGGGACATCAAGAGCTTCAGGCTGCGCGTGATAAGAAAGGTGCGCGTGCTCGGGCTCGCGTCGGCGACAGCCTTTCCAAAAATCAGCTCAGGCCCAGGCGACAGGGTTGGCACGCAGATCGCACCCAAAATAGGCGAAATGAGCAGTTTGGGTGTGGGCAGACCGAGCTCCGCCGAGAGCTCAAAGATCTCTGCTTCCAGAGCTGAATCAGCAGCCGCAAAGGGCAGAGCGCGCAGCGTGTTCGGATCCACAGGAAACGCGAGTTCGAGCAGCTGGTGGGTTTGCAGTAGGAACGCGCGGAAATCAGCCGTGAAGATTTCGGGGGCGAGCAGATCATCAAAGGCCGAATCCAGTGCTCCGAGCCCGACCCCACGTAGATTTCCCGGACGGCCCTCAATCGCCGCCAGCGCCGCTTCTGTCGCTTCGCGCAAGGCTGGGTCCTTCTTCAGCTCGGCCGCCCGGGCCAATAGCAGGAAGAATCCTCGGTCGAAACGCCCGCTGCTCACCGCACGGCGGACTTCCAGCATCACCGATTTGAGCGCTTTGTCCGAGTGCTCGCTTTGCGAAGTTCGCTGGTAAAACGTCACGAGGGCCGCCAGGATCTCCGGATCTTGAGGCCACTGGCGGCGCGCCCGTTCAAGGGTTGCCTGGGCTTTTCTAGGATCCAGAGCCGAGTGTTCTTGGAGTTCTGCGAGTGAGAGGGTGCAGCGCTGTTTGTCGTTTTCGCTCAGCGCCTGCTCCAAGATCTGAGTCGCTAACTTGAGAGCGCGTTCGGTTTGGCCAAGCTTGCCGTAGACTCGGGCAAGTCCCGAAGTTGCGTGAACATCCTCGGGGATGGTTTGAGCACTTCGTTGAAGGCAACTTCAGCGCGCTCAGGGTTCGGTAGTTCAACCTCGTAAAGCCCGCCGAGTTTGAGATAGATCGCCGCCTGCGCCAGCGGATCTGGGAGTTGCCGCACGACTCGTAACCAGGCTTGCTCAGCGGCCGTAAAATCCGAAGCTGCAACGCTCAACTCGGCGTAGGCGCTGAGTGCTTCAGGCTGATTCGGGGCCAGCTCCAACACGAGCGAAAGTCCGGCGCGTGCGCGAGCGTGGAGGCCGAGCTCAACCAGCGTTCGGCAACGTTCGACATCGAGCGCGATGCGCGCCTCAATATCGTGAGTGAAGGCGAGGCGTTGTTCGAGGAGCTCAACAATTGGCTCCAATTGGCCGCTTTCTCGGTACAGGGCCAGAAGTCGGGCAAAGGTGTCGTCGTCGTGGGGGTCCAGGTTGAGCGCATGGCTGAGTGCCAGAATCGCTCTTGGTTTGTTGTCGACGTGATCTTGCCACACCATGGCAGCTCTGCGCCACGCCCGATGTTCCTGTTCCGGGGAGTTGCAGCTTCCGCCCAGCCGCTCCCAAACCTCCGCGGCTTGTGGGTACTCGCCGAGCCGTTCCAAGAGATCTGCTTTGCGGATCAGGAGTACGAAGTGATCGTTCACGGCCAAAAGGCCAGCATCAATCAGGCTGAGCGCCTGCGGGTAACGTTCGAGCGCCACTGCGGCTTCGGCAGCACGCAGCCAGAGCGTTGCCCTGTCGAGCGGGTTCTCGGCTCGTTCGGCCAGTGATTGCGCGAGGCGTAGGCTTTGACCTGCATCCCGTGCGCCAGTGTGTGCGACCAGGCGACGCTGCGCCCAGAGCGGTTGCGCTGCGGGTGTGAGCGCTCTTTCGGCGCTAGCTTGGGACAGCTCAGGATGACCCTCCAATACGCTGAGGTGGGTCGCGAGCCAAGCGTTTGAAAGGGCCAAATCACCGGTCAGGAGGCTCGAAAGTTCCCCCGATAACCGCGCGAGCTCCGCGAAGTCCCCGCGCGCGGCTGCGCTTTGGCGGACGTGGTAGAGGGCCGGCAAGTGTGTCGGCTGGTCTTCGAGCAACGCTCGGTATTCGAGCAGGACATCTTCGCTGCGGCCTCTGTTCTCGAGCAGGCTAGCTCGCAGCGAGCGTGTGCTCTGCCGCAAGCTGGTGTGGCCACTTTCAAGGGTTGCCTTCGAGGCCTCTAGATACCTATCTAGCCCGCGCCCGGCTCGATCATTCTGTTCACTGATCGACAGGGTCAGCGCATCGCCAGGAAAAACTTGCTCCAGGCAGGCAACGCATTCCTCGCTATTGCCCAGCGTGGCGTGAAAGAGCGCGGCCGAGAACTTGAGGCAGTGAGCTTGTTCAGCTGGTAGCTCATTTGCCAGGTGCTCACTTTGGAGCGCTTGTGCGCGAAGCGCTGGATCTCCCCAGCGTCCTAAGAACAGCGCGGTCGCGAGATCCTTACCGGCAAGTTCGGAGGCTTCTCGCAAGAGGGTTGCGGAGCTTTGAGGCGCCTGGCCCGAAAGCATCCAAGCTTCAGCGAGCAGCAGGCTGGCTTGCTCGCGCGGGCCTGTGCGGTGGTTGCGTGTTTCGCTCAGAAGTTCGAGCAAGTCTTGGTCGTGCCCCCGTACTCGGGCGTCTCGCTGTCGGAGCTCTTGGGCGAACGGAAGCTCCGGATCAGCTTCGAAGGCTTCTTTCAGGATTTTTCGATAGTCGCGGTGCTCCTGACCAAGCCTCCAAGCAGCTTCGGTGAGCAGTAACGCTCGGTGTGTGCGGTCCAACGTGGCGTCAGCAACGCCAATCAGGTACTGCGTCCCGGTATCGGGATCGGCGGTGTCGAGCAGGGCACGCACTAACCCCTCGTTGGCGGCATCGTTTCGTAGGCATTCGGTGTAGCAAATCTGCGCTTCGTTCGGTAAACCGCCAGATTCGTAGAGAATTGCTGCTACCAAAAGCAGGCTCTTCGCGTGCTGTGGGTCCTTGGCGCAAGAACGAATTTGGTCGGCCAGCGATGAGACGTCACCGTCAGCGAAACAGAGTTCCAGCTTGAGAGCTTGAAGGAGCTGCACGGCGTTCGGGGGAGCACCCAGGAACAGGAGAGCCTCGCGCAGCGTTTGGAGGTTCTCTGTCGCTCCGTTCGTGCTCGCGTCAGCCAACGCGTGCGCCATGTTCGCCTGCCAAACAGCGGCTCCATCTCCTGAGAACACCCTCGCGTTGGCGTCGGCATCGGGTCGAACAGCGTCGATAGCTGCCACCAAGGGCAAGAGCTCTGGAGTGGCGAGTGCTTGGGTCCGCAAACCGTTGTCGGTTTCGAAACCCGGCGGAGCCAGGGCGACGAGTGCTATCCGTTCCGCGACACTGAGTGACTCCGCGTGGGCGGGCTCGGAGAGGAGCTGTCTGACTCGCTCAAAGTCAGAATTCTCAAGGGCGCGGTGAACAAGTGAACGAACCACCAACGCCGTTTGCTTCCGCTCCGCGAGTGCGTTCAAATGGTCAGTGGACTTTTCGCGGGTGCCGGCCCTGTGCGACAAGAGCGTGGCACGCAGCCATAAAGTGGCGCCCTTCAACCCCTTGGATTGAGCAATGGGCTCCAGATTTGTCGCTAGCTGCTCTGGGCGACCAGCGTAAAGTGCGCGACTGGCTTTTTGGAACGCTACACTCATGGGCACGTGCTGCACCACCGCCGCGTCGCTGTCGCCGCGAGCATGCAGCATGTGGTCGGTGGCGTTCGCAAGTTCACTCAAACCACCTTCGTTTGGCCAATTCGCTGCTGGTGCTTTCTTGGCTCGAAGAGCATCCAGAAAACTCATGACGAGGCCACGCGCATCGGTTGGCTTAAGCTTGTTAAAGAACTCAAGCTTTTTCTGTGAAAGGCTGTTGTCCGAAAGCAGAAGGCGCTGGATCTCCGCTGAATAGTAGGCAGCGTGGGCGCGCGCTTCGGGGTCCACGCTGGCTCGCATTTCAACGTCCAGGGCAGCCGCTACGTTCTTCCAATCGTGCCGCTCCGCAGAGAACCAGCGGTGCTGACGCGATGCGATGGGGGATGCCGGGCAAGCCGTGTGCCCTAGGCCTGCAAGCTTCTGCCCCCGCGCGGGGTCCCCAACCATGGCCCACACTTCACTAGCCACAACCAGCAGGCGGGCGCGTGCTTTGGGATCGGTGGTGAGCTCCGCCTGTTGTTCGAGCCAGGCTGCTTGTTCTGCCCACTGTTCGACAGCGCCGGCTTCCTCAATGTGCGCGCTTGCCGGACGCTCGGCGTCGAGCGGGTGCGGGGCGCTTCGAGGGAGCGGCGGGGGTTTGGAGGTGCGTCGCAGGGTCAGCGCTTCCTCAACGAACGAATCGGGCACCCACGAAGCGTACTCCGGAGGCGCTGAAGCTCGGGGCGCCTCCGGCTCTGAAGAGCTTAGAAGTTCAGCTTGGCTCGGCGAAAGTGTGCGGACCTCTTGGGTCGAAGGCTCGACTGACGCTGGAGCGGCGAAAGGTTCAATCATCGGCAAGGCGGCCTCAAGCAAGGCGTCAATCTCGTCATCCGTGCTAGGCGCGGGCCTCACGAGATTCGGAGGCCGGCCGATGGAAACGGGGCCATCTTGTTGGGGGTTAACAAACGAGGGCGGCCGAGGTGCGGAGGGCACGGAAGGTTGATGGAGCGTGGGCAGCCTCGGTCCAGCTTCGCCGCTATCTTCTGCGAGGAGCGCGTCGAGGAGCTCCTGGGGTCGAATGGAACTCGGGGTAGGCTCGTTCGTAACACCATTTTGAGAACTTGGTGTTGCGCTTGGCTCACGTTCGGTCATCGAGCCTCCAGGCCGAGCTCTTTGCGAAGCTCCAGGTAACGTGGCGACAGAACGAAGGTTAGGAGGCGGAGCAGCCGCGACCGGTCTTCGGGGCTGGTGAGACGCTTCCTCCGGGCTGATGGCTCCTTGGCGATGACCCACGAAACGTCGCCGGAGGCCAGAGCTGCGACGCGGTCCATGCTGGAGAGCGCTCCGGCTATCCACATCAACGGATCGCGGGACTCGGTCCGCACCCGCTCGACCCATAGAGGCAGCATCTTCTTTGTTTTGCGCCCAAGGCCGCGGCCGAGAAGGCGCACAAATTCTGCGGTCATTGCGTAGCTTGGCCCCTCCAGATTCACACCCAAAACTTGACCAGTAGCCGCGATGAGCGCGGCTACTTCCGCCGGCTCCCGCGCTCGCAGGATGCTTGTCCCCTGCCTCAGGGCGAACAGCTCGCGGGCGACGGCTTGGCGATGTGCCGGAGAAAGAGGAGATACCACCGCCGTTCCGATCAGCAGCGCGGGTGTATCGTCGACCAAGCCCCGAACCGCGTCCGGCTCCTCGCCACCAATGTAGAGGTCGAATTCGCCAAGCCCGAGTGCGCCTGCCCAAGCCGCAATCTCGTTGCGAATGGGTAGCCCGAGCCGTGGGTCAACGCGCTGCTTTTTGTTGATCCCAAAGCTCTGGAGGGTTGGACCCAAGATTTCAGCGAAAGCTGGAGCTGCTTCGCGCATCAACTCAGCGAGGGCGCCGTTATCCTCGGGATCCAGGAGGTCGGGAACGGAATCAGCGTCCATGGCGAGGCGCGGAGTGATGGCCCCTTGAGCGCTGAGTTCTAAGAGCGCTGCGTCCAGTTCCGGGCCGCTTTCGCCGAGTGCCGCGAGCGCCCCCACCGTGACCTGACTGAGCGGTGCATCTTCCAGCGCGTTCGCCAGGCGAAACAGCAACTTGAGTCGTTTGGCATCCAAGGGGTCATTGAGCACCCAGTCAACCAGGGGCCCAAGGGAGCGACTGACTAACGCTTTGGTTTGCTCGCGATCCGGGTTGCTGCGGCTTAGCACCAGATCGAGTGCTTCGGGATCCGCTGGCTCTTCCGCGAGCAGGCGGAGCGCTGCCCGTTCAGCGCGTTCGGTGGCGCTGAGCTTGTCGCGGGAAATCACCATACAAAGCCGTGCTGCTTCAGCTCGACGCTCGGATGTATCTCGTTCTTTGCTCAAATCCTCCAACACATCGAGGGCTTCTCCCCAAGCGCCGGCACTCGTGGCCGCACGTGCGAGGCGTTCCCGAACCGGTAGCGTGCTCTGCCCGGAACGATAGAGTTGAGCGAGCACGGCCAACGCTTGAAGCGTGTCTTGTAGCTTGTTTTCGTAGATGTCTACCGCTGCAACGCCGCTCATCAATCGTTGCTGTGCCGGTGCGTTGGGTAGGGCAGAAAGCTTGGCGAGATTTTCTGCGGCTCTGCCGAAATCCCCTTGGCTCATGAAGATTTCGCCCGCGAGAGCTAACGCGCCCACGTGATCGGGTTCGAGCATTTGCACGCTTTCCAGCGCGGCAAGCGCGAGTGGTAGCTGTTTGAGCGTCCGAAACGCGCGCGCTCGTTCCCAAAATAATTTGGATAGTTCATCCACGTCGTCGGTAGCGTCCAGGCGTGCCTCGATAAGAGCGAGCAGTCTGGGATGGTCCTTTCGTTCGCGGACGATTCTGAACAGTCTGTCGAAGCAGCGAGTGCGGCTAATGTCGCGCGTGATGGCGCGCGTGAGTGCGTGTTCACCGAGCTCAAGTTCGCCCAGCTCATCCAGCAAGATGAGGGACGTTTTCTCCCAATAGAGTGCGCCCTGAGTCGCGTCCGCCACAGAATCTCCTAGGCCGGCGTAGGCTTCGGCCAAGAGCCCGCGATTCTTGCTTAGCTCAGCGACGCTGCGCAGCCCTTCCCAGACGAAAACATCCTCAGGACTCTGGGTGGCCGCGACTTTGAACGCTTGCTCTGCCGACGCGAGTTCGCCGAGCGCCAACAGATTGTATCCCGCCAGCGCGGTAACCAGGCTCTGATTCTCTTCCCCAAAGAGCTCAGTTGCGTGCCCAAGCGCACTCGCTCGTCGCCTGGGATCGCTCCCAGGAGGCGCTAGTTCAAGCGCGGCGTAGCGTGAAGCGGAGTCACTCCCGCTGAGCTGGGGGCGAGCCGTTTGGTCGAGTAGCAAGTTCATCAGCGCCGCGCTCGTCTCAAAGGCGGACCGTGCTGTGCCATGCAGGCGTGCTCCGAGCGTGTGTTGGGCAAGGGCTTCAGTTGGGAAGTCCTCGGCTTGGCGCGCCGCCAACAGCCACTCAAGGGCTGGGAGTACAGTAGGATCACTTTGGACCCAGGCTTCGGCTGCCTCCAGGGCATCGGTGGCGCTCATCGGGTCCCGGACCTCGCGTGCGTAATAGGCGGCGGCGCGCGCAATTGAAGTGGCTTGCTCGCCCCAATCCTCCAGGCGTTCGAAGGCTTCGAGCTTCTTTCCAAGTGAAGCCTCTGTGGCATTCGACCAGAGAGCGCGCGTGAGTGCCGCCGTTGAATGGAGCTCCTGCGGCGCGGCCATTTCGAGTTGCTCTAACGCAGAGTTAGCATGCGTTCGGCCTTCGGGGAGCAACGCCTCCAAGGTAAAACGCTCGAGGAGCGAAAGCGCCTGTGCTTCGCCCAGAGCGGGAGTTTCGAGCGCCGTTCGGCGGGCTCGGACCTCGTCGGGTTCGACGAGTCTGCGAGCGAAGCGAAGTATTGGCAGACTCGGATCTGGTGCGATTTCGTGAGCGCTCTCAAACGCCTCGATCGCCAAATGTCGATCGCCGCCGTGCCAGGAGCACAACCCCGATTGAAGCAAGAGTGCCGCCGCTTGATTGAGATCGTGAGACCCCAGGGCGAGTTGATGGAGTGAGCTGGCAGCATCTTGCCAGGCCCCAGCTTTTTGGCTCAGCTGAGCGAGCATTAGCGAAGCTACAGGTTCTCTGTATCCTGAATCTTCAGCCTGTGTGAGCGCAAGAATCGCGAGCTTCGGGTTTCCAGCCAGGTTGGCGCGGAGGGCTGCGGCCAACATGCAGCTGTGGCGACGATCAGGATCTGTCTCGAGGCCTGCGATAAGGGTCAACGCCTTGGCTTGCTGTTCAATTGAGTTTTCGCGGGCCTTGGGACCATAAGCAACGAGCCAAGCTCTCAATGCTGTGTCCGGGGCCGCGTCCTCGGGCTCAGCTTCGGCAAGCGCAACGGGCCCTGCGAGAGCGTTGCGCCGCAACACTTCAAAACCGACGCCGCTCGGGTCCTCGGAGGGCAAGCATGCGTTGAGCTTTTCCGTCAGGCTCACAAACCAGGGATTGTTTTGGACCGTTGCCGCAAGGAAACGCTGGATGCGAGCGGTGAGGGCCACTTCCCCGGCCGCGGCTTCCACAAGAGCGGCGGCCTCTTGGATATTGCCGCCTCGAGCGCGAAGCTCCGCCGCTGTGTACAGCGCGCGGCCTCTCTCCGCCGGGGTCGTCGCGCGTTCGGCATTTCGCGTGTGGAACGCGGCCAACGCTACGGGGTCTTCTTTTCGGCTGTGAAGCTCAAGCTGCAGTGCCGTTGCTAGTAAACATCCAGCATCGCATTCGAGCGCGCTTTTCGTCGCTGAAAGAGCAGCATCCAGTTCCTTTTCAGCGAGCGCTGCCGCAGCGATGTGTAGCCAAAGGGCAGCCTGCTCGGGGGCGCTCACTCCCGCTTCCAGCAGCGCACGCGCGTGGCGTTGACTGGCCTGATGGTCGCCGAGGCGCCCAGCCTCTGCAAGTGCGAGAGCGCGAACACCTCGGTGGAGGGGCGCTAACTCAACAGCGCGTTCGAAGTATTGCTGAACCGTGTTGGGGTCGCCCGCTGCTCGCTCAGAGAGTGCAGCTTTCAGCAGCAAGTAGACACAGGAATTTCGTGCTTGGGTCTCGGCTTCCGACGCCAGCTCTTGGTCGGTTTGCGGCAGGGAAGCAAGAAGCGCTGCTGCTTGCCGCTTCAGAGCCTCGTTCTTGATGGTTAGGTTCCCATGCTGAGTGCCGAAGCGCTCAAGCGCCAAAAGCGCCGGCCAAGCGACTTCGGAGTGAGAATCGGCTGCCGCCTGGAGCCAGGCGAGTGCGGATTCGAGGGCGCCAGCCTTCTCGGAAGCCTGCGCCGCATCCAGCTGGATCATGCCCTTCCAGGTCGCGTCTGTTGCCTGTTCTGCCTGCATCGAGAGTGCGCGTTCGCGCAGCTGATCATCGCCGTTCCTCGCGGCGAGCAACTCAAAAAGGAGCCAAGTGGTCGGCTCGGTTGCGTCATCCGCGATCGCTCGATTGAGGGCGTCTTCGCTCACGCGAAGCTCATCCCTAGAAAGTGCTACGAGGGCTGAGTATTGCAGGAGGTGAGTCCGTGTTTCGGTCGGCAACGAGAGCCCATCAAAATCGGCCAACAGCTCGCTGATCCGGTCGGGGGCACGTTCTTCGCAGATGCCGAGCGCCACCATGAGCGGTTCGAAAAAATTCCCGACGAGCTCAGAAGCTTCGACATGCGCGAGGACTGCCGAATGCACGTCTCCCAGCAGACCCTTAACGACGGCCTCTTCGTGCAGCAGCGTGGCGCGTCGCTCGGCGCTGTCGCTGGCTTCGCGTTCTCGCTGAAGCTGCTCCAAAAGCCCAGGCGTCACCGCAGGCACAGTTGGCGCCCGCGTCGCGTCGTTCGCATCAGGGCTTATTGAAACGGAAAACGACATGCGGCTGCTGTTCTTGGCTGAACTCTATCTTGGTTTTGCTCGCTCTGAGCCACAAACGTGGTTGGCCTCGACTCTTCAAAGCTTACCCACCTCGCCACGCCCAGACTTCTGCCTAGTCGTGGCGCTTCACGACCCAAAACCCCCGAGGTGTGTCGATGGGGACGTCGCTCACTTCGCCCCTTTTGAGGCGGAAGACTGCATACTCGACGCTGGGCTCCAACACTCCCTGTTCGATTCGGCCGGCGTTTTCAAGCGAACTCCGCTCACCTTTCTTTACTGCAGCCGCGAAGTCTGCCCTGGCCTCCGGGATCACACCCGCGGCGGTTGCCAGGGCCACGCTTCGGGCCGGCGCATCCGCGTCGGCTCCTTCGGAACCGACATAAGGGAAAAGAATGACGCCGAATCGAATACTTCGGGGCGCCTCCCCAGTTAAGTTTGGGACCGGGCTTCCGTCTTCCAGTGTGGTGAAGCGGTCCTTGCGTGGAATTGCACGAGCTCCCGAGTCTGAGTTCACGACCGGGGAGATCGGTGGGCTGGCGCGCTGGATTGGAGCGCTTTCTGCGGGCGCCTTAGCCTTCTGCTCGAAGCCGAGGCTCTGCGGTCTCGTCAGTGCCAGGGCAAGCACGCCGGTTCCGAACAACAGGCCGATTATTCTGAGTGTCCAGGGGTGCATCGCTTGGGGAGCTTTCGCGTATCATGACCTGGTGTTGGGCTGGAAGCGTGCTTGGGGCGGGGCGCGACAAATCGCATGCGGTTTGGTATTGATGAAGAGTTACGGGAGATATGTTCAAAGTTAACTGTCCCGGCTGCGAGGCACCCTACCAGGTTGATGAACGACGAGTCCCAACAACCGGGCTGAAGATGCGCTGTCCGAAGTGTGGGACTTCGTTTCAAGTCGATTCTCCAGCGGAAGTCGTCGCGGCAACCTCCGTGGAGCCCACGAATCCGTCGCCCAAGCGGGTTCCAAAGCCAACGATGATGGGTGTGGCGCCCGGCATCGGGGTACCTCCGCCGCGTCGGGTCCCGCCGCCCGCACCGGAGCCGGCCGCTGCTGAGGAGATTTATGAGGTCACCTCCCTGATGCCGGAGGCGGACGACGATCTGCCGGCCGCAGTCACGGACGCGCCGCTGCCCGCTCTGCCCCGCCCGATGGGTGCTCCCGCACGGCAAGGGCCACGAGCTCCACTCGGGCCTCCTCCGCGCGCGGTTGCGCTGAAGCCACAACCGCCTGCGGCGCTCCCTCAGAGTCCGACGGTCGACACCAAGGCTTTGGAAATCGATTTGCCTTCCCCGGTTCCGCCAGAGCCAGGTTCACCCCGTGGGAGCCTGAAGCCGCAGGCAATTCAAGATGACCTGTCGCTCCCTGACTTCGGGGAGGTGACGCTTCCGGAACCCCGTGCGTGGAGTGTTCCGCATAGCATCCCCGCCCGTTCCGGCGGAACGGCTGAGGCCTTGGAGCTGCCAACGGTGGCTGCTGACAAAGCTAGAGCCTCCGAGCGTCTCAGAAGCTTGCGACCGAAGGCGGAGAAGAGCGATGCTTTTGAGCTAGATTTACCGAAAGCCCATAGCGGGGAACCAGCGCCGCCACGCGGGTTTTCAGAACCGAGCTTTGGTGAGTTCGAACTCGACGATGTGCCCTTGCCAGCGGTTCTTCCGGCGCCAGTCAGGGCGTCTCATAATGAAGCGGATCTTCCAACTCGATGGCCAAGTGAGCCTGGGGGCCTCGCTGGTGCTGCCCTCCCGTCGCTGCCTGGGCAACTCCAGGCTCCAGGTCTTCCGGCGCATCTCCCGCCGGGCGGAGTTAGCTTACCCTCGGTTCAGCGAGCGGACGGTTTGCCGTCACCGCTTCACGCTTTGCCGTCACCCGCTCAATCCTTGCCAGCATCGCCCGGCGTGTTGGGTGGACATCACGCGGCGTTGCCGGACACGTTGGACGCACTTCCTGATTTTGGAAAAATGCCTTCGCTCTCCAACCGGCCTCCGCCATTTGGGGCTGCGGCTGGTCGCGCTAGCCAGTCAGACCTTGGACCTTTCGGAAGTCTACCGCCCAACAGCTCGGCTCCGGCGTTTGGGATGGGCGGAGAGTTTTCCTTTGACAGTCAGCCGCCGCGAGCCAGCCTCAGCAATCCACCGTTTGGCGGGCCCGTTGCCTCTGCGCGAGCTGTTCCTTCAAACAGCCCACCGCGCGAATCGTTGCGTTCTGGCCCCGACAGCTTTGGAGAGATTTCGCTGCCCGGTGCAGACAGCCAACCGCCGAATTCAGGCGCGGAATCCGCACCGCAGACCGCCGTTCGGGCGCAACAGGGCGGATTGATTGAGCTCGACACGGCAGGCACCTCCAACCGCCCGCCCGCCAACCTGTCCGTGTTTTCGAGTACGGCGCCTGCGGCCTCCTCCGCAGCGATCAAGCGCGTGCCGCTGAAAGGCGAAGAGTCGGGCGGGGTACCACCCCGTCGCGCATTGAAGATAGCTGCGGCCGTGTTGACCCCCTTGTTCCTCGGTGGGGGAGCTCTGACGTTCGTGCCCAATATAGGGCCATTTGGCTACTATTTCATTGGCGATCAGTTGAATCGGGAGGCGCACCAAGCGCTCCTTGATGCAACCGTGGTTGAGGCTCGGGCTGCCATGGCCAAAGATACTTTCAACGACGGCAAGCGTGCTTTCGAACTCGTCAAAGCTGCGCACGCCCAGGCGCCCCGTGAGAAAAGCTTCGTGGCTTACGCCGTGTTTGTCGGCTTCATGCACAAGTTGCGCTTTGAAAAAGCCCCAGAGATCCAGGCGAGCGCAGAGGTTTTGCTCGCTGAGCTCACCGATGAGAGCGATGTCCCGTACCTTGATTTGGCGCGGGCCGCCGCAAGTTCCAGGGATAACCTAGCTCGCCCCCTCAATCAACTTCGCGATCTCGAACGGCGCCAACCCAAGAACGTTGATGTGCTCACCATGTATGCGGAGATGGCGCTCCGCGCTCGCAAAGATCCGGCACTAGCCATCTCAGCTTGGGAACGCGCGCAGGCCGTCGAGAGAAGCGCGCGAACCTGGTTCGGGTTGGCGCGAGCCAAGCACCAGGCGGGCGACGCGGTGGGCGCCAAGGAAGCCGCTCAGGCAGCGCTATTGGCTAACCCTGCGCACAACGCATCCAAGGTGCTGCTAGCGCAGCTCTCTTGGGAAACGGATGAACAGGAGGGGCCAGCGAGCGCCTGGCTTTCAGCCGTGGTTGACCCGAAGTCGGGCGCCAGCTTCGAAGAGGTGGTGCGCGCTCATACCCTTTTCGGTGATATTCATGCATCTCGCTCGCGGATTAGCCAGGCCGAGAAGGCCTACGAGCAAGCACTGAAAGTGAATCCACAGGACGCCTCGGCGCTCATCGGCCTCGGCAAGACGCTCCAGCAAGCTGGCCGTCATTCCGAAGCCTTGGCCCGCTTTGAAGCGAGCAATCAAAGCGATGCCGATAATCTGAAGGCGCAAATAGGTATCGCACAATCCAAGCTCAGCTTGGAACGTCTGGATGCCGCGGAGGCTGACCTCAAGAAATTGCATGAGGCTCACCCCACGGAGTTTGAAGTAGCCTATTGGCTAGGCCGCGCCCAAGACGCGTTGGGTCGGCGTGAAGCTGCGGAAAAGAGCTACCGGGAGGCCATCTCTCTGGGCGGAGGAAAGCTTCGCTCGGTGAGTGCCTACGTGGGCCTGGTCACTCTTCTCAATCAGCTGGGCAGAGATGCAGAGGCCAAGAGAATCCTTGCCGAGGCCCAGCGGACTCTCCCTAATGCACCGGTGATTCATCGCGCCTTTGGCGATCTGGCATCCAGCCAAGGCAATTATGAGGCTGCGCTGACTGAATACCGCGCGGCTCTGGCCTTGGACCCCAAAGATGTCGGCGTGAAGTTTGAATTGGGGGTCGCGCTACGGCGCATGCGGCGCTTTGCTGACGCGCTTCAGGTATTCGATGAAGTGGCGGCCGCCGATACGGATCACCCGGGGCTCGCGCTTGAACGAGGACTTTTGTTCGAGGAATCTGGTAACCGAGGCCAGGCACTGCACGCTTACGAGCAAGCGCTGGCGAAGGCTCCAACCGATCTGGATGTGATGCTTCGAGTTGGGTGTGGGAAAGCTGCCGCCGGGCGTGGCAAAGAGGCCAGCCTACTGTTGCGTAAAGTCTTGGAAGTTCGGCCGAATTCCGCTGAGACGAGCCATTGTTTAGGTCGCGCACTCCTGGTCGAAGGGAATAATCTGAGCGACGCCCAGCGAATGCTGCAGCGCGCTGTGGAGCTCGATCCCCATCGGGCTCAATATCATCTCTATGTTGGTTGGGTCGCTGCGGATATCGGCCAGATGGACAAAGCTCGAGCATCCTTTAACAAAGCGCTTGAGTTGGACAAAGGGTTCGCTGACGCTTACTGGCGTCGCGGAATTCTTTCCGCCCGACAGGGCGCCGCAAAAGACGCCGTCGCAGATTTCACCGAAGCCCTCCGCCTCCGGCCAAGCGCGTACGACGTGCACGCCGCGCTCGCTGATTCTTACTACGACCTCGGTATGGAATCCGAAGCGCTGGCTCATTGGCAGAGCGCTTTGGGGGGTCGCCCGGACGAGCCTCTTTGGCAGTTTCGCTACGGCAGGCTGCTGGTGGCCAATCGGCAAGAAGCCCTGGCACAGTCCCACCTCGAACGTGCTGTGGCTTTGGGGCAGAAGCAAGATCCACGACCCCGCTGGCTCTGGGAAGCTCACCACATGTTGGCTCAAGCGCTCGGCCCCGTTCCCCAAGCCGTTGAGCATTGGGAGCAGTTTCTGCGCCTCAGCCCGACTGATTCCCCTTACCGACGCGAGGCGATTCAAGCCCTGGCGCGCTTGGGTCATCCCTGGCAAGAGCGCCAATAACAAAACGCCAGGCAGCCCCCGTCAAGCCCCCCGTCACAAGGGCTTGGCGTTTGTGTCGTGAAAAGGCCCCTGTTTCAGCCAGCTGGGCTAGGGGCGGGTGTAGCTCCTGGTTGGAAATCCCAAACAAAGGTGGCCTCTCCCTCTTTGTGATCGGGCGGGGCTAACACCAGGCCGTTCAAAGAACTCACCACGCACTCGCCCAGTGCTGCAGGCGCTGTCGTCTGGTCAGCTGCGACCGCTGCGTTCATGATTTTTCCGGTATCTTTTTCGATTTTGAATTTCACAGCGACGGTCCCCTTGGCCGACGGATCACCCTTTAGGGCGGCATCGTAACAGGTTACCAGCGCTGCCTGACGCTGCTCTAGCATCGTCCGGGTATCGCGCCGGTAGTCCTCTGGGCTTCGCATCATGAAAGAACACCCAAGGGCGCTTGTGGCCAGGGCGAAAAAGCCTAATTTAACTGCTGCTTTGGTCATCACAAAAACTCCAAAATGAGAGGGTGAGAAACTCCCGCTACTTCATCAGCTTCGGGTTTGGCGGGTCTACCTTTTCGGTAGATTTGCTGACTTCGACGACCTTCTCTTTGCCATCGGCGCCGACTTCCACTTTCTTCGTGGTGACATCCTGCTCAACAATTGTGAACTCAACACGGCGATTCTTTTCCTTGCCTTCGTCCGTATCGTTGGTTGCTATGGGCTTTTCTGAACCATAGCCCTTCGCCGTGAGCCTGCCTGCCTGGATGCCCTTGCCGGTGAGATAAGCGAGGACGGCCTTGGCGCGTGAGTCCGAAAGCTTCTTGTTATTGTTCGCATCCCCTTCGCTGCTCGCATGACCTTCGATCGCGAGCTTCTTGATCTGCGGGTTTTTCCGGATCACATCAGCAATCTCATCCAGCAGGCTGAAGGACACCGGCTTAATGGTTGAGGCATTGTGATCGAATTGGATCTTCTCGTTGATCTCGATCTTGTCCGCTCGTACCTCCACACGCGCCGGCGGTGCCGGTGGTGCCTCGACCTTGGGCGGTGGTGGCGGAGGGGGTGGCGTGGCACCAATCACAATCGCCGATTGGTCCTGAAAAACAGTGGCTCCTCCGCAGGCGGTCATGCCGACCGTCGCTGCAAGTACAACGATTCCACTAAGGACCGGAACGCGTCTTCTTTTTAAGCTTATTGCCTGCATGGATTTCTCCCTAAACAGATTAAACAAATCCCTCAACTTAAGCGCGGCATACTAGCCCTGCCTCAGGGGTCCCGGTCAACCCCGGCCGTTATCCCGAGTGGGTACCGAAGGGCCAGTCGGCCTGTCGGCCAACCACGCCGGCGTCTCAGCCATCGAGGAAGCTCTTGAGCTGCTTCGAACGGCTAGGATGGCGGAGCTTTCGCAGGGCTTTGGCCTCGATCTGACGAATGCGCTCGCGGGTCACCTCGAAATCTTCCCCGACTTCTTCGAGCGTGTGGTCGCTCTTTTCGCCGATGCCAAAACGCATCCGCAGCACTTTTTCTTCACGCGGTGTGAGGGTCGTCAAGACGCGTCGTGTTTGATCGCTGAGGCTCATGTTCATCACCGCCTCCGAGGGTGAAACGGCGTTCCTGTCTTCGATGAAATCCCCCAATTGGCTATCTTCTTCTTCGCCGATCGGCGTCTCGAGGCTGATCGGCTCCTTGGTGATCCTCATGATCTTGCGCACCTTATCTAGCGCAAGCTCCATCTTATCGGCGATTTCTTCCGGCGTTGGCTCGCGGCCAAATTCTTGAACCAGGTAGCGGGAGGTGCGAATCAGTTTGTTGATGGTTTCGATCATGTGGACAGGGATACGAATGGTCCTTGCTTGATCGGCGATCGCACGCGTGATGGCCTGACGGATCCACCACGTAGCGTAGGTACTGAATTTGTAACCGCGCTGGTACTCAAATTTTTCGACTGCTTTCATTAGACCAATGTTCCCTTCCTGGATCAGATCCAGAAATTGGAGCCCGCGGTTGGTGTACTTCTTAGCAATCGACACCACGAGTCGCAGATTGGCTTCGATGAGTTCGGATTTCGCCTGGTCTGCCCGGCGCTCTCCGGCACGGATCGCATTGTACGTGGCGAGCAGCTCCGGCATATTGATTTGAACCTCGGCCTCGACCTGTTTCACACCCTTCTGGCCGGCGTGAACTTTGTCGATAATGCTCTTCAACTTGCCAATGATCTTGTCGATTGTTTTCTGGTTGAGGCGCATTCCCTGCAAAGTGGTCACAAGCTCAGCTTTGTTATCATTCAGTTCTTGGTCGATCTCGCGCCGGCGGACATCCTTGGTATTCTTGCGCGCCTCCTCAAGCTCTAAAGCGCGGTTCTCAAAGCGTCTTACTTTATCGATCAGCTTGAAGAGGCGTTTTTCAGCTTCTTCCTCGTTGAATTCGCGCTCTTCATCGTCACCATCCTTGACGACGTCTCGTGCGCGGATTTTCTTGTCCCTCAGTCGATCACCGATATCGAGGATTTCCTGAACGGCAATCGGACTAGATAGGATCGAACTCAAGACGGCGTTTTCGCCAGCCTCGATCTGTTTCGCGATTGCCACTTCCCCATCGCGCGAGAGCAGCGCAACGCTGCCCATTTTGCGCAGGTACATGCGAACCGGGTCGTTACTCGTGGTGGGGTCCTCGTGTGTCAGCTTGCTAGGTTTGGCGGCGGATCGGCTCGGAGCGTTTGACTTCTTGCTGGCCTTTGCGTCGCGAGAAGCAGGAGCTTCGACTTGACCTGGGGAACCTGGATTCGGTTTGGATTTTGCCTCCACCACCTCGATGGCTGCATCGCCGAGCATCGAGAGCAGGTCGTCCATCTGATCGGGACCGAGGTCTTCGGCGGGCAGCGCGTTTTGGACATCGTCGTAAGTGAGAAACCCCCTCACTTTTCCAAGGCTGATCAGGTCAGCTTTGGCCTGCTCTAAGGCCCCTTCGGTGGGTGACTTAGGTGCTGCGCTTTCGGGCGACTTCTGTATTGCCACGGCTACCTCTCAATCAAGCCATGACGCGCCTTTGCGCGTCGCATTTGCTCGCCCAAGAGCAACAGCTCCTGATCAAAATCTCCGGATTTTGCGGCACGTTCGATCTCCTCAACCGTTTCTGTCGTCTGCCGCGCCATCTCAATTCGCTTGAGCTTGTCCATGTTCCCAACGAGTTCTGTGCGCGCGTCTTCCAAGCGGCAATGCCTGGGAGCAGCGAGCCGAGCGAGGGCGAATGGATGGATCGATGGGGGCAAGTTGGCAAGCACCTGTTCTGCAGAGCTACGGTCCATGTCCAGGCCCGAATGATGCAAGGCGGCGATGGCAATCGCGACATCTCCGATCAGCAGATGGACCCCTGCCTTGAGCTCTGCTCCAGCGAAAAGCTCTGGATAATCCAGTAATGCGCCGAGGATCTCCCACTCCACTTGCTGGCGTCGGTCACGACTGCGCGCCGTCGAGGGCGGAGCCACTTGGGAGGAGGGGGCGGACTCGGGCCCCCTGCGAGGCTGCTGGAGGCCCTGGCGTACCGCGGTGGCAAGCGATCGGAAGGTGCGAACGTCATGGATACCGAGCCGCGCTGCAATGCGGTCAGCATGTTGCTCTGCCATGCTGCGCAGCGTGGGGTCCTTTTCAGAACTCAACAGCTCCACCACTTGCTTAACTTTCTCGGCGCGGGCGCGCGCATCGTTCAGTGCGAAGCCGGTGTCGAGTGCGCAGTCAATGAGGTATTCAATCATCCCGCGTGCCGATCCGATCAAGCGCGTGAGTGCTTCGGCGCCCCGCTCGCGGCTGAAATCATCTGGGTCCGTGCCGGCTGGGAGCTCGGCAACCCGAGCTTCAAGCTCCACTTCATTGCAGGTTTCGCGTGAAGCCTGCGCCGCGCGAATGCCCGCGCTATCACCGTCGAAGAGCAGGGTAACTCGTGGGGTGAAGCGCCGGATCTGACGGGCCTGCTCGGCGGTGAACGCCGTACCGAGGGGTGCTACCGCGTTATCGTGTCCGCGTGCGTGCAGACTCATGACGTCAAAATTTCCCTCGACCAACACGCAGTTTTCGGTGCGGCGAATGCCCTGGCGGGCCTGGTAAAGGCCAAACACCACGTCGCGTTTGCGGTAGATCAGCGATTCTGGGGAGTTGATGTATTTGGCCACATTATCCCCGGGTTTTGCCACCGGCAGCGCGGGGAGGCCCAGGCGTGACAGCTCGTCGGCGGTGGGATCGGTGAGTGCACGCCCGCTGAAACCAACGACGGCCCCCTGCAGATCGAGGACGGCAAACATCAATCGATGACGAAAGCGGTCATAGTAGCCGGGACCCTGCCGCCGCTCTTGCACGAGGCCCACGCTCTCGGCGCTGTGCAGGTTGAAGCCGGCGTTCCGAAGATGTTGCGCGAGGCCTTCCCAGCCGTATGGCGCGTAGCCAATCCGAAACGATTGCAGTGCTTTCTGGGTCGCTTCGGGCCCGTCGAGATCGAGTTGCCGGCGTTCCAACTCTTCGCGCGCGTAACGGGCCAACGGATGGATGCGCAGTTCTTTCTCAAAATATTTCGCGGCTTCGACGCTGACCTCCAGCAACTCCTGACGCTTTCGCTTTCGCTCGCGTTCCTCGGGCGCCTCGCGTTCCGTTTCAACGATCTCTATCCCTGCGCGCTCGGCCAAGTAGCGAATGGACTCCACGAAGGAGAGGCCCATCGCTTCCTGGCAGAACTTGAACACATCGCCCGACTGTGCGCAGCCAAAACAATGATAGAAGCCCCGTTCCTCGGAGACATGGAAGCTCGGGCTCTTCTCCTTATGGAATGGGCACAGGCCTATGTGGCTTCTTCCCCGGCGTTCGAGCTTTACCGATTCACCGATCAGCTTGGCGATGGAGGTCTGGGCTCGAACGCGGTCAATGGTCTCTTGGCCGATCACCGCAACCAGACTGATACCCCGCGGGCGCCACGTCCGCCAATGCCCGAATCTCAAAAAACCGCCTAGGAAGCTCCAGTTTTCGTCCTAGACCGGACGGATTGGGGGCCCGAGCGCCTGTTGGGGCAAAGCTCCCCCAAGCTTTACCGCACTCTTCGCTCCCCCAAGCGTTGGCATGCCGAGTTGCGCATGGTAAGGCCCGCCGCGAACTTCGCTAGGGCGATGAGTTTTCATTTCACAGCAATAGACACGATAGAATATGGCAAACAACGGAAGCTCCGGACTCTCCACAGGCAAAATCAGTCAGGTTATCGGCCCCGTCGTGGACGTGGCGTTCCCCCCTGGCAAGCTGCCCAAGATCCTGAATGCCCTGACCCTAACGAATCCCAATATTTCGAAGGAGAAGGACAACCTGGTGCTTGAGGTCGCCGCACATCTTGGCGAATCGATGGTGCGCACCATCGCGATGGACGCCACCGAAGGTCTCGTTCGTGGGACCGAAGTCCGGGACACCGGCGCACCCATCCAGATGCCCGTGGGCAAGGAAACACTGGGTCGCATTCTCAATGTGATCGGTAAGCCCGTGGATGAGCGCGGTCCCGTCAATGCGGCGACATCTTGGCCGATTCACCGCCCTGCTCCGGCGTTCGTTGAGCAGAGCACCAATGTCGAAATTTTTGAAACCGGCATTAAGGTCGTTGACCTACTGGCCCCGTACCGCAAAGGCGGAAAGATTGGGCTGTTTGGCGGTGCTGGTGTGGGCAAAACCGTGCTCATCATGGAGCTCATCAACAATGTCGCCAAGGCGCACGGTGGCGTGAGTTGCTTTGCCGGTGTTGGCGAGCGAACTCGCGAAGGCAACGATCTCTACTATGAAATGGCAGAGTCGAAACTTGAGAGCGGCGGTTCCGTTTTGAGCAAGACTGCGCTTGTTTACGGGCAGATGAATGAGCCCCCGGGGGCACGTGCTCGAGTAGCTTTGAGTGCACTCACGGTTGCGGAGTACTTCCGTGATGAGCAAGGCCAAGACGTCCTTCTGTTCGTGGACAATATGTTTCGCTTCACCCAAGCAGGCAGCGAAGTGTCAGCTCTGCTGGGGCGCATGCCGAGCGCGGTGGGTTACCAGCCAACTTTGGCTACGGAAATGGGCGCACTCCAAGAGCGCATCACCTCCACCACCAAAGGCAGCATCACCAGCGTGCAGGCGATTTACGTGCCTGCCGACGATCTGACGGATCCGGCACCCGCCACGACCTTCGCTCACTTGGATGCAACAACCGTCCTTTCGCGAGCGATTTCCGAGCTCGGCATCTACCCCGCCGTGGATCCGCTCGACTCCACCAGCACCATGCTCTCGCCCCAAATTGTGGGCGACGAACACTACGCAGTGGCCCGCCAAGTTCAGCAGATTTTGCAGCGCTACAAAGATCTGCAGGACATCATCGCGATCTTAGGCATGGACGAGTTGAGCGAGGACGATCGCCTGATCGTTTCTCGCGCTCGCAAAATCCAGCGTTTCTTGTCGCAACCCTTCTTTGTGGCCTCGCAGTTTACAGGTCTTGAAGGGCGCTACGTGCCGCTCAAGGAAACCATCATTGGGTTCAAGGCGATCCTGTCCGGCGAGCTCGATGATCTGCCTGAACAGGCATTTTACCTGGTCGGCAACATCGAAGATGCCAAGGCCAAGGCCGCGAAGCTAAAGCAGCAGGCCGCCTAAGTCGGTCCAAAGGACTCAGTATGGCCGACAGCATCAAGCTTCAAATCGTCACTCCGGAAGGCGTCAAACTGACTGCCGACGTGAGCGAGCTCACCGCACCCAGTGTGGATGGTGAGTTTGGCGTATTGCCTGGACATCGGCCGCTCTTGGCGGCACTTCGCACGGGTATTGTGAGTTACTTTGTGGGCGGAGTGGAGCGGCGCGTGGCGGTTGGCTCCGGGTTTGTCGAGGTTGCCTCTGACATCGCCCGCTTGCTCACCGACAACTTCATGACCAAAGAAGAGGTCGATCCAGTGCGTGCGCGGTTAGAGCTCAAAGAAGCGGATCAAGCTCTGGACGGCGGAGATCCGCACGACCCAGCCTACTCGGAGTTGGTTCGCCGGGAGCTCTGGGCTGCGACTCAGTTGGAACTCTACGGAGATCCACCGCCCCCTACGATTCGTTCGACGGAGCATGAGTTGGTGGCGAGCACGGAAAGTTACCGCAATCTGGCGGAGACTCCCGACGCACCCGAAGCTTGAACCGAGGACGTTTGCCTGACGGGAAGCCTGCGTCGACCTTGCCGCGTCCGGGTAGCCCACGAGCCCTGCTCGAATCCTACGGGCTGCAAGCCAAGCGCCAATTCGGTCAGAATTTCCTGAGCGATCCAGAAATTTGCCGTCGCATAGCGTTGGCGGCAACGGGCCCGGATAAGGCGGGCACCGTGCTTGAAATTGGCGCAGGCCTGGGGGCGCTCACTCGCCCGCTCCTAGAATTATCCGATCGGGTGATGGCTCTCGAGAAAGATCGCGAGCTCATACCGCTGTTAGCGCAGGCCTTCGCGCCTGAGATCGGAGAGGGCAGGCTAACGATAAAAGAAGCAGATGTGCGCGACGTGGACCTCAAGCTCATGCTGACGGATGCTGTTGGTCCGCGCGTCGTGGCTGGCAATCTCCCGTACCTGATCACCGGCCCCATCCTCCGTGCTCTGTGTGCACTCGGGCGCACGATCGATCGTGCTGCCATCATGGTGCAGCTGGAGGTGGCAGATCGTCTGGTAGCCCCACCTGGAAGCGAAGCGTATGGGGCACTCAGCGTGTTCGTGCAGGCGCAGTTTGGCGTGCAGCGTGCATTTATCATTCGGAAGGGCGCTTTCTTCCCGAGCCCGAAGGTTGATTCAGCCGTGGTGGTGCTGCTGCCCCTGCCGACCCCCATTACCGAAGAAACTCCCGGTTTTCAACGGGTTGTTCAAGCCGCCTTCCAACAACGTCGCAAGAAATTGCGCACCGCCTGGCGGGAGTTGGTACCTTCGAGCGAAGCGTTGGCCCAAGCCGCGGAGCGCGCAGAGATCGATCTCAACCTCCGAGGCGAAGTGCTCTCCGTGAGTCAGTTTGCTCGAATGGCCCAGGAAATCAGACGATGAGATGCAGCCTTTTGATTGTGGGAGTGTTGGTGCTTTCGGCCTGCAATCAGACCATCGCTCCGCCCCATGCGGCCCTGGGAGTGTTTTACGGAGGTCAGATCCAGGAACTCAGGCGCGTTGCGCTCTCAGCAGAACCCGGGAAGGAGCGCTACGGGTTTCAGGTGGCGCTTGGCAGTCAGGCCACGCACCTGAGCTGGGAGATAGCTCGGCCTGCGCGCTTTACGGCGGGTAAATGGGTGCCAGGGCAGGCCGAAGTGGGTGAGGAAGAACTTCGAGAGGGCGAACGCGTGTTCAGCAAGGTCTTTTCGTTTGAGCCGGGGGCACCGACGGGCACTTGGAATTTCAGGGTATTAGTCGATCGTCGACTGGTGCTCGATCGAGCGATCGAAGTTTACGACCCCTTGCAGAAGCCACGCGGTTCAAAGAATCGTGGGTGATTCTACGTCGGGCGAAGCGGCGCCTGGCCGCGTGAAGAACCTTTCGACCCGGATCCCCAGGCGTCGAAGCTCTCGTTCGCCGCGCTCCTGAGCCAGTGCAGCACGCAACTTAACGGCCTCGTTCGCGGCTCCGCCGGTCAAACTCGAACTTTCGCCAACGCTCTCTGCGGTTCGCATGGATACCCACCGCACCTGGGTGCCCCGTCCTTTTTGCCGCGCCAGCGCTAAGCTCATCTCTGGCCTCGTCAGTGGGTCTGGAGGCTCAGACCAGACGAAAGCAAGGCTCGCGCGGGGACCCTCAGTGCGTACGCGACGAAGTGCTTCGAGAAGCTGAAGATCGGTGTGCTTTCGTTCTGGCTCAAGGCGTGCCGGAGAACCGATGCCGTAGAGGCTGAGGTAGCGGCGCAGGCTCTTATCGCGGGCGTTGCACGAAAAAGGATCTGCTCGCTTAAAGGGAGCTCGGGCTCTCAACCTGTCAGCGCGCCGGGCTATCTTATCGATATCGCGTGAGCGGAGTAGGCCAGAGCCATCGGGATCGAGTGGCCGCATGTGTTCAAGGGCGCGCGCTGCTGCGTCTGCCTCATCCCAGTCACTGCGATCGGCATCGATGGTGGCTGTCTGCAACGCTAAGGCGCTTTGGATCTTGTTCAGTTGCGCGGCACCGCGCATTGGGGGAAGCCATGCGAGGGGGCGAGCGGCCAGGATCCCGAGGCCCACTTGATCTCCGAGCCGCGTGTAATATCTCGCCACTTGAGCAATCTCATCGATAGCTCGATCCAGCGGGGCCATGCCCGGAGCGCCCGCCCAGAGCTCGACGGAAGCATCCAACAACAACCAAACGACATCACGCTCTTCGCGCTCGAAATCGCGCACCATCAACTTTCCGCGCCGCGCCGTGGCCTTCCAGGCAATGCGCTTGAACGGATCTCCTGGCCGAAGCTCGCGTATTTCCCGCAAATCGGTGCCATCCCCAGAAAAAGGACCCGCCATCCCATCGCGCGCCACGCGACGGCTTCTCCCGCCCTTGGCCGAGCGCTGCGACACACCAAAGGCTTTTGGCATGACCTCGATGCCAAAAGGATTGGCAAAAGTCAGTGGAACCTCAAAGAGCCCGGGGCTGCCCTGAACTTCTAAAGATAACCCGTGAATGCCATGGCGGCCGACGCGAGGTGTTTCGATGCGCACCGTCACATTCAAGCGGCCCAATGCTGGAACTTCGCCTGAGGCTGGTTCAAGGCTCACCATGAGATTCGGCGAAGCAATCGCTCGTAACTCCACGTAGCGCGCGGCGCGGGTGTCACGATTTCGTATCTCCGCTTCTAGCTCGACAAGCTCGCCGCGCCCGACCGTGACGGCACGCTCTTCACCGCGCCACAGCATTTCAAATCCCGCCGCTCGGATCCGTGAGACTCCCACCCGAGTCACGGCCCGGGCGATCGCCAGGCCGGCCAGCAATGACCCACCAAATGCGACCACGGGACCGAGCTGCAGGAGCAACCCCACCAGAATCGTGGCGATAGCAGCCACAGCGAGATCCACGCTCGCTCGGGTCGGGTGAACTTGCACAGCCCCATTGAACGCCGACCTAGCCTGCAGCTCAAGCCGTTTGTCTGACGTGAAGCCGCACATCTGGCTAGAGTGGGCTGATTGATGCCCTTCAGATTTCTTGCGCCATGAGAAGAAAGCTTGGGTTCCTCCCAGCACTCGGGTTCCTGGTGGCGCCTTTTTGGGTCAACGCTGCGCGCGCCAGCGAGCCGGCGGCTATCGAATATTCTGACTTAGAGAAACGTACGCTGCAGACAGTGCTTCGCACCATGAAAGTAAGCTTGGAGCCTGCACCCAGCGGCAAGCGGATTGGTCGCGTGCGTGTGGTGGTCCAAGAGGTGTTTGACGAGTTCGACCCCGTGCCAGATTTCGTCAACGTTTTTCATACAACTTCTAAAGAATCCGTCATCACCCGTGAGCTCTTGTTCGCTGAGAAAGAGCTCTTCGACCCAAGCAAGCTCGATGAGTCCACACGAAATCTGCGGGCCCTCCGCCAGCTTTCCCTGGTGCTGATTGTGCCCGTTCAGTCTCGGATTGACGGCGAAGTGGACATCTTGGTGATCGTTCGAGACGTCTGGAGTTTGAGGCTCAACTCGGGCTTTCAGTTCGAAGGGACGCGCCTCCGCTATCTCTTGTTGAATCCTAGCGAAGAGAATCTGCTCGGAACCCACACCAACGTGGGGGGTCTGTTGGTACTCACTCAAGGCAACTACTCAACAGGGCTCGTGTTGGGTTACCCGCGGATCGGTGGCTCGCGTGTAGCAGGTTCAGTCAACGCCAACCTGGTTTTCAATCGTCAAACCGATCAACGAGAGGGCTCCTTCGGGAGCGTATTTGTCGGACAGCCCCTGTATTCCACGAACACGCGCTGGGCCTGGGCGGCGGGCTTCCAGTGGCGCAAAGACATTTTTCGCGCGTATAAAGGTGGCCATCCCGCGCTCGTGGATCTTCCCAGCACTGAGGCCGGTGAGCAAGTGCCGTGGCGCTATCGGACTTTCACGCTGGCTTCTGGTGCGGAAATGCTCAGATCTTACGGTCGAAACCTGAAGCTGGATCTTTCCTTCGGGGCTGAAGCGAACACGTCTTCGTATCATTCGTTTGATCTCGCGGGCGTGGCACCTGAAGCCGCCAAGGAGTTTGTCGAACGAGCGATTCCACAGGGCGCTTCGCGCATCAGCCCAGTGTTTCAGGTTCGAAGTTACGCCAGCCGGTTCGCTCCGTTCCTAGAGATCGATTCGCTCGGGTTGCAGGAGGATTACCGCCTGGGCCCAGAAGCCTTGGTGAGAGTCTTTCCGGCGGCGGAGGCCTTGGGTTCCAGCCGTGACCTGCTGGGATTGTTTGCTGGCGTTTCTTATACCGAAAAGCTCGGCGATGGGCTCGCTCGTGCCGTTGCAAGCACACGCCTTGAACTCGCTTCGCGTTCTCGAAACGACGCTGCCTACGAGGTCGCAACCCACGTAGCGAGCCCGCATCTGTTGGCGGGTCGGCTGCACCATGCAGGGCTTTTGACACTGCGCCCACTCAATTATTCGAACCGCGGTATTGCGATTGGCGGCGACAATCGGTTGCGTGGTTTTCCATCGGGCGCATTTGTCGGCACCCAGGCGGCCACCAGCAATCTGGAGTTTCGGACACGCTCGGTGGATATCCTTTCGGCGCAGGTCGGTGCGGCCGCGTACTACGACGTCGGTGCAGTATTGGGTGGCCTAGCCGGCGTGCAGCACGGGCAAGCCGTGGGGGCAGGGGTGCGTGCGCTTTTCCCACAGCTCGATCGTCTGGTACTGAGGTTTGATTGGGCATTCCCACTCGGTGACCGCCGCTACCCTGCGCTGCCGGGTGCGTTGTTTGTTTCGTTTGGACAAGCGTTCTCAGTTCCAGGGCTCAGTTCGCCGAGCCTGGTGGGTGGTTTTTTTTGAGGGGTAACCGCCCCAAGATGGAATAACTCGGACATCAGGGAGCGGTAACCGTGCGACCCCGTGGCGCAAAAGCTGGACGGTCAGTACCATTTAAGTCTAGTTTAGTGCTCGTTCGTATCCCAATGGTCGCAACCTCAGGTGAAAGAGCGCGAAGATGGCAGATGTACTCACAGACGTTCTCGAGACAGTTCGCGTGAAGGCGGCCTGCCATGGCCGCTTTGAGCTTGGCGCACCGTGGGGCGTGCACCTGCCGGAGTCCGACGGTGCGCAGTTCCACGTCGTCCTTGAGGGCGGCTGCCATTTAACAGTCGTCGCAACGGGCGAAGAGTTAACTCTTGAACGTGGAGATTTGGTGGCTCTGCCCCACGGGCACGAACACATCGTGCGCGATCGCGTAGGAACCGAGCCACGGCCTTTCAGCGCCCTCATGGCGGATTGTAAGTGCTCCGGTCAAACCTATCGCTCGAATGAAGGCGAGGCACGGAGCACGCTGCTTTCAGGGTGCATCAAATTTGAAGAACGGCGGCATAATCCTCTGCTCCTAGCGCTGCCCTCCGTGGTCACTCTGAGAGGTGGCAATGGGCGCACCGTGGCGTGGCTTGAAACGACGCTGCAGTTTATGGGGTGTGAAGCTGCATCTCAAAGGCCAGGTTCGGCCACTGTGGTGAGCCGGCTTGCGGACGTGCTATTCATCCAAATTGTGCGTGGGCATTTGGCCGAGCTTTCGCCCAGTCAGACAGGCTGGTTGGCAGCGTTGAATGATCTGCAAATTGGCGCAGCGCTGGCGCTCGTTCACGCTGATCCGCAAGCAAGCTGGACCGTTGCGAGTCTGGCGGCCAAGGTCGCCATGTCCCGCTCAGCCTTTGCCGCACGCTTCGTACAACTCGTGGGTGAGCCGCCGCTGCAATACGTCACACGCTGGCGCATGCAAAAAGCCTCCGGCATTCTACGTGACGGACATGCGTCGCTCGCCGAAGTTGCCGCGCGAGTCGGCTACGAAAGTGAGGCAGCCTTCAGCAAGGCTTTCAAGCGCGCCGTGGGCAGCACCCCCGGTGCCTACCGCCGCTCATTCCGCGAGCCCGGAAGATTCGACGCCGTACAGGCCGCGTGAGCGTGGAAGCTCGACCCTTCACGCGACGCGCCACCAAACTCTTTCACGCCGGCTGCAATACGAGCTCATGACTCAGCTCGAAAAGACGGGTCTGGCGCAAGTGTTCAACGCCCCCGTCGACCTTCTGCTCGACGACACGAACTGCGTGCAACCGGATTTGGTCATTATCCGTGAAACCAACAGCGCCATCATTACAGAGCGCGCCATTGAGGGCGTGCCAGATGTGGTCGTTGAGATTGTCTCCAAGAGCAACCCCGATCGGGACCGTTTCCTGAAACGCCAGCTTTACGAGCGTTTTCGCATTCCTGAATATTGGATTGTTGAGCCAAGCACAGGTTATCTTCAGGCGCTGCGCCTAGATAACGCCGGCTACGTCGAGCGCGCACGCTACGATCGTGCCGGAACGCTGACCTGCCCAGATTTCCCCACGCTGAGCGTGGGCCTTGCGAAGATTTTTGAGTAACCGCCGAAATTGCATCGTTGCTTTTTCTGTTCACCAGGAGATGGCAGTGGTCCTCTTGGGTTGGAGTTTTTCGCCCACCGGAGGCGACCCGGAGGCGACATGGTTAGCAGGGTTCAAACCGGCGAGGTGCTGCGCTTGCTTCCAAACGCGTCCGCTCAGGCCTCTTGCATTTCTGCTTAAGGCGCGTCATCCGGCTTCGCCCTTCGAGAGGGCACCCCGTCCGCGGAAAAGGCTGCGCCTGTCTCGATCAGAGTGACGAACACGATCACCTAGTTTCGGGTCGTCTTCCCCCCGGTCAAGCGGACACCGGCGTTTAGGAAGGTGATCTCATGTCTAGTCAAGATAAGACCGCGTCGTCCCGTCGTCCCGAATCCCGTTGCAGCCGCGCACGCTGGGCCTCAATCTGGAGCAGCAGCGCAAACGGGCGAAGGAACTGCTGAGGGGCTTTCGAGCTGGCGACAGCGAGGCCAAGCGTCGTGTGGGCGAGCAGGTGGCGGATTTCAAGTTGTCGCACGCGCAGTGGATCATCGCCAAAGAAGTTTGGGACGCGATCGTTCAGAGACGCGCGAAACGCGCGCTCACATTGCCAAGCTTTTGTTCGACGCGGGAGCCGACGCCAAAGAGTGTGTGGAAAACGAGCAGATGCCCGGCGGCAAGTTTTCGGTACTTTCGGCGGCCGCTTGGCACACGGCGAGTCTCGAACTCGTCGAGCTGTTGCTGGATGCGGGCGTGGAGCTCGAGCCCCCAGGAGCGACCGCCGGTCCACCGGCGCCGCCGCTGGTTTCCGCTGCGATGGGCGGTGACCTGAAATGTGTCGAACGGCTGATTCAAGCAAAACCTCCGAGTTGGCAAGCGCGCGAAGCGCTCGAGGTTGCGATTGCCGCAGGCGACTCGGGGATGGCTGGCGCACTTCTCACTTACGGGGCTCACCCAGACCAAGCAGGGCGTTGGGCTGGCCGTAACGGCGGATGCCTGCACGCGGCACTCATGCTCGGACGTGACACCGCGTTTGTGGAACTGTTGATCGCAGGTGGTGCGAGCGTAAAATCACGTGATCGGGACGGGCGTTCGCCGCTCGAAGTTGCGGTGCAGCTGGGTGCGGACGAAGCCGCGGCGGTCCTGCGAAAACATGGCGCATCCGAGCAAGAGATCGACAGTCGCGATCGTCTGGTGGGTGCCTGCGTGAGAGGAGACGCGGCGTTGCTCGAGTCATTGCTCGCCGGTGAGCCGGAACTCGCGGAGCGTTGCCGACCGAGTGACGTTCAAGTCGTCTGCTGGGCGGCGCGTAACGGGAAGACCGCGGCACTTGAACGCCTGCTCGAAGTGGGCTTGGCGCCCAGCACGGTGGATGATGACGGCCAGACGGCGCTTCACCTTGCCATCGCTCGCGCTGACGTGAAGGCGGTCGAAGCGTTGGTTCGTCACGGCGCTTCAGCCAAGCCTTTTGTACTCGGACGCCTCTCAAGCGACGGAAGAACTGCTCGGCCCGGACGACGAAATCCAGCTTCCCGACGGTTCTGACGTCGAGGATTTCGCCGCAACCACGCACGTCTCGCGAGCGCGTGTGGTTGCGGCCTTCCGGGAAAGCGTGCAGAACATGATCGACGGCGACATCGAAGGCCTCCGGGCGCTGCTCGACCGGGAGCCGACGCTCGCGACGGCGCGTTCCGAGCGCTATCACTGCGCCACCCTCCTTCACTATCTCGGCAGCAACGATACCGAGGTGGAGGTCATACCGAAGAACGCGGCGGCCATCGCGAAGCTCCTGCTCGAGCGAGGCGCAGCGGTGGATGCGTCGTGCAAGATGTACGGCGGCGGTCCAAACCAGACACCGCTCGCGTTGGTTGCAACGAGTGGACCCCCCGATCGAGCGGGCCTCACGGAAGGCTTGATCGACGCGCTCGTAGCAGGGGGAGCGGTGGTCAACGATGGGCCAAGCACGAGCGGCACGCTTGGCAGAGCGATTCTGTACGGGAACACGAGCGCCATACGTGCGCTCGTGAAGCACGGCGCACGCGCGTACGACCTGCCCTCAGCCGCGGCGATCGGCGACATCGCCTACGTCGAACACGAACTGCGCAAACCCGAGTACGTGGCGCTCTCCACGGACTCCCCCCCGAACGCACTACGCGAAGCGTTCCACAATGCCGCAACGTTCGGACACTTTTCGCTCTGTGAGCACTTTCTCGCTCTTGGAATCGACGTGAACGTGAAAGATTCCGAATCGGCAGCACCGCACTTCACAAAGCGGCGCTCGGCAATCGCGTCGATTCCGTGAGATGGCTCCTCGGCCGCGGCGCGGATCGGACGATCAAAGACGCGACGTATGGAGGGACGCCGGCCAGCTGGGCGGCGCACTGCGGTGCCCAGGAAGCCGTGGCGCTGCTGAGCTGTCCTTGATTTTCCACTTTAAGCCTCGATGGCGTCCCGCTTCGCGTTATCGCCCTCGATGATCTGATTGCAAACAAACGTGTCGAGCTCCCACCCGCTAAAATCCCAGGGTAAATCCTAGGCTTGCCTTGCTCGCCAACGTCGTCTACCAACTTCCCCTGGGTATGGCGCTAACTAAGTTCGTTCGAAACGTCGACGATCTGAGCGACGATGGCGGTTATAAGTTTCGCTTCAACTGCGATCGCTGCAACGACGGCGTGGAAAGTCAGTACATCAGTTCGTCGGCTAATCTGCTGAAGACAGGGTTGGAGGTCTTCCAGATGTTTCGGTTGTTTGGCTCCAGTTCGGCGGTCGACGGCATCGATCGGGGGCTTCGGGGCAAGGAGCGTGACAGCGCCTATGAGAAGGCTGTGAATGAGGCCACGGCCCACTTCCACAAGTGCTCGCATTGCGGCAACTGGACGTGCGGCCATTGTTGGAATGAGATCGCTGGTCTGTGTGAAGGCTGTGCGCCTGACGCGGACGAGGCCGCGGCAAAAGCTGCTGCCGATAATCGTGTTCAGCACCGGCTTTCGGAGGTCGCGTCCTCGCAGGCAACCGCCGTCGCCATGGTGACGTGCCCCGTCTGCGGAAAAGAGTCTGGTGGGGGCAAGTTTTGTATGAGTTGTGGCGGAGCCACCACCGCTAAGGTTGCGTGCAAGAAATGCAACGCGCCGCTCCTAGCTACCGCTCGTTTCTGTGGCGAGTGTGGAACTTCCGCGTGAGCGAAGTCGAGGTGAAACCATGAAGTGTTCGGTCTGCTCGGTGTCCTGGTCTGAGCCTTCTCAGCGTTGTCCTCAGTGTCACTATGATCACGCAGCTCCCGGCGCGATGGAGTCAGCTGCCATCCTGCGCGCCCGAGCTGCTTTTCAAGACCGAACCCTCGCTTACAACCCTGATGGACGAGTGACGCGTAAGGATAAGCTGCTGCCCTGGGCCGGGGTGCTGCTTGGGTTCGTTATTTTCGTCTTTTGGCTTCGGGCCTGCACAAGCGGTGGTCGGCTCTGGTGAGTTCTTCCTGAAGCGCGTTAGCGCTATAGCTCACTTGGCCACCTACCCCGTCCCGTCCCGCCACTCACTCGGTGTCGCCCCGTAGCGCTCCTGGAAGCTCCGAGCGAGCACCGACGCATTGGCGTATCCCACCTGTTTGCCGATCTCTTGCACAGAGAGATTGGTGTGACGCAATAAGCGTTCGGCCTCATTCAGTCGCATGTCCCGCAAGGCCTTGCCGGGGCTTTCACCTCGCAGAGCACCGTACAGGCGCGCGAATTGAGCGCGCCCTAGGCCCGCGGCACGCGCAAAGTCCTCTACAGCGAAACCTCGATAGAGATTCATTTGAGCCGTTGCCTCCGCTCGACGAACTCGCGTCTCGGGATCGAGGCGCGGTGCTCCACCTTCCGTGCGGGGCGCTTCATACGCCACCCAAGCCAGCAAGAGACTCTCAAGCTCGCGATTGGCGGAAAGAATGTCGTAAGGATGACCGGTCTTCCAGAGGCGAATGATGGGTTCAATGCTGGCAGAGAATTTCTGCTGGAGTTTCCTCGGCACGCAGAGGGGTAGATCCACTCCGTAAACGTCAGCTATCGGCGGTTGCAACAGGTGCTCTCGACCCTTGAGATCGGATTCGTCGGAGTAGGTGTTTCGGTGTTCGTTTCGCCGTGGGTTGAAGATGAGGTCGAAGTGAAAGTAGGCCGGGCGATTGCCATGCTTTGAACCAATTCTTTCCGCGAGCACCCCCGGTTGGATAAGGTACGCACCCCCTTCTGGGATCGCGCAGTGTTCCGCCGCTACCACGATCTGCTCAGCGCCATCGAAGCTGACCACCAAGAGGTAGTGAGCCAGCACGCGTTGTGCGATCACCCACGACGGACGGCGGTCCGTGTCGGCAAGGTGGATCCAAACTCCATAAAGAGGATGTGAGCGCTAGCATCTTGGCGTTTCCGGATGAGGCCCTAGAGTAGCAGATTGTGGCCTGGTCTACCCAGAAAGACCGATGAAACGTGCAGATATTGCTACAAGATGTTCAGAAAAGACGATCTCGTCCAAAGTGCATCGTCGAAGATTGGCCTCACGCGGGCGAATTGGGGCAAATCCGGGCTAACGCAGGTGCGGCGCGTGCCCTAACAAGTGATTCAAAGTTCAAGGCTTTGGAGGCAAGGGCCCAATCGTCACATTCCGGTACTCGACTTCGGCGCCTTCTGCTTGGAGTGCGATCTTTCCGTGATCTGCGGTGCAGTTGAAGCCGTCGTTAACTAGAACGCCATTGACCCATGCCGTGATGCCGCGCCCTCGGGCTTCGATGACCATGCTGTTCCATTCGCCGGCAGGCTTCTCGGAGTCATCGGTTAGATTCAGAATCCGTTTTGCGTCGTTTTCGCCGACACCCCAGGCCTGCCCAACATTGCGAGGGCGTCTCGCGTCCATGTTGGGGACTTCGATGTTTTCCCCAAGGCACCAGAAATCTCCGGCATCGCCGCTAAAGAGCTGCACCTCGATCGACTTGGGGATTTGAGCCCAGAGCGCGCGTAGGTCGGAGACGTATACCAGAACTCCGGCATTGCCGGGCGTGGCCGGCCAACGCCATTCTACTTCAAGGTGATAATCTCGATACGTTGCGTTGGTGAGCAGGTGCGAGTTGAACGTCCCCTGAGTTGCGATGACCCCTCTGCGCACAATGAAAGCGTCTGCTGCCGTGGGCATGTCATCTTTGAAGGGCTCGTCCGCGGTCCATCCGGTAAGATCAACACCGTTGAAGAGCTTCGTCGTGGTCGTGGGTGTGATGCTGCCGTCGGCATTGAGAATCGTGCTTCCGGCGCCCGCTTGGCCAAGTCCCCCGCCCACGCCGGAACTAGCAGTGCCTCCCGAACCGCCGGTCACTGAGGCTCCGCCGGAGGCTGGGCTTCCGCCGCTGTCTCCATGAGAGCCGCCAGTGCTCGGACGTCCGCCGGTTGGGGTCGTTGAGTTGTTGGCGCCTCCAGTAGCTCCGCCAGATGCTGGCGGCATTGCTGCGCTGCCTGACGTCATCGCGGGGTTGCCGAATGAGGGATCCCGCGTTGCGCCTGGATCCCCCGAAGAGCAACCCAGCGCGGTGAAGGTAATCAGCATCAGGGGTGCGTTGAGGTGTGAGCGCAACATAGCGAAGACTCCGTTGAGAGGGATTGTCCGAATGTGACCATCAGCAGCGTTACTGATTCACACCATCGGACCTGAATGGGAATGCAGGTGTCGCTTCCGACCGTGCCCAATATCGCTACAGGTTGTCGCTTTGCGGCCGAAATCGGTATGGTATCGCTTTGGGTGGATTAGTTATATCTTACGCTGCGGCTCCGGATTCTGAGATTGGAACCGAGAAGCGCCAGTATTCCACTCACAAGCTGGCCTCACTGTGGTATCTTCTCTTACGATGAAGACAATCTTCTCTGAGCCACTCGACACGGCGGAGCTAAAAATAGGCGCAATGGGGGTGCAGGAGCAGATGCCGCCTGGGCTTGTGCATCGTTCAACTGGCACGCACGGTTATCTCTTTATGCTATTTTACGAGAGCGTCGAGCTGGATGTGGCCGGCAACTCGGTGCCACCCAGAACGCTCATCCTGTGGGGACCCGGGCACGCCCATCTCTACGGCAATCGCGCGCGGCGCTGGAAACACACTTGGATACACTGCGATGGGACGGTTATCGCGCCTCTGATACGTGCGCTGAATTTGCCGCTGGGCGTTCCGATCTACGATGCGGATCCGGCAGTTGCAGAGCACTACTTTCTCGCACTTTACCGCGAGCTGACGGGGCCACACACGCCGGACGTGGTGATCGCCAAAAATACGCTTGAGAGCTTTCTGCGTGAGGTGCGGCGTCGCCGTGAAGGGCATCGCGTCGGTGCGCAGCCCCCCGAACGCCTGCTCAAGGTCAAGAACTACATCGAAGCCCATTCGGAAGAGCCCATTCGCTTGGCCGACTTGGCGGAACGCGCGGCCTTGTCGCCCCAGTATTTATGCAGTGTGTTTAAGCGCTATTTTGGGGTAACGCCGATCGATCTTTTGATTCGGCAACGCATGCAGCGGGCCCAATATCTGCTGCAAGATGAGAATCTGAGCGTGGGGGAAGTCGGCGCACGTGTTGGATACGAAGATATTTTCCAGTTTTCTAAGCTCTTCAAGAAACATATGGGCGTTAGCCCCAGTCGGATCCGGCGACCCGCGGGGTGAGACGCAATGGGACGGAGGAGAAGAAATCACATGCGCGGTCAACCTCCATTGTCGCGCTAAATCATGTGAGAATTTGTCGCGATGACTTTATCATATTGGTACTGTGGGCGACTCGGTACGTGGCCGGCGTAGTACCTGTTGCTTTGCGGAACGCCCGAAAGAAATAGGGAAGGCTTTCAAAGCCAACCTCTTGAGCAATCGCCTCCACCTTTTCATTCGTGGATATCAGACGATTGATGGCCTATCCAGGCGGATCTTATTGCGGTATTGGATCGGTGAGTGGTTCATCGAGACTGCGAATTTTTCGCACAGTTGCGAGACACTGAGGGAGCAACGCACCGCCACTGACTTGAGTGTCAACGGTTCTTGGAAGTGCTCGTGGATGTACTGCACGGCTTCGAGGATTGGCCCCGCCAACGTCGCTGAGTCGGATTCGGTTCCTGAGCTGATCTTCATTGCGTCACCGGGTTGCTTTCGCAGTGCCGCCACTGTGGTCATCATATTAACTGCTTGACCCCACGCCGCGGCACGATCCAGGGGTTCGGCGAGCTGGTAGCGCGCGTGCGCGATACGCATAGACTCCAACAGCTGATGTTGGCCCGAAAAGATCTCTAAGCCAGCATCGAGCGGTTGGAGGCAGGTGCGCAGTAGGGCGAGCCCGGCTTCCGGGGGAGGAATGCTGATGAGGGCTTCGAAACTTACGTGCAAGTAGTGATAGGTAAAGAGCTCCTGATCGACATGCCCCGTACCATGCGGAATCACGGCATCAATGAAGAAGCAATCTCCCGGCGAAAGTGTGTGCGTTTTTCCAGCGAAGAAGAAGATACAGCGGCCGTCACCGATCACGCCAAGCTCAGCGCCCGCGTGAATGTGTGGCCGATGGAGAAGAGTGCCAATTCGCGGGTCTTGCTCGAATGCAGGTGGTCGCGCCGCCCCGAGGATAAACGGCATTTCCCGAGTTGGAATGGTCGCAGATCGGGCATGCAATACTGGTGTGTGGTCGCTTGTCATATTGGGGCGCAACCGCGGCATCGTCCTTGAGTGTACCACGGAGTCCGTCGGGGCGTTAGCTGCGTGGGTCCTAGCGCCATTGTTGTATTTCGTTAATTGGCTGACTAACAATCCGGCGTTTGGTGGTGCGCGCGCACTCAGTGGCTCGCTTGATTAGTCAGTATTTCCGGAGGATTGGGTATGCGATTATAGACCCGTCAGTCGCTCTCCGGTGTTATTGTAACGTAGACAAGCAGGGCATGTGATGATTGCAGATTGTCAAAACATCCGGTCGTTGGGGCTTGCCGCCGTTCCAACCGTATTTGTGTTGACCGCCTTTGCGAGGACTTTATGAGAACAGCACCATTGCTTGTCAACACCCTGAGCCTTCTCGCGTTCAGCAGCGCCTTGGGCGCGTGCTCGGCGACCTCCACTGACAACTCCTCCTCTGCCCTACCGATCAGTAGTGCTTCAGGCTCTGGGGGCAACGGAAGCGGCGTTGGCGGATCGAAGGGTACGGTGGCTCTGCCCACTCAAACCAACGGCGGGTTCGAGCCTGATGCGGGCCTCGGGGAAGTTAAGAGCGATTGCAATCAGAAGCTGATCGGGATTGTCCGGGACTTCAATTCCAAAGATTCCCCGGTAAACCAACATGATGATTTCGAATCCTTCCTTGCCGTCGGTATCACCAAAGGGCTAGTGATGCGGAATCTAGGAGCCGATGGCGCGCCGGCGTACGCGGATCCGCAGCCGCCTGGGAACCCCCAGCTTAGTACCGCTGCCAATTTCAAACGTTGGTACAGCACGTCGCATCCTGCCAACGCTACGTTTGACTTGGATTTAGACCAGCCACCCGCCTCTGCAACGCTGGTTAAGAAGGCTTTGCCGGATGGGTCCACAGAGTACGCCTCCACCAGTTTTTTCCCGGTCGATGGGAAGGGGACGCAGGCGGAGGATAAGTCCTGGGGAGAGAATAAGTTGGGTGACAGTCCGGTCGGCGACCAACCGCCTTTTCATAATTACCATTTCACGTTCGAGCTCAATACCAAGTTCATCTACAAGAAGCGCCAGATATTCTCGTTCTTTGGTGATGACGACGTTTGGGTATTCATAGATAAGAAACTGGCGGTTGACATAGGAGGCGTTCACCCTCAGGAGTCCGGATCTCCCGATGCGGTTGTTGTGGTTGACGAGTCCGCCCCAGGCGCTCGCGTCACGGCTGACTGGCAACCACTGGTCAGCAACTGAAGCAACCCGCAAGCGACGAGGCTCGAACTGGAAAGCTGTAGAAATGAAGGCTGATAGCTCAAAATTGAACTCCGGCGGCCCGCTAGTCCGACGCGACTATCGGTAGCGGCAAGCGCATCTGATAGGTGAGAGCTTGCCACCTGTCAGGTCGGATCGGTATGGCTCGGCCTCTGGACAATTTGTCTTATCTTAGCGCCTGGCCTCGCGTTAACCCTGACGACGTCAGCGCGGCGTGCAAATCTGTCCTAATCGCACCCAAAACCACCATGTCTGCTACCGCCATACGAACGTGTACCCGAGAAACGCTGAATCTTCGGATCCACTCTGAAGAGCGCAACTTGATCGATCGCGCGGCACTGGCTCGCGGCACCAACCGCACGGATTTCATTTTGGGCGCCGCCCGACGAGCCGCCGAAGATGCGCTACTCGGCCGAGCAAGTGGCCTATTTGGTTGGAAAGATGGATACGGTGAATGAAGGTGGCACGACTCTTCTCGACAACTCGATGGCGTTTTGGTGTTCGGAGGTCTCGTATGCGGCGAGCCACACGTACACGGACATGCGTGCTTTCGTGTTCGGGTCTGGAGGCGGCAAGATCCACACAGGTCAACATTTGGAGTTTAACGCGCAAGCACGCATGTCCGTGTCCTTGATGTGATCGAGTGTCGGCGCAAAGGCCAAAGCTCACCGTGGCCACGGTTCTCGAGTTCCTGGGCTCAAGCCTGGACGACCTTAAAGACCTTGATAGCTCAAAACTGCTGGTATTGTGTCAAATCGGGCATGCAAATTCGCCACGAAATGGTGAATATTTCGCCACCAAGTGGTGAATTATCTTGCGAGGGTGGGCGCTCCCGCGAAGCCCTCGGAGGGCTGCCGGTTTCGAACTTCAGTGTATTCAGCATTGCCTCATGCCCGCCGACTGTAACGGGCGCGAAAGCGATACCGACAGCTGGGAACCCGCTGAGGCCACCGTCCTGGCGATGAGGGTCAGTCTCATGAGCAAGGACCTTACTCAGCCTGAGGCTGAGCTCAGAGCGGCCGCACGTTCCTGCGATAGCTCACCTTGCCGAGCGCTTCTTCGATGATACCAGTGCGTGCGCGCACGTCGCCCTCAAGCTCGGGCACTAGAATCAAGCGATGCGCGAGTGCGGCGGAGGCCACGTCCTGGATGTCATCGGGGGTGAGGAACGGGCGTCCTTTCAGCACCGCGCTGCCTTTTGCAGCGCGCAACAGGCTGAGCGAAGCGCGCGGCGACGCTCCGAGCACGACCTTGGGGTGGCTGCGGGTAAAGCCCGTGAGAAGCACTGCATACTCGTACAAATCGTCCTCCACGTGCACCCGAGCGGCAATCGACTGGAGTCGCGTGGCGTCTTCTGCTGAGAGCACCGGCTCGACCTCGGGTGCCGCGACTCCGTGCGTACGCAGCATGCTCACTTCTTCGCGAACGCTTGGATAGCCCATCCGTACGCGCAGGAGGAAGCGATCGATTTGAGCCTCGGGTAGGGCATACGTACCCTCCAGATCAATCGGATTTTGGGTTGCCAGGACAAAGAATGGATCCGGTAAAACGAATCGATCCCCTTCAATGGTAACCTGGTGTTCTTGCATGGCTTCAAGCAAAGCGGATTGAGTTTTCGCGGGTGCGCGGTTGATCTCGTCCGCCAAGAGAATATTTGTAAAGATTGGGCCACCCCGCAGCGCGAAGGTTCCATCCTTGGGGTTCAGCACGTAGGTGCCGGTGATGTCCGCCGGCAATAGATCGGGTGTGAATTGCACGCGACGCACCGTCATCCCAAGCGTTGCCGCGAAGGTCTTCACCAGGGTCGTCTTGGCGACGCCGGGGACACCCTCCAACAGCACATGCCCGCGCGCTAGGAGGCCAACCAGCAGCATGTCGACGGCTGCGGGATTCCCGACGTAGACACGCGCCACCTGGGTTCGCACGCGGTTCAAGCGCTCGCGCGCCGCTTCGATTTCATTGATCTGTAAGGCTTGACTCAATGCACCACTCCAAGCTTTCGAGCTTACAATGATTTCAAGAGTTTGAGGGCCCGCTTCCGTAGGCGATCGACCTCGCCCCCACGGATCTGCCTCGGCCTCTGTCCAACTAGGTTGTTTTCCGCGGATTCGAGCTCAGAAATCAGTGCTCTCAATTCCGCCAAGGCGTACTTATCAAGGACGGCCTGTTGCTCGGCTTCATGAAGTATCTGCGCCGCAGAGGGGTGGGGCGGAAGTCGCAGGCGCTCCGCAAAGCGTTCGGTGATGGCTCCTTTGAGCTCAATCAGTGTGAGCGCCCCGTGAGTGCTCGGGGCAGCCAACACAGCAGCGCGCCCCGCTGTTCCGCCTTGGGCAGCCAGCGGAGCGGCCAGCGCGTAGCGTGGCGTCAGTCTGCGATAGGGCTTGGTGGCGCGCAGTAGGGCCCAGGCGAGGGCACCGAGTGAGCACGCCGCCGCGAGCATGTAAGCTATGACATCGGGCAGCCCCTGTTCGCGAGTGCGCGACAGACCGTCCACCACACTATCAACGCCTTCACGTACGCGTTCGAACACCGACGCTGGTTGCCCAAAGGTGCCCACCTGTGGAAACGCATTGGCGAGCAAGTACAGAGTTCCGCCGCGTGCGCCCCAAGTGTCGGAGCCGACGAGGTACTGCACGAGTCCTTTCGCAAACTGACGGTTACCTGGGTACCGCAGCATAAGGTTAATAAATGAGGAGGGATCACCCATCGCGAGCAGCCGACCACGGTCCCCAATGACACCTGTGACGGCCAGGGCAGCCTCCTCACCCCCTCGCGTGCGAATCGACAGAATCGGGGTTAGATGGTCATGCACGAAGACCGTCGGATGGTTGGTCACGAGGCGAGTCACGTTCAGCGCAGTGGGATGCCGCCCCACGTGATTCTTAGAACTCTGAAAAGCTGGAACGGCTATCGCCAGCTCGGGGTTATTTCGCAGGGACTCCACCGGGTCGAGCGGAGCATTCACGCGGGTGATCTGAAAGCGCTTGAGTAGGCGCGCACCGCTTCCGAAGTCGTCGAGGATGGCGACGCGTCCGCCAACGCTCATGAATCGGCTCAGTTGCTCGTAGCTGAGATCCGATTCGGGATGCAGGATGAGGAGCCCATCGGCCGGTTTAAGCGTTCCAAAATCCAGTGCGGACAGGATTTGAACCCGTTGGGTCCCCAGGGTCTCGCGAGCGGCAGCCAGAAATTCGCTGGTGCCCTCCCAGCTCGAGTCGTTGAAGGCGAAGGCCGCGTGGGCCCTGGCCGACCACCACAAACCAAGGGCGGCCGCCGCGCAACTCATCCATTTTCTCGGGCCGCCCGTCACCGTTCGAACGTATCATCAAAGCACCCTTCCTAGCACGTCTGCGGTCTGGCTGGACCCACACGGAAGCCGGTTCAATCTTCGAATTCCCGGGAGATTGGCCCGGTCGAGACCAGACCACGTACAGCCACCTACGCCCTTTCGGCGGTGGCGGGCGTTTTGGGCTAAAGGATCGGTGGAAGTGACCGAACTTGACCAATAGGAACGCGTGACTAGATTACTCCTATAGGTCGGCACAGTTGCCCAGAAACGAGGCCACGAATGCTACCCCCGTTCATCATCGAACAGATACGTCGCAGAGAAGAAGAAGATCGCCGTCGTCGTCGGGCTGAGCAGCCTCGGTTAGAGCTGCCGATCGATGTCTATCCCCATCGCCCTGAAGCGGAGCCAAAGCCTGCGAAGGACGACGTGGAGCGCGGCGTGGTGATATTCGAGATCTGAGAAAACTTGTAAAAGAGCTGGCCCGAGCCCATTTGGGTGCTTCGGTGAGTAAATTTTTCTCATCAGCCGGTGCTAGACCAGAAGGCATCCGCCTTGACATTGCGGTGTGTGGCTTGTGCAACTAGGCTCGCGCCCCGTTGATGAACCCGTTCACGAAGACGCTAAACCCGTTCACGAAGACGCTTTTCGCCGCTGCTTGCGCCTTTTTGACGGGCTGTTCAGGCACGGGTGATGGCATTGCGCCACCACTCGACCGGGTTTACTTTCCGGTCGCCCTGGCACTGGATCCGGCGGGCCAGCACCTCTTCGTCGCGAACAGCGACTTCGATCTGCAATTTAACGGTGGAACGCTTCAATCTTTAGACACCACTCGAATCTTGTCATTCATGCCCGCGTACTGCCCGCCAGGCACGGACTGTCGAGGTCGCTGCGGCGCCCTGGGGGATGCGAGCGCGGCGGATCAGATCCTCGTGCCCGGGCCCTGCGCGCCCGTGGTGATCGGCTCACCGCAGGGCGGCGGTGGCTCGCTGCTAGCTGACGCCATCAAGATCGGGGCGTTTGCGACCGACCTCCTCTACCTAACCCGGCCGACAAACGAGTCGGCTGGCGCTGCCGGAAGAATCTTCCTGCCTTTACGTGGGAGTGCTTCGGTAGCGTTTGTCGACGCCGATGAAGATGGGGGCCTCAGATGCGATGTGGATGGCCAGCGCCAATGTGACGCAGCGTTCTCCGTGAAGAGGGGAGTTGACCACCTTGGGCGTACGATCGAGTTACCAAAGGAGCCGATGGGCCTAGCAGCTACACTCGACGGGCACGCTCTGCTCGGCATTCATCAGCAGAGTGAGGGGGCGCAGCTCTCAGTGTTCGATCACGATTGGTCTGGTGGGCTGACACTCCGCTCACTTGGCAGTCTTGCACCGACCACGTTCGGGGGAATTTTCAGGCCTAGCGCGATCGCGTTGGTCCCGCCCTCTCGCGCCCAGGCGTCACGAAGTCCCGCGTTTTTATTAACGGCGCGGACATCTCCGGAAGTTCGCCTGATCAAATTTCTGGATGCAGAAGCGTCCGCCCCGGAGCCTCCTCAGGCCCGGGAGGTTGGTAGTGTCGGCGTGAATGCCAATGCATTCGGGAGTGACTCTCGGGGCATTGCGCTGGATAGTTCGGAACGCGGCGCGGCTGAAGCTAACTGCGCCGCAACTCACAGCGTTTCGCCGGAATGCGCTCTCTCAGGCCAGTGCGAGGAAGCTAAGGCCGGCGCCTATCTCCAGTGCTTGAGCGCCGCAGGCCGGATTGCGGACGCCGTTTTCGTGGCTAATCGGACGCCCGCCAGCCTGTTGGTCGGTGACATTCAGCAGCTCGGAACCGGTGAGGCGGGGCTTCCGCTGCCCGCGTTCAAGCAAACCATCCCGCTGTCTTTCGGCCCATCGCGGGTGGTGCTCGGACGGATCTTGAACGAGCAGGGCAAGCTCGAACTCAGAGTGTTCGTGCTGTGTTTCGATTCGCGACTGATCTTTGTGTACGACCCAGTACGCGGACAATTGGAAACCGAGATCCGAACGGGCCGAGGACCTCACGCCCTCGTTGTCGACGAACAGCGCCACGTGGCCTACGTGGCTCATTTCACCGATTCCTACATCGGAGTCATTGATCTGGATCGCTCGCACACCGGTGATTACGCGAAGATTGTCCTTTCCGTTGGCCACCCCAGCGCGCCAAGAGCCACAAAATGAAATCCTCGATTCGCACCCTTGGTAGAAGCCTCGTAGCCGTTCTCGGTCTGTGTTGGTTGTCAGGTTGCACGAACAGTTCAGGCGAAGTGCCGCTACGCTCGCTCCAAGCTGCGGGAGCGGTTTCTTTCGTCTGCCTTGGGCCTGCGGGTGTTGGCAAAGACATTCGGGAATGCCCTGATCGCTCGAGCCCGTTGTCGCTGCAAAATCGGATGTTGGGACTAGTGACGCAGACCCTCACCGGCGAAGTCGCAGTGATCGATGTCACTCGCGGTGGCGTCGTTGACGTTAACCCATCAGTGCCTGGGTTTTCATTTTTAGCCATCGGCGCACGCCCCACGGATATCGTTTCGACTCCGGACGGTCAGGCCAGCTTCGTGGCCGTCGCCGAGCCCGGCCGTGAGGGGATTTTTGCGCTGCCCACGTCGTGTATCGAAAACTCCTCGGATATATCGGAGTTTCCGGCCTGCGCGCTCCCTTCTGCTCCCAAGAAGCTGCTCTTGCTCACGGACCCCGCCCGTCCGGACGGGAGTGTTCGTAGGAGTTGCCTAAGCACCGAACCCGAGCTGGGCCCGCCCGCAGCCGCTTCACGGCAAGCCTGCCCCGCAGATCTCACGCGCGCGAGTTTTCCGTTTGCTGGTCGTCGCAAGCTACTAGTGCTCTTGCCGGAGCAGGGCGCCGTGGCAGTGCTGGATGCGCAAACGATCGTAGACAGAAACGCTGGCTCCTTTGCACCCTGTGAGATTGAGGCCTGGCTGCCGCTGAGCTCGGAGCGTCCGATGGGAGGGCTCGAGCAACCCTTGCCTTTGGATTTGTCGCGGGTTCCCGGCAAAGCGACCGCAGAGCACTATGATTTGTCAGGCACGGGGTTTGTGTCTCGCCCCTCCGATGTGGCTTTGGCGGATAGTACGCTCTACATCTCGGATAGCGGCGCACCTGTGATCCATCGGCTCGATGTGAGCGACCCCTGCCTGCCCGTTGAACAGCCGCCGCTTTTGCCAACCTCCCTCCGGCGTCCGGAGCGCTTGGTCACCACCAGCAAAGTAGCTGTTAGCCCGTTGACCGCGAATCTTGAGCGCTTCTTGTATGCGATTGATGACGGGGATGAGCCCGCTGCGAGCGTCATGATTTTCGATGTCAGTGCGAAGTCCCACCAGCAGGCGCCGTTGGTGCGTCCTGGGTCGGCCCGCATGCCGCTTGAGGATGCGGATCGCATTAGCTTCACGGCCCCAGCAGCAGATGTTGTCTTTGCGAATCACGATGTTCCGGTCACCGGCCCCACGGGGATCGGCGTCTTTGGCACGCGCTGCAATCCAGATCCAGCTCTCAGCAGCCCAGATTTGCCAGAGGTGAAATACCGGCCTGCTTCGAACCTGAGATCAGGCGCAGGCCCGACCCCGTTGCGCGGCACTTTTGGCTTCGTCTTGCTGGCGAGCGGCCAGATCGCAGTATTAGACGTGGACGACGCCGATGCCGACTGCCGCCGCCCAGTGGCGACCCAGAAATCTTTGATTGAAAACTTCCGGGGCTGCAAAAATGATGCTGCCGATCTGCCGATCTACCTCAGCAACGACGGCACGCGTGACGGCGCGCCAACCGTCACGAACGAGGTCAGCTGTCGCGTGGTGGAGCCACATCGCGTCCGTTCAGCCCAAACCATGGTCAATCGGACAGACTTCGGGGTACGAGCTCCGGCGCTCACGCAGTTTCCAACGTTGACCCGGTTTGGCGTTCGACTATCGACTAACCTGACGGACTCTGGCAAAACTCATCCGAAGCTCTTGCCCGTCGACTATCCAGGTTTGGGGTCCGCACCGTGCACAGGTGATACGTGTGCGCAAGTTTTCGTCAACACCACGCTTTACTCCACCGCCACCGCCACAGACTCCGAGCCGAGCACCCCAAACCTGCTCGAGCGGGATCCAGGCAAGGCAGAGCGCAACGCTATCACGCTGCCGCTCAATCAACCGCGTTCGTTTCCCTACGCAGAGAATGTGGCGTTGACGTTTGAGGGAGCCGTGGGTGGAGTGAGTTCGACGGGTGCCTTCAAGTCTGGGGCTGGGGATCGAAGCCTGCTTGAGGATGAAAATGGGCTGTTTTGCGCGAAAGGCGTGCAGAGCCAAGCCTTGATGCAGGTCCTCGGAGCCGAGAAATTTGCGCTCGCCGGACAGGCGCTGAGCGGGTTCGCGACTGAGTATGCAGACTACGTGCAGCTCGTGTCCGACGTGCCCAATGCCCAGGATCCGTATTGGACAACAACACAAGCCAACTCCTGTAGCTACGCGACTTGTCGCGATTTCTTTGGTGCACCCGACAGTCAAATTTTGGAAGTCAGTCGTGACTTCCGAATTGAAGAAGCTCACGAAAGTGAACTCTTGGTGGCACCCCGGCAGGGCGATGTGGCTTTAGCAAGCTCCCAGGCAGCGTGCTGCTTTCCGGGGCCTGTCTCCTATGTCGTACGCGGCGGTAAGCAGTGGGTGTTGCAAGGGTCTAGCGGAGGCTTTCGTCACCGCGTTGTCGGGAAGCAAAGCCAAGATGGTCGATTCGAATGTGTGCTGAGCACCGATCCTGGCAAAGCCTTCTTCGAAGGCCGTGCATTCGAGGTGTTGCCGTTCGGGAGCGCTGCCTCTCCGGGCGAGGTGTGCGTCAATCCCGTTGGCCCCGTCAGCGCCTTAAGCGCCTTGGGCGGTCCTTTGCCTGCGGAGAGTCCCTGCGTGTTCAATGGCCTGACTGCCCGCTTCGCTGTGTATCGAGGCACCAGCCCAAGTGAGCGTGACATGCTGTTCACGTGGCGCACGATCGGTGGTTTCTCACCGATGTTCCTAAGTTTTGGCGGACTTGAAGCCAGCTCGGGCCGTGTCTTGCCTGTGGCGCTTGAGCACATTCCAGGCCTTGGCGAACTCGGAATCGTGGATGGCAGCACTCTCGGGCTTTCACTGATCGACCTGGTGACGCCGCAGCGTGGTTCCGTCTCTTACTATTGAGCCGCTTGTTCTCACTACCTTTCTGCCGGTGTTCTTGTTAGGCAAGGGGAGTGGCAGGGCCGAACACACCGGTGATGCAGCAGCATGCGGAGGCCAAGCGCGCCTATCCGGATGCGCTGATTTTCTTTCGCTTAGGTGATTTCTATGAAATGTTCGGTGACGATGCCGTGTTGGGCGCACGCTTGCTTGACCTGACGCTGACCAGCCGCAACAAAGGAAAACCCGACGAAATCCCGATGGCGGGAGTTCCCTATCACGCGGCGCATAATTATCTTTCGCGCTTGTTAGCCAAGGGTCAGAAGGTCGCCATCTGCGAACAAATGGCGGACCCCTCCACCGTGAAGGGGATCGTTCCACGGCAGGTCGTGCGCGTGCTCACACCGGGTACGGTGACGGCCGAGGAGCACCTGCATCCCAATTGCAACAATTGGCTCTGCAGCGTGGAGGCAACGCGAAGCGGTATTGGTTTCGCGCTGCTCGATCTTTCGACGGGTGAAATGCGCGCGACTGAGCTTTTGGATCTATCCGTGCTCCTCGCGGAAATTGCGCACGCACAGCCCGAGGAGCTGCTCTTGGGCGGTGAATCCGAGATGGTTGGGGAGTTCGCTGAGAGCGTTCGCGCTTCACTCGCGGTTGGGGTGGTTCGGCTGGACGAACCTTTGGAGGCGCCTGCGACGGCTGGTTGGTTGGGTGATTGGGCACTTGATGCGCAGGCGCTCAAGGAATGTGCGTGCACTGCGGCTGCGCGTGCCCTTCGGTACGTGAAGGAGTGTCATCCCGGTCGTAGCGAACTCCCAGTGCGGCGCTTGGTGCATTGGGATCCGAGCCAGTGTCTGCATCTGGACGGCCGAACCCAAGCGCACCTGGAGCTCACGCGCTCGCTCTCCGGAAACGATGCAGCGACCTTGCTTCACGTCATTGACGAGACCGTAACGCCGCTCGGTGCGCGGTTGTTGCGAAGACAGATCTTGGCGCCGCTCGTTGAGCTGAAACGGATCCGCCGGCGGCTCGATGCTGTCGAGTTTCTTGTGCAGAACGCTGCGCTCCGTGCAGAACTGCGCGCTTGCTTGAGTGAGGTGGCCGATTTTGAACGTTTGAGCGTGCGCGCGGCACTCGGCGAGGTGAATCCTCGCGACCTCGGGAAAATGCGCGATGGCTTACTCGCGGCCGAACGAGCTAGCCAGCTGCTTTCTGAGACGCGGGACCTCGTAGCAAGAGAGAGCCTGCATGTGTCAGACTCGATCGATACGGTGGCTGAGCTTGCGGAGCTGCTCAGTCGCGCTCTCGTTGAGCGGCCGCCGGCACAGCCTAAGGAGGGTAGCGTATTTCAGGCGGGCTATGACGCTCAGTTGGATGAGTTTGCAACGTTGCGTAAGACCGGCGCCGAGCTGATGCTGGAGCTTGAAGCGCGCTTGCGCCAAGAGACGGATATCGGCACCTTAAAAGTGCGATTTACTCGCGTATTTGGCTGGTATATCGAGGTGAGTCGCAGCCACACTGCGAAAGCTCCGAAGGCCTGGCGCCGCAAGCAAACGGTGAGCGGCGGGGAACGCTTCACGACGGATGAGCTGGACGAGCTCGCTCACCGAATTACGACAGCCGAAGATCAACACCGCGAACGTGAGCTCGAACTCTTCGCAGTATTGGTGTCGGAAACAGCTGCTTCGGGGGCACGCCTCTACCAGCTAGCCAGCTTAGTGGCTCGTTGGGATGTAGCGGCGGCTTTGGCTGAGGTCGCGCATCGTTACGATTATTGTCGGCCGGTGGTGGAGGCCTCGGATGTGATCGAGCTTCGCGATGGCCGCCATCCGGTGGTCGAGCGTTTGGCGGCCGCAGGGCGGTTTGTCCCGAACGACGTGGAGCTCAATCTTGAGGCGCAACGCTTCTGGCTCATCACGGGTCCCAACATGGCGGGCAAGAGCACCTTTTTGCGACAGTTGGCGTTGACCGTGATTCTGGCGCAGATGGGCAGCTTCGTGCCGGCGCGTTTCGCTCGGATCGGCCTGGTTGATCGCGTGCTCTCGCGTGTGGGTGCCAGCGATAACGTGGCCCAAGGTCAGAGCACGTTCATGGTAGAAATGACCGAAACCGCAGAAATTCTGCGGCGCGCGTCACGTCGCTCGTTGGTGATTTTGGATGAGATTGGTCGCGGCACGAGTACCTTTGATGGGCTGGCGATTGCCTGGGCCGTTGCCGAATACTTGGATGAAGCCGTGCAATGCCGAGCGCTATTTGCGACGCATTATCATGAGCTCACGAGCCTCGCGAATGATTCCCGCCACATGGCGAACTTCAGCGTGAGTGCGCGCGAAGAGGGCGAAAACATTGTGTTCTTACACCGTGTGGTCGCAGGTGCTGCCAGCCGCAGCTATGGCATCGCCGTTGCCAAGTTAGCCGGGCTTCCCGAATCGGTGCTCGCACGGGCACGCGCGCTCTTAGCCTCTTTCGAAGATGGGCGGGGTGGAGCCAAGCAACGCCCTGCGTCGAAAGAGGCGCGCACGCAGCTTGGTCTCTTTGATTCAGCGCACGTCTCACGTCAACACGCGGATGCCATCGAAACGCTGCGCGCTGTGAATATTGAGAATATGACTCCGCTTGATGCCTTGCAGCTCTTGGCGCGCTTGAAACAAAAGATTTAAACTCTGCCGTCAGTTTCGAAATGATGAAGGCGAGTCCACGGCGTGAGTTGAGTGTTGTCCTCGCCATCGTGCGCTGTCTTGTGCTCCGAAATGGTGAAGGCGCGTTGACCGGGGCGGTACTGGGCCGTTCGGTTCGGATACAAAACCCACGCTTCCCGAGCTTGGGGCGATACTCGGCGGTGGGTGGCGGTGGGTGCACTTGCAGTTGTCGGCCCTTGCGGCCCAGACTTCGCGACGTGAAACGCAAAGAAGCGCACGTTCTCCCTGAGAGCCTGTTGCTTTGAAGGCTCTTACCTCCGACCCGTGTTGCGCGGTGGCGGGGGTGTCGCTGTTGCGCCGTCTTCAGGCCAGGAGTGCCTCGGGTAGCGGCGCATGAGTTCTCTCCGGATGGCGGGATAATGGCGTTCCCAGAATCCAGCGAGATCTGTGGTCACTTGAACGGGCCGTTGATTGGGCGCGAGCAAATGAAGAGTCACGGGCACGCGTCCGGCACCAACACTCGGCCCCTGTGTCATCCCAAAAAAATCCTGGAGTCGCGCCTCTACCCACGGCGCAAGCCCAGCTTCGTAGTGAACGTTCAGGCTACGGCCTGGGCCGAGGTGCAGCCGTTCAGGAGTGAGGCGTTCAAGTGCCTCGCGCTCGGTGGGGGTGAGAAAAGTGAGCGCAAGTTCGGCAAAATCAAGCTTTTCCAGCTCTGCGAGGCGCGTGGTGAGGCTACAGGCATTCTTCAGCACGCGCGTGGGCCAATCGAGAGTCGCGTCGGTCGGCGCAGCGCCGGAAAAACGCGTGACGACCTCCAGGCGACCGGCGAGAACTGCGGTGGCCTCCCGCACTTTCGTGGTGAGCGCTCCACGTTTGCTGGCGTACCGAAACAGAACTTCGGCGGAAGCCTCATTCGGTGTGGCAGGCGAACGAACTTCCTCAAGAACCACGGAGCCATAATTGATTTTGCTAACGGCTTCAACGCGACCGCGTTCCTCATCGAACACGATGGCATCCGCGAACTCCAAATTCGCGTAATAGTCCGTTAGCAACCAATCGGGATCGATGGCACTCGCAAGCCGAACTTGGATTTGCGGTCCACGTTGGGCTTCGCGCCGTTCCTCGACATCCAAAGCCAACAGCAAAGGCTCTACTGTCACGACGCTGTTTTCGCTCTGGGTTGCGGTTTGCCCGTTGCACAGGATGAGTTCGCGGGAGCCCGGAGCACGGCGACGTGCAACGCGATCAGAAAAACCACTCAACAAACAGCGGCGCAACAGGCTATCAAGCTCTGGCGGGCTGGGATAAGCACGTTCCGAGAGTGCTCGGGGGAGGGCGCGCACTAGCTGCTTTTCCAGCAAAGAAACCGTGCGAATCGCGCCGGGATCGAGCTCCAAATAACGCAGCTCGGAGGCTTCAAAGTTAGCTTGGCGCGCTAATTCAAAGCGCTCAAAGAGCTCTAACGCATCCGAGGGCCCCGGCTCCAGGTGAGCGCTCGGTGCAGGTCCGCCGGTTCGCGCGCCCCGCGCCTCAAGGCGTACGTCGCGTTCCGTGAGTAGAGCGGCTAGTAGGCAGGCTTGCTCGGCCACGCCACGCGCTTGACCCTCCAAGATCACTCTGCCCAGGCGTGGATGCACTGGGAAAGCTAGCAGCTTTCGTCCTACATCGCCGATGGCGCCCTCTTCATTCAGTGCGCCCAGGCTACGCAATAGCTGGTGCGCCGCCACCACAGATTTTGGCTCAGGGGTATCGAGCCAGACCAGCTTCTCAGGTTCCTGAATACCCATGGATTTCAGGAGCAACCACATCTCCGAGAGATCGGAGCGCCGGATCTCTGGGATCTGCTGCTCTGGGCGCGTTTCGAAATCACCGCGCGTGTAAAGGCGTAGTACGTGTCCCGGCCGCGTGCGACCTGCACGGCCTGCGCGTTGAATGGCTGAAGCTTGGCTCGCTTTCACTAATTTGAGCTGAGAAACTCCCGTATGCGGAGCGTGTTCAGCTTGGCGCACGAGACCGGAATCGATGACGGTCGTCACGCCGGGGACCGTCACCGACGCTTCTGCAATGTTGGTGGCAAGCACGATCTTACGGCGTGAGCTAGGACCGAGGACGTTCACTTGGTCCTTGAGGGGGAGATCGCCATGCAGCGGAAATACCGTGGCCCCTGCTTCGCGTGCGAGCGCTTCAAGCGCCACACTGGCGAAACGGATCTCGCGCGCGCCAGGCAGAAACACCAGGATATCCCCCGTGGCTTCTCGCGCGAGCGATTGGCGAACGGCGCTCGCAACTTGCTTATCAAGCGGACGTTCGTCGGGCTTGTCCAGATGTTCCACGGTGAGCGGGAAGGTGCGGCCCTCGCTGCGGATCCGTGCACAGTTGCCGAGTTCGCTGGCTAGGCGTTCGCCTTCGAGTGTTGCGCTCATCACCAGGAGCCGGAGCTCCGGACGCGTGCTCTGCTGCAGCGCTACGAGGCGGGCCAGGCAGACATCACTCGCCAGGCTGCGCTCATGAAATTCATCGAGAACTACCGCACCCACATTACCGAGCGCGCCTTCACGCAGGAGCTCGCGGAGCAACAGGCCGTACGTCACATACCTCACGCGCGTGGCGGCTGAGCGCGCCTCTTCAAAGCGCACGCTGTAACCCACGGTTTGCCCGGGTCGTTCACCGAGCTCAGCCGCCACGCGTTCCGCTGCTAACCTGGCCGCGACGCGTCGCGGCTCACCGACCAGGATCTCGCTTCCCGGCGGAACGACCTCCAGCAAAGCCAGCGGCGCCCGCGTCGTTTTTCCAGCGCCGGGCGGGGCCTCTAGCACCAACGTCTTCTGCTGTTTCAACAAACTCACGAGTTCGCCCAATACCAGATCGATGGGCAAATCAGGGCGAGAAGCAGCTCGGTCCGAACCTTCCGCCATTCGCTCAACCCTTCATTCGGATAGCCCAGGTGAGCTTGGCCAAATTTTTCAGGACAGCGGGGACCCGGCGCGTCAAGTTGATGGACGGTGGGCGCTTTTCGGCGATATGCACCGGGATCTCACGCACGGCGAGGCCCGCCCGGTAGGTTCGGAGCACGAGCTCACTGGCGAACACGTCTTTGTCGACCACGCAGGCTCGCACCACGCTCAAGAGGCCCTCGCGCTGGAAAGCTTTTAACCCGTGGGTGTCCGTCCCGCGAAAGTCGAACAGTACCCTGAGCAGAGCGGTGTAGATGTGGCTGGTGGCATGTCGGAAGAATGGCCGCGCGTCGCGTGCTCCGCCGATCAGCTTCGAACCAATCACGAGCACGGCGGCGTGCCGTCGCAAGATATCGAGGGCCTCGTGATAGAAATCAGTGTCACAGAGATCGATTTCATCACAGATGACGTAGCGCCCCCGCGCCTCCAGAATACCCGTCCGAAGTGCGCGTCCGTAGTTGGCGCTGGGGCTCTGAATGAGCCGAATTCCCGGGAATTTCTGGCACAATTCGCGGGCGACATAGACCGTGTTGTCCGTTGAGCCATTCTCCACCAGGAGTAGCTCATACTCAAAATTGAAGGCAAGCAGCCGATCGTGTAGGTCCACCACGGACGAGTGCAGCAGCCCCTCCTCGTTGTAGATCGGGATCACAATGGAAACTTCAGGCGGCTCGTTCATACGAGCCACTCGACAGCTTTCTTTGCCGCGGCCCGTCCGAACACCAAAGCATCCTCCATCGAAGAGTAGTTCCAACCACCGTAGCGCCCGGTGGAAAGAATGCGTTCTTGTTCTAAGAAGGGCGTGATCACCGAAAGCGCCTCAAAGTACCCCTGGTCAAAGATCACGTAGGCGTGATCGATGCGGCGGACGCGGGCGAACGCGACATCCTCCGGGCTGCCGATCAGCTGGAGCTCCAACAGCCCCTCGATGACTTTCGGCAAGACTTCCGAGAGCATCGGCGGTTCGCGAGAAGCCAGTTCGACGTACAAATTCGCGCAGCCGGGCGGCGCCATTTCTTTGGAGAAATTTGAATAGCATCCGACCCGATAAAAGGGGTATTTCGGCTCAGGAACGTAGACCCAGTGCAGATCTTGAGGGCATGGCGCACGGAGCGCCACGTCTAGGTAATAGAGATGAGTGCAGCGAAGTCGACGGCTCGCATCCAGCACAGCCTTGGGTGGCTCATCGAGGAGCTCGATGAGCTTAGGCAGGGGAAGCGAGCTGATCAGAACATTGAAGTCGACGTTTTCAGTATCAAACTCGAGTGAACGTCGCGCAAGGTCGATGCGCTGTGGGGCTCGGCCAAGCTCCAGATTCGGAATTTGAGCTTGCATGGCAAGGCTCAGCTGACCGATGCCGCGTCGGGGGTAAATGAAGTGTGTATTGTAACCGAGTTCACGTGACGGTTGGCCAAGTGCCCCTGCCAGCACTTCTTCGAGGCTGGGGATGGGGACGAAGCGCTGGCACCAGTCGCTCGTGATCTCCGCTGGTGGCACACCCCAAAGTCGGGCGTTGTATGGGAGCATGAAGTGCTCGCTGATCCCATCGCCAAAATGTTGTCGGCAGAACTCTTCGAAGTTCCGTGGCTTGGGCTGAGCGCCTCGTGTGGTGGCCTGAATAAATCCCAATAAACAGGCGTAAACAACGGCTTTAGGCAGCCCAAACGTATTGGCTTGGAAGGGATAATGGGTGTAGACCCCTTGGGAAAACACCCGGCTCTTGCGTTCGATATTCACGGTTTCGCCGGCAAGCCAACCGATGACTTCTTTCCTCAGTTCTTCGTGCCGAAGGTGCAACAGATGGCCTGTGCGGTCAAAGCGATATCCGTCTTCTTCCAGCGTGACGGCGTGTCCCCCCGCTTGCATGTGTTGCTCGAAAATACGGAAGGGAACTTGTGCACGCTGGAGCGCAAGCGCCGCACTCATGCCGGTGAGACCCGCTCCCAGAATAGCGACCGGTGTTGCGCGCGGCTCTCCGGAGATCAATGCGCCTCCTTCCAGTTCCTTCCATGGCCCACATCCACCACGAGTGGCACGTTCAGCGGGTACACAGCTTCCATGGTTTGCTGGATCTTGAGTTTCGCCTCAGCAAGCTCGGCTTCCGGAACTTCAAACACTAACTCGTCGTGTACCGTGAGGATCATGCGAGTTCCCGGAGTCGGCGGAGTGCGGAGTGCCAGCATCGCAAGTTTCAAGAGATCCGCGGCTGTGCCCTGAATCGGCATATTCATCGCGATCCGCTCGGCGGCTAGGCGTTTGGCTCGGTTTCCGCTCGAAATTTCAGGTACCAAGCGCCGGCGGCCTAGTAGGCTGCGGACGGTTTCGCCTGCCCGAGCTTGTTCCAACGTTTGATTCATGAAGTGGCGAACTCCTTCGTAGCGGCGAAAGTACGCGGCGATGAAATTGCCAGCCTCGGCCCGCGAGATGCCCAGTGATTTGGCCAGCCCACCGTCCCCTTGACCATAAATCACGCCGAAGTTGACGGCTTTCGCGCGTGTTCGATGCTCGCGTTTCACTTCATCTTCCGAAAGCTCAAAGATCTCCATGGCGGTTCGGGTGTGGATGTCTTGACCCGTTCGGAAGGCATCTACCAACACGGCGTCGTTGGATAGGTGAGCCAGAACGCGCAATTCGATCTGCGAATAGTCGGCGCTCACGAGCGCAGATCCGGGCGGAGCGATGAAGGCGGCGCGAACATCGCGCCCCAGCTCGGTACGAATCGGGATGTTCTGCAGATTCGGATCAATGGATGAGAGTCGGCCGGTGGCGGCCACGGCTTGCTCCCAGCGCGTGTGCACGCGGCCTGTCTTCGGCCGAACCAGCTGGGGCAGGGCATCGATGTATGTGCCTTTCAGTTTGGCGTATTGCCGGAGCTCTAAAATTACACGAGGCAGCGGATGTTCGTCAGCCAAGGACTCGAGAGTTTCGTGGTCGGTGGAGCGCGAAGTTTTTGTGCGCTTGACGGGTTTGAGCTTGAAGTCATCGAACAGCACGGTTTCGAGCTGGCGGGGAGAATTCACGTTGAATTCACGGCCCGCAATTTCGTGGGCGCGTTTTTCGAGGTCAGCGAGCAAAAGTTCACAGCGTTTGCTGAGTTCGGCCAGTTTCGCGGTGTCGATCAAGACTCCGACCGCTTCGAGCTGGGCCAAATGATGAGCTAACGGGAGCTCCATCTCAGCCAATAGCTTCTGGAGGCCTACGTCATGGAGCCGGGGCTCTAAGCGCTCAGCCAAGACGGCGGTGTGCGTCACCTCGGAGCTGAGCTGTTGAGCAGCCTCGGCCACTGAGATCTCCGCGGCGTCGCGCCGCTGCCCACGCCCGGGATGCAGAAGTGCGGCACGTGTTGGGACGACGCGACCGAGCTCACTGCTCACGATGGCGGCGGCATCGTGGTTGCCGTCGGGATCCAGCAAGTAGCTGGAGAGCTTGACGTCAAAGTCAAAGCCTTCGAGGCCTAGACCGAACGCCTGCAAATCTACGGCGCAGCGTTTCAGATCGTAGGCCCGTTTGCGCACCGTTGGGTCAGCCAGCAGGGGGCTCAGAATCTGCCGTGCCCGATCGGGTGCAAGGAGCTTTGGAACACCGAGGTAACGGTGTCCAAGCGGTAAGTAGAAGGCTTCGCTCGGGTCCGCCAAGAACGCCAGGCCCACCAATTCTGAGGCGCGGTTAACCTCGGTGGTGAAGGTTTCGAGAACCAACGTGCGACTGGCTTGTGCTGCCAAGAGGAGCCGCTGCAAGTCCTCTTCTTGGAATACGGTGGTGAGCTTGGGATTAGGAAACGCGGCTGCCGGCGCGCTTGCGCTGGGGCGCGTGTTCGAAGTGGGTGTTGCCTGCGTCGCAGGTGGCTCGGCGGCCAGGAGACTCAACTGTCGTGCGAAACCCAGCTCTTCGTAAATCTTCGCAAGCAACGCCTCGTCGGGCCGGCCAAGCTGCAAGTTCTCGCGGGATACGTTGACTGGGCAGTCGCGTTTGAGCTCAACGAGCTGCCGGCTTAGGAACGCCTGGTCCCGATGTTCCGTGAGCGTGGTGCGCGCGCCTTTCGCCTTAACTTGCTCGAGCTTTGCGTAGATCTCGGCCAGCGTTCCAAACTGGACCAACAGATCGCGCGCTGTTTTGGGGCCAATATGCGGCACCCCCGGAATGTTGTCGGAGGTGTCGCCCATCAGGCCCAACAGATCCCCGAGTTGCTCGACTCGCACGCCGAAGCGCTCTTCCACCTCGGGTGGGCCAAACACCTTATTGCGCATGGTGTCCCACAGGATCACGCGAGGACTCACCAACTGCATCAGATCCTTGTCGGCCGCCACAATTACGATCCGTAGGTTGTCGGGCAGCGTGCGTTCCACGATGCTCGCAATCAGGTCATCGGCCTCCACGCCCACCTGTTTGAAGATGGGGAACCGGCGGGCCTCAACGATCTGTTCACAGCGCATCAGCTGTTGTCTCAGGTCGGGCGGCGCGGGCGGCCGGTGCGCTTTGTACTCCGGATAAATGTCCCGCCTGAACGTGTCCCGCCCGGAGTCCATGGCCACCGCCAAAAGGCGGGGCCTTTGCGTCCTGAGGAGCCGGTCCAACATGTTGACCATACCGTGCACGGCATGGGTGGGTTCACCGCTCGGGGAGTGGAGCTCGCTGATGGCGTGGTAGGCACGAAGGACGTAGCTGGAGAGATCAACGATGTAGAGAACATCGTCGGCGCCCACAGGGAAAAGGCTGGTTGCCATTGCCCGCCTGTTAGCAGATGGGGAGAGCGCGTTCACCCAGACAGCCCAGTACTGCTGAAAAATACAGGCAGAGCGGAAGTGCGACAAGGTCGTGCAAAGAATTACATTTCGGTGACATTCGCGGTTTTTCAGCCTGGTAACAAGGCTAGGCACCGTATGGAGATACTTTTCGTTTGCCTTTATCTGGTCGTTCTCTTGGCTCTCTGCACGTACGGCTTGCACCGAGCGCATTTGGCGCTCATGTGCTGGCGGACGCGTAAGTTTGTTGAACGCATCGCCCAAATCAGTCCCACGCCCGACGTGGACTTGCCTCGAGTAACGGTTCAGCTGCCCCTCTATAACGAGGCTACGGTCGTGCAGCGCTTGATTGAGGCTACGGGCAGAATCGATTATCCCGCCCATCTTTTTGAAATCCAGGTTCTTGACGATTCCACAGATGAAACCTGTGCTCTCGCGCAAGCCGCGGTGGCGCGTCTCGTTCAGCGTGGCGTTAATGCCAAGTACGTTCGTCGCCCGGACCGGGTCGGGTATAAAGCCGGAGCCCTGGATTACGGACTGAAGACAGCTCAGGGTGAGTTGATCGCGATTTTCGATGCGGACTTTGTGCCGCAGCCAACGTTCCTGCGCAGGCTGGTTGCGCACTTTCGGAATCCCAAGGTTGCCGTGGTGCAGACGCGCTGGGCGCACATGAACCGCGATCATAGCTTGCTCACCAGCATTCAGGCTTTGATGCTGGATGGCCACCATTTGATTGAGAATCGTTCCCGTTTCTCAGCTGGGTTGATGTTCAATTTCTCAGGCACCGGAGGCATCTGGCGCAAGGCTGCGATCGCGGACGCCGGCGGTTGGCAGCACGACACGCTCACTGAAGATCTCGATTTGTCGTACCGGGCCCAACTCCGGGGTTGGCAGTTCATTTACCGTCCGGATGTGCTGACGCCTTCCGAGCTCCCCGAGGATCTTTCGGCTCTGCGCGCTCAGCAGTATCGCTGGGCCAAAGGCACCGTTCAAACTGCGCGTAAGCTGCTCGGAACAGTGCTTCGCTCCCACGTGTCGACGCAGCAAAAAATCGAGGCATGCTTTCATATGCTGCCCCATTTTGCGTATCCGTTGATGCTGCTGCTCACTCTGTTTTTACTGCCTTCGTTGGTGTTCCTGCCCGCGGTTGATCTGCGCACAATGTTGATTGTGGATCTTCCGTTCTGCATCGGAGCGACAGGCTCGTTGATCGCGTTTTACTGTTTGGCGGAGACGAGCCAAGGTCGCTCAGCTATGGCGGCTCTCGTCCGCTTGCCCGCCTTGATCGCCCTGGGCGCGGGCCTTGCACCGCATCTCACCGGCGCGGTCCTGGGTGGTGTGCGCTCGATGGCGGGTGAGTTTGTTCGGACTCCGAAGCGTGGTTCTGATGCTGCGCGCTATAAGGAAGGCGTGAAGTGGCCGCTGATTGAGTTCGCGCTTTGCGCCTACTGTATGGTCAGCGTGGTGGTTTCGATCACCACCAGTCACTGGTTCGCGACCCCCTTCGCCTTCTTGTTTGCTCTGGGTTACGGCTACGTTGCCATTCAGCTCTCGCTTGAGCTTTCTGAGGGGCGTCGAGCTTCCTTGGCCAAGGTTGCCAAGCCAGAGCTTCGCGAGGCACTCGAAGCCGGTGTGGATAGCCTGGCGCGCGCCGCCTAGGTCTTTCGAGCGCTAGGCCATCACCGATGATGTGGCCTAGACTTTTGGTCGGTTCCGGGTACCATCCTCTTTGCTCGTTGGGTGCTTGAGCCTGGCGGGAGTGTTGTGAGTGAAGGGCTCCCGTCAAGCCATGACCAAGGCCGACATCGTACAAGCTGTGTACACGAAGTTGGGTGGATTCTCTAAAAAGGAGTCTGCCGATCTGGTGGACTTGGTTTTTGAGACCATCAAACAGACTCTTGCGCGTGGCCAGAAGATCAAGGTGTCGGGGTTCGGTAATTTCGTGTTGAGAGATAAGCGGCAGCGCCAAGGTCGCAATCCCCAGACGGGGCAGCCCATTACGATCACCTCGCGGCGTGTGCTGAACTTCAAAGCGAGCCAGCTCCTGAAGCAGGCGCTCAATTCGGATGGGCCCGTTGGTGCATACTCAACAGCCGGTTCCACTGAAGATGAGGAGTGAGGCAGCTTGTCGGACGGATTGACTGAGCAGCCGCTGGTTAAGCTCTATTATCGTATCGGCGAAGTCTCCGAGATCGTTGGTGTCGAGCCGCACGTCCTGCGCTACTGGGAGACTGAGTTCCGCTCGATTCGGCCCCAGAAATCTCGAAAAGGTCAGCGCATCTACTCACGCAAGGACGTCGAACGCCTCCTGAAAGTGAAGGATCTGCTTTACACGCACGGCTACACGATCGCCGGCGCTCGCAAGCGCCTCCGGCACGCGGGAGATGAACCCCAAGCCAGCGAAGATCCCACACGGGCTGCGCTCAGTCTTATCCGAGCAAACTTGATAGGATTGAGAGCTGATGCCCAGGCGCTGTTCAAGGAGCTAGAGGGGCCGAGCACCCCCGCTTGACGGGTGCCGTTCGAAGGACAAACAAAGTCCGAGCGCTGGTTGCTTTCATCCGAAAAACGTCACACCTTCCCGCTTCATCGAAGGAGCATAGTTATGGCAGAAGGTTTAAACCGCGTGATGCTGTTGGGCAATCTTGGGCAAGATCCCGAGCTTAAAGTGACGAGCGGTGGCCAGTCGGTGCTGAAGCTGCGTCTTGCAACACCCGAACGCTACCTTGACCGAAATAAGTCGTGGCAAGAGCGCACCGAGTGGCACAGCGTTGTCGTTTGGGGAAAACGCGCGGAGGCACTCAGCAAATTCTTGAGCAAGGGCTCCCGAGTGTTTGTTGAGGGTGGGATCCGCTCTTCCAGTTACGAAGACAAGGACGGGCAGAAGCGCTACCGTACCGAGATTGTTGCGAACAACATCATCTTATCCGGAGGCGGAGGAGGCGGCAGCGGGGCACGTTCTGGAGGCGGTGGTGGTGCGACGCGCGGCGACGAGCACGGAGCCGCAGGCAACGGCCACGATGCACCGGCGGCTGACGCTAACTACGACGACGCCGACTACGGTGGCGGCTCGGATGACGACATTCCTTTTTGAAAACGGAGCCGCGAGGGGGGACGTTGGCTCTTGAGGGAACTCAGGAAGCCGCGCTCGTCCTGGGTTTTCCAGGGCGTTTCGCCGTCGCGTTGGCTCTGCAGCTGCTGAGCTTTCGCCCCCGAGCCATCGTGTATGTGTTGGTGCCGCCTGGAGCTGGGGGCGCCGGGGCCCTTTCAAGGAGCGAGTTTTCTCGCCATTGGCAACGGGTTCGGTGCCTGGAAGGCGACGTTCAAGCGCTCGATTTCGGCCTCAGCGCGACCGAGTACCGGGAGCTGACTGACGGGGTGCGTGCGGTTCACCATTGTGAGGGAATTTCTGAGGTTGGCCAGGGTCGCGCATCGGCGCGTGACGGCAAAGCAGGAACGCGCCTGGTGGCTTCGATGCAAGAGGTTCTGGCTTTTTGTCAGGCAGCTCAGTGTTTGGAGTCGTTGATAGTGTATTCCTCGCTTGCCGTGAGTGGAACGTATTCCGGTGTTTTTGCGGAGGCTGACCTTAATGTTGGGCAACGGTTCGATTCGGCGCATGATGAAGGTTTAGCGATTTCAGAACAGATGGTAAGAGCCCAGGGTTCAGCCGTTCCTGCGACGATCCTCAGGGTTGGAGAGCTGGTGTTGGACACAGAGTTGAGTGTTGAGAGCCACGAGAGTGCGCTTTTCATGTTGCTTACGGAGACCGTCCGTTCGGCTTCAGCTTTCCACGTGCCAATGAATGTGCGGGGAGACGAACTTTTCCATCTGACGCCGATGTCTTATGTCATCCGTGCGGGGCTATTCTTAGCAGGCAACACGTCAGCGCATGGGAATACCTTGCATCTCATTGAGCCACGGGCCTTGAGCGTTCGCGAAGTGCTGACCAGGGCTGCGGAAGTTGCGGGGCGACCGGCGCCCATTTTTGGTTCAACCTCTGGGAATTGGCTCTCAAGTCTGCGTTTCGGCAGCGAAGCACGAGCTGAGCGCGCAGCCTTAAAAAAGCTCAAGCCCGGCCTCCGGTATGGGACAGAAGTCGCGGAACGACTACTCGCGTCGGCTGGTTTGGCTTGCCCCGCCTTCGCATCGTACCTGGACATTCTCGTTCAAGGATTGAGCACTGAGACCGTAGCCGGCCAGCCTAACGCATCATGAGCACTCCTGGCGCTCCTGGCTTTGCACGTCCGAACACCACTCTGGTGTGGCTTTCGCTTGCTTTGGTGGCGGTATTGGCGCTCACCTGCGCTTCAGGTCATCGTCCATTGGCACCGCAGGCGGCTTCATCTACCTCACCGCTTGCCGCGGGTGTTCCAAAGCCGACTGAGGAGGCGAGCCCGCCCCCAGGCCAACAACCCATTTCGGTTTCCAAGCTCGCTCTGCGGGCCGCCAATGGGCCGCTTGAACATTCAGAGTCGGGTTCGGCCTTGGTCGCTTTGCCCCACTTCTTTCAGGCTCTGCGTGAGCTCGAAACCAAGCGCCGCAATCGGCCAGTACGGCTCGCTTGGTTGGGCGATTCGCACACGGCGGCAGATTTCTGGACCGACGAGGTTCGCGCCCAGCTTCAAGCCAGGTTTGGCAATGCTGGTCCGGGCTTCTTTCACCTGGGGCTCAAAGCATATCGGCACTCGAGTTTGCGCTTTGAACAGACGGGCAGCTGGAGCCGCGAGCCCAGTCCGCCGTCGCTGCGAAGTCGTTCAGGCGACGGCGTATTTGGCTTGGGAGGGATCCGAACTTTTGCCCATTCCGCGGGTGCCAGATTCGAAGTGAGCCCGGAGCCGAACCTAATGCTGGAAAGTGCGAATTGGAGGGTGCGCCTGCGCCTGGCACCGACGGATGCGGTAGAACTCGAAGCTGGCGAGGAGCGCTATATCTTGCGGGGAACGCCGCGTGATGAGGTTCAAGAACAGGTGCTTGCAGGCAGGCCGAGTGTCAGTTTGAAGGTCCGTGTGGTGAATGGCACTCCCAGGTTTCTCGGCGGCGCTCTGGAGGCCAGCGCTCCGGGCGTCATTTTAGATACATTGGGCGTCGATGGAGCCCGCGTGGAAACCGCGTTGGCGTGGGAAGAAGCCGCTTGGAAACGCGAGCTGGTCGAAAGGGAGCCCAGCCTCTTGGTGCTCGCTTATGGCACGAACGAAGTCTTTGATAATTTGGCTCCCCGAGCCTATGCGGAGCAGTATGCTCGCCTCGTGCAACGCGCGCGGGCAGCGTCGCCAGCGTTGGATTGCCTGATTATCGGATTGCCTGACGCGCTCACGCCCGAAGGCCAGCCCCATCCGCGCGTGCCCGAGATCGGGAAGGTTCAGGAAGAAGCGGCAGAACGCCTGGGTTGCGCATTTTTTGACGCTCGGGCGGCCATGCAGCGTGAGGGTGGATTCTTAGGCTGGCTCGCGGCGAACCCCAAACTCGCGAAAACTGACGGCATCCACCTCACCATTTCAGGTTATCATCTGCTCGGAGCGCGCACGGCAGAGGCATTGCTTGCCGGCTATGAGCAGTTCCTAAACGCACGCGAAGCCCGTTGAAAACTGAGTGGGCAGCCTAAGGTTGGGCAGGCACCTTCTGATAGCGCGCGTAGCCGTCCATCATTCCTGAGAAAATCCAATCTCCGATCACCTGCGCGCCGTAGCTCGTGGGGTGGGTGAGGTCGCCGGCGCCCCAGCCTCTCGTTACCCAGCGGCGCATCGCGCCTGACCCGCCCATTGCAAGGAAAGTATTGAAGAAAGCGCAGCCCACCTCTTTGGCCACGCTCTCCTGTTCCTTCACGATCAACGGGATGATGCGCATGCTTTCGGTGCGACCATCGCGCACGCGGGCCCGATCCATGGCAGCGATAATGAGACAGCTCGCATGAGGTAATGCGCTCCTGCCCTGCAAAAGAACGTCCTTCATAGTACGATGGAAATCTTCCATCGAATAGGCCCAGCCATCACCGCTTTCGTTCGCTCCGAACTGGTAGATAATCAGACTGGGTGCGCGCCAGCGCAGCTGCTCCCGATAGTGAGTATCGTCTTGCTTATCGAGAAAACGGATGCGAGCGCCCAAGATCCCAATCGCATCCAGTACGACTCCTGGCCCTTCTCGCTCCATCACGACCCCGAAAGCTCTCACCGAACCCGGCCCCGCGGAAAGCAGCTCCAAGAGGTGCTCTCCGTCGGTTGTCCGTACCTCATGGTTCGCAACTTGTTTGGTTTGGGCGGCAGTCGCGAGCTCTCCGAGCGGCTTCCCATCTAAATTGAGCTTAATTTTCCCCCCATACGGCTCCTTCACGTACGCGACTTCGAAGCGTGAGACCTTGCGACCGAATGGGCCCGAGGTCGCGGTTCCAAAGCGCGCGCGAACGCCGGGTGGCGCACGGAAAGAAACACCGCCGAGGCCGTACCAGGCATCAGCAACGGTCGGGCCAACGATTCTGCTGACTAGCCAACCCTCCGAAGCGTAACGGAACACGTCATTGTGAAAATAGGCGGGCCAAGCGTTGGCGATCAGGGAGAATCCGTGCCCGCCGTCGCCAAAACGCTGCTGAAAGTTGCGGCGCAGCGTCGCTGAGACAAGATCGCTGGTGATCACAGAGTCGCCGAAATGAATAATCCGCGAGAGTGCATGCGAGCCATGGCTTTCGGTCTGGCGGAGTGACGCGTAGAAATCTTCAAGAGCTTCGAGGTGCTCAATCCGGCGCGGCGGTGCTTCGGGGTTAGGTGCCATTCCACCGGTGTCAGAAGCCTCGGTAGCGAGGGGTCCACGCGAAAGCGTTGGCGCCTCGACCTTCTCGGGCTGCGCCAGGCTATCGTGGTTCACGCTTTCGTGCGTGAGCTCGCTCTCGCCGAGCGTGAATTTCTGGGGAAGCGCGACGCTGGGCTCTGCTGATGCTGGAGTACTTTCTTGGTTTAGTGGAGAGAGGAGCTTGAATGGTTCGGGCGCTAGCCACTGTAACAAGCCAGCGATGGCTACAAACCAAACGGCGCCAATGCTGGGACGCGAGCGAAAGACGCGGCTCGAATGCTCAACCGCCGCCTCGTGAATTTCAACGCGCTCGACGCTGCCTGACGCCTTCACTCGTAGGGATTCTCTCGAACAATACCCCCGCGTGGCAGCTTACCCACTGGAGTAGCGGCTTTTGGTGCGGGGGCTTGGCCGGTGCCTCGATCTTTTGGAGCTTTGGGTAAATCACTCACGTCGACAGCTTCCCCGGAGAGTTTGGCGATTTCTTCCTGAGCGCGTTTTCGGCTCAAGGTATCAACGGTGGGCGAGAGCGCGATCTGTTCGAGTAGCATGCGCTTCACTGTTAGGTCCGCCTCTGCTTCAGCGTGCACGAACAATGCCTTGGCCCAGTCAGCTTCGATCTGTCGAAACCCAACTGCTTGGCGAGCGTTGCTGCCTTGGGGTAGTTCAGCGAGTTTTTGGTGTGCCCCTTCGATATCGCCGGCTGTTCGCAGCTCCCGCGCATCCTCGAGAATGCGGGCCGTTTCATCCTGTTTTCCGGACAGGATGCCCGCTGAGCGTGCCCCCGATTCGCCAGTCTTCGACACAACCCAGCCGACAGCGGCGAGGGCCCCGAGCAGAGCCACTCCCCCGATCAGCTTCATCCCGACCGAGATCGGTCGTGCGGGCGGAGGCGTGCTGACGGCGGCTGGTGCTCGTTTGGGCTCGGCATAGAGGAATGAAAGACTGCGATCGAGAGCTGGCTGGTACTGTTGCCCGGCAGGAATGAATTTCAGGACAACATCGCCGAGTTCGATCGTGTCGCGCGCATCCAACAGGCTTCGTTTGAGATCAACGCCGTTGATTCGGACGCCGTTGGCGCTCTCTTTATCGATGAACTCATAACGGCCATCGCCCAGGGCGGTGATCTCGGAGTGCACCCGGCTCACCGAAGCGTGATTCAGCACGATATCGCACTCGTCGCCGCGACCGAGCAGCAGCCGTTCCCCGGTCAACGCAAATTCGCTGCCCACTTCAAGACCGGCGACCACGACGAGTCGATCTTGGTTAACCTGTGACTCTTGGAGCAGATTTTGGGGGATGGTGTCTTTGGTCTCGGCGCTTTCGTCTCCGAGCTCCATCCGGTAGTCGCCCAGCTGGACGACGTCTCCGTGCCTGAGCAGTTTGCGATCAGCTACACGCGTTCCGTTGATATGAACGCCGTTGTAACTCTTTCGATCAACAACTACCCACCCGCCCTCTTCCCGTACCAGCTGTAGGTGCTTGCGCGAAATGTTGCGTTCAGTAAGCCGAACGGTGCTCGCTTCCTCCCGGCCGACGGAATACTCGTCGCGCACCAGGTGGACGACGGTCTTGTTACCTTGATCGTCCTCGATGGATAGCTTCCACATTACAACGACTCAGTTCAGCCTCGGGGACACGCGGCACGCACAGATCAGCACCCAAATTTGTCACGGGCGGGCCGCGCTTACCAGGGGGTTCTTCGCTGGCTGCAGCTTTGGCCAGGGGGAGGCCTGCCCGGTTGGCGCATACCGCTGTTTCTAGCCTTCTTGGGCCTCCCGGCCGCCGCCCGCGAGTGGCCTTCAGTAACTAGCCGATGCATCGCTTCACCGTCGCTCAGCGCAGCGCGAGCGCGAATTTCAACAGGCGATCGTGCACGGTCGGTCGTGCGTCGCGCAGCCGATTCGGTTTGCGGCCTAGGTTCACGCGATTGGTGAGGAGGCTCACCACGACTTCGGCATCCGGCTCGCACCAGAGGCTCGTGCCCGTGAAACCCAAATGGCCGAAGGTGTTGCGCCCAAAGACAGGCCCTGTTGAAGAGGGCCCCAGAGCCGCCTTGGTATCGAAACCGATCGCCAGTGAAGCGCCTGACTTCGGTGTTGCCAATCTCCGGATCTGAGAACTTCCGCTCCAAGCTTGCTCCGGCTCTCGGTAGGCTTCGCACAGTCGGCTACCAAAAGTGAGGAGCGCGTTCACGTTGCCAAAAAGCCCGGCGTGGCCAGCATAGCCATGGCCAGCAATTGCCCACGCGTTCTCATCGTGCGTGCACGCCAAAAGTTCTCCACCGCGCCAAAATACTTGTTCGGTGGGAGCAAACGCCGCGCGGGGTTGGGCGCGTTCGAGCCAGAGGCGCACGGAGCGAACCTCTACGCCAAGCGGGCCAGCGGTGGTGCGCTCGAGTACGTCGTCGAGCGGTGCCTTCAGTAGTCGAGCGATCCCGGAAGCGAGCAGGATATATCCGAGGTCGCTGTACATTGGTTCAAACCCGCCCGCCTGGCTCGGGCCGTTCCCTGCCTTTGCCTCTGCCGCTTCTTGAAGCAGCTGGCTCAAGCTGACCACTCCCTTGCTTTGCAGTGCGCGGAAGAGTTCGGCGTGTGGCCGCAGGCCAGCGCGGTGCGACAACAACGCCTCGACGGTTGCGTCTGCCGCAAAACGGCCGAAAGCTTCTGTCAGAAGGGCCGAAAGCGGGGTGGACCACCCGAAGGCGCCGCTTTCGACGAGCTGGGCCGCGAGCAGCGCAAGAAAGGGTTTCGAAACTGAAGCGAGGTCGTAGATCGTTTCCGGCTCGACGGGGGTGCGATCACGAATGCTGAGCCGACCCGCCGCACCGGTGAGGAACCCCCATTCCTTGCTCACTCGAACGGCCACGCCGAGCGAAGCCCCTGGCGCGACGCCTGCGTCTACAATAAATTCCTGAGCAATCCGGTCCAGGGCGGCGTGACGCTCGGCACCCTTCGGCCAAGGTTTAGGGAGTTTCGGGGTGATCACGGTGGACACTTATGTAGAGGTGGCAGGCGAGCGATGGATACTTCGGGCCCAGGCGCGATGGCCACCAAGTGCTGCACTTTTGACCAAGTCGGTGGCCGACCGGTATGCTGGGGCGATCGATGAGAAAGTACTCGAAGTATGGCTGAGTTCACATGGGAAGCTCGCGGGCGCACAGGAGAGCTGCGCAAGGGAGTGATGGAGGCGGACAACGCCGAGGCCGTCAACGCGAAACTCCGCCAGCAACAGCTGAATCCGGTAAAAGTCAAAAAACGGATCAACCTAGGCAAGATCCAGTTTGGCACGGGGGTCAACACCAAAGATCTCGTGACCTTCACGCGTCTCTTTGCGACCATGATAGACGCTGGGCTCCCGCTTCTCCAGTGTTTGGACATCCTGGCCAGCCAACAGCTCAATAAGCACTTCGCCGGTGTGTTGGTGGACGTGAAAAACTCGGTGGAGCAGGGCGCATCTTTTTCAGATGCGTTGCGCCGCCATCCCAAGGTTTTCGACGAGTTGTTCGTCAATCTTGTTCAGGCTGGAGAGGTTGGCGGCATCTTGGACGCCATCATGAATCGACTTTCGGTCTACATTGAGAAGCGACAGAAGCTCGTGCGGCAGGTGCGAGGAGCCATGGTCTATCCCAGTATTGTTGTGGCGATTGCAGGGCTGGTCATGGCGGTGTTGCTCACCTTCGTGATCCCGGCGTTCGAAACCATGTTTAAGGAGTTTGGTGGTGGGAAAGACAATCTGCCAAAGCTGACGCAAATGGTTATTGCGTTGTCGCGGGGGTTCATCGGGGGGCTGCCGTTTATCCTTGCAGGAGGGGCCCTGATCATCACCGCCATTACCTACACGTATCGCACACCCGCTGGGAAACGCGTATTTCATCGCAATTTTCTGCGCATTCCGATCATCGGTCCGGTGCTCAAGAAGATCGCCGTCGCGCGCTTTACGCGGACTCTCGGCACCTTGCTGGCGTCGGGTGTACCGATCTTGGAGGCGCTCGATATTTGTGCGCGCACCGCCGGTAACGTAATCATTGAGGAAGCCATTATTAAGGTAAATAAAGCGATCAGCGAGGGAAAGAACATGGCCGAGCCTTTGATGGCGGCCAAGGTGTTTCCCGACATGGTTGTCCAAATGATCGCCGTTGGGGAGCAAACAGGCGCGCTCGATCAGATGCTCGGAAAGATTGCCGATTTCTACGAAGAAGAGACGGACGTCGCCGTCGCAGCGCTGACGAGCGCTTTAGAACCGATCATGATGGTGGGCGTTGGCGGAATGGTGGGCGTTGTGCTGATGGCGATGTACATGCCGATCTTCTCGCTGGCAGGGAATATCAAAGCCGACTAGCGGGAGCACGGGCCTCACGCGGACTCGTCGCATGCGGATAGCGCTAGGCCTCCCCGAGAATATCGCCAACGCGACGCTTCCGAGGCGTTTGGCTTGGCTCACCGCTGCCCGAATGGTGTTCCTGATTGGCGCTCTGGGCCTTTTGGGATTGGTCTATTTGGGTCGGGAAGTTTCGCTCGATTCCTTTTCGGTTCGAGTCGTCCTTTTCGTGCTGGTGAGTTCCTTCAGCCTCGCGGGTATCTACGCGGCTGTGTTGCGTCGGGGCAGGCACATTGAGCAGCTAGCCAGTGCGCAGCTGATTTTTGATCAACTCACGTGGACGGCACTCGTCTACATCTCGGGTGGTGCGTCGAGCGGAGCCGTGTCCTTCTATGGGCTCACCTGCGTGGCGGGGGCTGCATTGACAGGTTTTCGTGGAGCGGCAATTGCGACCGTCGCTGGAGGCCTGAGTTACGCGGGCCTGCTCGGGGCACTCCAATTGAAATGGCTCATCCCGCCGCCGGATCAACCTGTCGACCTCTACCAGCTCTCTCGATTTGAATTCCTCTATCACATCACGATCAACCTGCTTGCGCTCGTGGTTGTCACGAGCCTGGCGGGCTATTTGGCTGAGCGTCTGAGGATCACAGGTGGCAAGCTCGTTCAAGCTGAGGAGCGTGCAGAACAGGCCGAACGCATGGCGGCGCTCGGCAGACTAGCAGCAGGACTTGCTCACGAGATCCGCAACCCGCTCGGATCCATTGCAGGCTCAATCTCCCTGCTAAAAACGGCCAACGTGCTGTCTTCAGAGGATCAACAGTTGTGTGACATCATCGAGCGCGAGGCAGCACGCCTGAATGATCTTGTCACCGATATGATGGACCTTTCCAAACTCCGAACTCCGCGTCCGGTAGACGTGGACGTGGTGCTGATCGCGAAAGATGTGGTCGCACTTACCGCCAAAAGTGGGCGCGCCGTGTCCGACGTTGCCGTCTGCTATTCCGGGCCCGTGAGCGCGATGATTCACGCGGACCCGGCCCAGGTGCGGCAGATGATTTGGAATCTAGTTCGCAACGCCGTGCAAGCCAGCAATGCGGGGGATGAAGTCATCGTGGAGGTTGGCGATTTTGAGCGGCATGTCGAGCTCAGCGTGAAGGATCAAGGGCTTGGCATTGATGATCTAGCTAAGGAACGCCTTTTTGACGCGTTCTTCACCACACGCAGCAAAGGCACGGGTGTCGGCCTAGCCGTGGTCAAGCGCATCGTGGATGAGCATGGGTTCCAGATCCGCGTGGAAAGCGGCGCACAGCGCGGCGCCGTCTTTCGGATTATCATTCCTCGTAGCAGGGCAGGCGCAAAAGGTCCGGTCAACCCGCCACACGCTGCAGGGAGCGGCCGAAGCGAGCCCCCTGGCTGATCCAGTGGCGTTAAACTCGCCTTTTTAGAGGCACTCTTGGGGTAACTCTTTGAAAGTTGCCTCGCCGGAGAAGGTTGCCCGGGGCTTTGCGTATAAGTTTGGAGCGAGCTAAAGATCGATCGAGAGGAATCCATGTTCAACTTAGCTAGAAGCACAGCACTCCACGTCTTGGTTGCAGCAGTCGTCTTCCTGATGTGTCCGTGGGCGTCCGCCGCCGATGCGCAAGGATTTGTGAAGGGCAAGCAAGAGGCGCTGGTGGCGCTACTCAAGAAGCCAGCGACACCCGCCACCCAGACGAAGATCGAGAGCGTATTCGACGAGATGCTGGACTATGACGCGCTGGCGGAAGCTTCGCTCGGGGCGCACTGGGCTGGCCTTTCTGTGGCAGAGCGCGAAGATTTCCAGGGAGTACTGAAACAGCTCGTGCGCAATTCCTACCGGAAGAACCTAAAGAAGACGTTGAGCTACGAGGTCACCTTCAGCGGTCAAACGTCAGCGAAGGATGCTGTCTTGGTAAAGAGCGTTGCTCGCAATCGTACCGTGAAGCGGGAAGAACCTGTGAAGGTGGACTACGTCCTTCACCAGGTTAAGGGAGCGTGGCGAGTGAAGGACATTGTTACTGAGGGGTCCAGCTTGGTGCAGAACTACCGGCAGCAGTTTAATCGCATCATTAAGAAGAATAGCTTCGCCGAACTCATCCGCCGCATGAAGGCTAAGCTAGAGGAAGCGTAGCGTTCAGTTTGGAGTGGTGGTTCTGAGCCTCGGCCTGATAGTCTGGGCAACTCTCGGTGTCGAACTTTCCATCCTCCAGCCCACCGTCCGAGGTCCCGGCACCCGAGGGCGCTGTTTCCAGAGCGGCCAGCGAAAAAATTCCGTTGCGTTTGGCGGTGAGCCGGGGGGCTTTGGGTCTTGAATTGGCGGAGCCCTGTGCGTTCGAGCCGCTTCGGATTGTCGAGTTCAGCGTCACGTTTCCGGGGCTTCGTTACCCGATCGATCTGAGTGGCGGGGTGCATCAGTTCCGGCATCGTCGCGGAGTCCTTGAGCGCCTCGCCATTGAGTTGCAGCCGCACACGCTTTCGGCATGGCTCGCGCAACGCTTGCACGACCTGATTGGGCCCCTCGAAAGGCCGCCCCGAGTACACGCCACAGCCGAGCGTTTGGAGTTTGGCTTCAACAGCGTTTCAGCGGCGCTTGCTTTTGACTTGGTTTGGGCACCTTGGGAAGGTGACGCCTGTTTCGTTATCGAGCGTGCGCGGGGGATTGGGCTTTCTGGTCCGGCACTCGCGTATGTGGAGCGCGCGTTGGATTCAGCGCTCGGGCATGCTGCGAAACGGGAGGGACGCCTGATTCGATTCGAAAAAGGCGTGCAGCGGCTTTTGCGGGGGTGGCTAGCGCCCGAGGGAGTGCGGTTGCCACGGAACGAGGACGGGCAGTTTGGGCCTCCCAGCCTTAGCCCTAGAGGGTCGTTGCTTCTCGCGCAAGATTCGGCGCTTCCTCCCCCGGAATTGAGCCAAGCCGCACTGCGAGCTGTTGAGTGGGCGCGATTTCTCAGGGAGCCCGATGACCTTTTGGCCCGCGGTGAACTTGAACAGGCCCGTATCCTTTATATGAGGCTCCTCGATGAAGCGCCGCGGCATCCGGAAATCGTCAAGCTCGTTGCCGAAATCGATGCACTTTCGACGGTTGCACCGAGCGTTCAACTCGCGATGTTGCGCGAACTCGGCCAAGATCTCCCTCTCTTGCCGGTCACGGCAGGTTTACTCGAGTTGGCGTCCGATCCGGAGGCCGCATGCCAAGCGTACGAGGCGTTTGCGCGCTCTGAAGCTTTCGCACCGCTCGCGGCATTTGCGTTGTTGGCGGCAGCCCGCTCTGCACCCGATGTGCGCGCTCAACATGCGCTCTTCGACCAAGCCGTGGCACGCTGCCAATCGTTGGCGAGCGTGCGCTGGGCGCGTTTTGAGGCGAGCGTTGCTTCCGGAAAATTATCCGCAGCACTGCTCGATGCTGAACAGTTGGAACACCTATCGCAAGGCGCGAACCAGCGGAGCGCTGTGTGCTTGAAGGTGGCGCGCCACTTCCATGCAGCAGGGCGAGCGGAAGAAGCCGCGCGTTTCTTCGAGCGATCGCTTCGGTACGCCCCGGAGGATATTGAGGCGACGTGTGGGCTTGCTCGCGCGTTCGCAGGGGTGGGCCGCCACCAACAGGCGATCAAGCTACTCATGCGAGCGACTGCACTTAGCGAAAAACGCGGTCATCCGGACGTGGAGGCGTGCTTTGATTTGGCACTCCTTCTGGCAGAGGAACTTCACGATCTCCCACAGGCCATCTCGAGGGTTCGTCAGGTCACCCACGAATCAGGCCGCCTGCCGCAAGCTCGATTCCTAGAGGCTTCCTGGCGAGCAGAGCTGGGTGATTTGATCGGAGCATCGGCCGCGTTTGATAGGTTACGTGAGGCCCTGGAGCTTGAGCCCCAGCCGAAGCAGGAGGCGGTTGGGTGGCTGATCCGAGCAGCAAACTTCGCCCAAGAGCAGATGCTGGATTGGGAGGCCGCCGAAGGCTATTGGGCCCTCGCAGTGCGTTTGTTTCCTCACGATATGGAGCTCGGCGCTCTGTATCGGCGGTTCGGGAAAGCTCGCTTGGAGCAGCCGTAGCTGGAGTGCCTCCGTGCGCGGAGATGCCTGCTAGGCAGGTCGGCTCAACTTGCTAATGCCAAATGTTCCAACGGCCAGCAACTGCGCTAACCCCTCATCCCAAGCCAGCCCGCGAACCCGACTGTGCGGGAAGCCCGCATCAGCGTCTCCCTGCATGTGAGACTTCCGCTCGATGCGTGCGATCAACTTCCCGCTCTGGGCATCGCAAGTTATCTGCCAAATAAAGCTGGCGTCAACTCCCGCATCGTAAGTGGCCACCCAAATCGTTGGCCTCGCGTCGAGCATCCCCATCACTGCCGCCGTCGGGGCCCAAATCCCGGCACACTCTGTGAAGGTAGCGCCCCCGTCGAGAGAGGTGAACGCGCCCATATCGTGGTCCCAAACCAGCACCAAGTTTCCGAGGGCCGTTACTCGCAGCCCTTTCGCGCGGGAAAATCGCTGAGCCAATGTTCGGTCAGCGCGAACGTCACGACGGTCGTGATTGAGTGCCGTCCCCGAAAGGAAGCGGAAGCCGTCCTCGCTCTGCACCAGCGCTGTGAGATCGGACTCATAGGATGAGACGTCTACCGTGACGCCGGCGAGGTTCGATGGCGTAAAGTGAGTCCCCAGATCTTCGCTGAACCAAAGCCTGCCAGCTCGAAGGAGCCAAACCCGTTCGATCGCCCCTGCACGCTGTCGCCCGAGTCGGGTGCTGGCGGGCAATCCGCTCCCCGGCGCGGGTCCTAGCTGTTCAGGTTGGCTCGAACACGCGTGCCGACGCCCAAGGAGCCCATGCTCTGTTACGTAAACAGCTGTGTCGTGCAGGAGAGAAAGGGCAACAATTCTAAAGCCTTCCGCGCTGCAGCGAATCTTGGTCTGGCCTGCTTCGGGGAGCCACAAAAGGTCCCTGCCCGTCGCAAGCCAACTGCTCCGCGACGTATCCACACAGGTAAAAGAGCTATCGTCAGTGAGCAGTCGTTCCTCGTGCCAGCGAATGGGTTCTTCGTCCGCTGCTGTGAATCTGGAGTCAATCTCGAATGTCGAGAATTTTAGATTCTCGCTAGCGTCGGCTTCCGTGCCAAGAGGAGGAAGCGAGGATCCCAAACCCACAGAACCCAAACTGAGCGCCAGCGCGTCATCCTCGTCGCTCACGTCGAGTCCGGAGAGCATCACGCCCGCAGCATAGTCCCATTCAAGGGGTCCTTGCTCGGCAGTGAGTTCAATGGCGTCTTCAGTTGCGAGAAGCTGAGTCATGTCGAAAGCAAACTCAGATTCACCTCCTGCGTCACCTGGTATCAAAGCGAGAGGCAAGTCGAATTCATCAGCCGGCCCGTTGGGCCCAAGGTCGCCTCCCGGCGGGGTGAACTCATCGAGCTCATCGAGTTCGTGAGGCTCGTCGGGTCCAACTGGCTCATCAGCCAAGTGGTCGTCCTTGTCCGAACCTGAGCCGCTTGCGGTGATGGTGTTAACATGTTTGAGAAACGTTGAAGCTTGCATCTCTACCTAGCGGACTTCATAGGATGTTTCCCCGGCCTCGGTTTGTTTCCGAGAAAAACCTGTAGCACAGTGACGCGCGCCTGATGTAGCTTCCGCTGGCTGTGCCTTTTGAAGCGCTCATCGATGCTGACATGGTGGCGCACTCGATTCGAGTGCCGGCCCCCGACGTCGTGTTTGTCAAAGGGCTGCTTGAGGCGAGTGAGGGGCTTGCTGCCGTCTTTGCGGTGAAGGGTGGAGATCTGGTTTTGGCAGCCCCCCGTTCGCAAGACGCGGAGCTGCGCCAATTCATTGCCGAACTTCGGATTGAGTTGAATCTTGAGGTTGAGCCGAATGCCAAGTGAAATCATGCCGGAAGAGCGCGCCGTTGCGGCCTGGTGTCAGTGGCTCGATGCGCTGGCAACGGATGCTCAAGCAGCTCTCTCGGCTTCGCTGGCCTACGAGCAGCTAGACGGCGCCCTTCGGGACCACTGGCTGGATGCCTTGCTGCAAGATCGCGCACGGATCAAGGTGCCGCTGATCGCTGTTTATGCTCCGCTCCTCGCTGTGGAAAAAAATCCCGAGCGGCGTGCTCGAATTCAGGCTTGCATCGGCCCTGCGGAATGGTCAGGGCCCTCTGCCGGCATTCGCTCGTTTTGGGGAAAGACAAAAGAGGGCGGCCGGGTAGGGGTGATTGTTTCCCCGCTCTACCTGGAGTTTGTGCAGGTGTTGTCCTGTCGCTGGCATCCGAGGCAAGGTTTCGATTGGGTAAGGCACGAGCCTTTTCTTGAGCGCACTCTCGCTCCGAATCATGGCAGCGTGTTTGAAGGTGTCCGCCTTGAGGTAACGCCACTGCGCGGCATGATTGACGAGCTCTCGTACGCTATCCTGGCCCACCAGCGTTCTGGTTTGGTGATCCCTGAAGAGCTTCGGTCGCACGCGTCTCTGTTTCACGCGCGGCCGGTATCAGCATCAGCCGTGCTCGTTTCGAGCTAGCGTGCTCGTTGGCTCACATGCCGGCGCACGTTATGGTGGGGTTGCGGCAAACAAGTTAGTGAGCTCCAAGTCCGCAATCAGCGGCCGGTGATCGGAAGCCTGCTTCGCCAGATGCGTGGTGCAAGCATGACCCTTCACGAACTGGACGTTTCCTCGGATAAAAAGTCCGTCGAGGGGGCGGAGTGGAATGGAGGCAGGAAATGTGTTGGCGAGGCTGCCAGCGCGCTGAAATCCAGCAGGAGCGAGAAACCGAGGTCCAAGCGTGCCCCAAAGGTCATTGAGATCTCCGCCCAGGATAATCGGAGTGTTCGCATGAATGCCTCGAAACGGACCGCTCGCTAAGAATCGCTTCAGTTGCTCGGCACGTTCGGAACCTGCGAGCCCCAGATGTAAGTTGTGCAGGATCACGCTGCGAGTTTTGTCGCCCATGCGAACATGCGCGCGGGCCTGGATAGCGCCGCGTTTCTTCCGCCAGCCGACTGTAAGGTCAACTTCCTCAATGTCATCTAGCGGCCAACGGCTGAGAATGAGGTTCCCATAGCCGCCCATCGCAAAGCGGTGTTGGCGGTTGAACGCGAGGTGAGGCATGCTGAGACCGCTCGAGAGGAGCTCCACCTGATCGTCGAAGCGATTGCTCGGCATGTGCTCCGTCACCTCCTGGAGCAGAAGGACATCGGGCTGATGGTGGAGGAGGAGCTGAAGCACCCGCTCCGGGGCATAGCGACGGTCGACGCCACCGATGCCCTTGTGAATGTTCCAGGTGATCACCCGAAGGCGCATCGCATGAAAACTGCCTGCAGTTGGCGCGGTTGTCACTAGCTAGAAGGGTTCGACCGTGCTGATGTCGTCGGGGCTCGCGCTGCCCATGCCCGAGTGATATAGGAAGGGCCCCTAAATCTGAGGTTGGCCCATGATTGACGACGTTCTCGCTGAAGTGAAGCAAGCTGGTGAAAGCGCCAAAGAAGCCCTTAAACGCGAACTCAGCAAGCTGCGCACAGGTCGCGCGCACGCGGGGATGTTGGATGGCTTGAAGGTCGATTATTACGGGGTGTCGACCCCCATCGCTCAGATGGCATCCATTGGCGTCCCCGAGGCACGGATGCTCAGCGTAAAGCCTTGGGAGAAGAACCAAATGGCCGCGATAGAACGAGCGATCCGCGAGAGCAACCTGGGCCTGAACCCACAGAACGATGGTGATGTCATTCGGATCCCGGTGCCCGCCTTGAGCGAAGAGCGTCGGCGCGATCTGGTAAAGCTTGCGCGCAAGCAGGGCGAAGATGCCAAAGTTGCGGTGCGAAAGGGGCGGCACGACGCCTTGGATCTCCTCGGAGACTTGAAGAAAGAGGGGGCGGTCAGCGAGGATGAGGCGGAGCGCGCCAAGAAGAAGGTCGAAGAAAACGTGGCTGAGGCGACCACTAATATCGATCAGATCTTGGCCGCCAAGGAGAAGGAAATCCTCACCGTCTGAGCCCGACCTCGCCGCTTGCCCGGCGTGTTCATCTGAAATAGGCGGGGCGCTTGACAATACCCTCCTGGACCCCAAGAATTTCGCACTTCCTCCTATGCATTACCCACCGACACAGCCTCGACCGTTCAAGCCCGCCGTGCAGGCTCGTTGGCGGAGGGCGGAGCTCAAGGTGCCTCGCTCATGAGAGCTGTTGCTGCCGGGCTGACGGATGTGGGGCTCCAGCGCGAACACAATGAGGATAGCTTCGCGATCCTGAGCGATCAGGAGCTCTTCATTGTTGCCGACGGCATGGGCGGGCATCGCGCGGGGGACATTGCCAGCCGTCTGGCGACGGAGGCGATACGAGATTTTTTTCAGGTCACGGCCACCGAAGATGTCACCTGGCCGTTCCATTTCGATGCTCGCTTAAGCGAAGAAGAGAATCGGCTGATGACCGGCATCCGGTTGGCTAATCGTCAGATCCTTGAGCACAGCGTGCGAGCTCGCGATTGCCAGGGCATGGGCACCACGGTTGTCGGAGCGCTGTTCAGTCGCAAGAAGCAAAAGATCTTCTTTGGCCACGTGGGGGATAGCCGGGCGTATCGCATCCGAAATGGTGCCATCGAGCAGCTCACCCGCGATCACTCATTGGTTAACGACTACTTGACGGCGATGCCTGAATTGAGTGAGGAGCAGCGAAGCGAGCTGCCCAAGAACGTGATCACGCGGGCGCTTGGCATGCAAGATCAAGTCGCGGTCGATTTGCAGGGGCAATCGGCGGAGGTGGGGGACATCTTTGTGCTGTGCTCAGATGGGCTCAGCGGCATGGTCGAGGATGAGGAGATCCTGCAGACGGTGTTGGCGAATCCGAGCCTCCCCGTTGCGTGTGAGAGATTGATTGCGCTCGCCAATGAACAGGGCGGGGAAGACAATATCACCGCGGTGGTCGTGCGCATCGAAGGGGATGCCTCCGAGCCGTTAGAGCGGGATCGGGCGACGGACGCAGCCGATTTGCTGGGCGTAAGTTCGACCAACCCCCCCGTTCGCCCGCCTCAGGCACGTTGAGTTAACGCTGCCAGGCGAGTCTGACGCCTTACTTGGAGCAATTCTTCAGGAGCACGAAGTTCGCGAGGGCCTGGCAATGGGTGACGTCCGGAGTGCCGGAGTTCGAGATTGCTGGGCAGTCAATCTGTGCGAACATCTCGCCTGGCGCGATCCTCAGGGCTTCCCCAGCGTTCGGTGCCGGAGACGCGTCAATCGTGCAGGGCTCTGTGTTCGTCAGGGGCCCAGTCGCAGAGGAAAATATCGTGACACGTGTGAGCGTGCCATTCCCATCCGCGCCCACGGTCCCGGCGATGCTTAAGCTAGCTCCTTGATAGGAAGCAGTCGCTTGCACGGCGTAGGGGCCAGTTCCCTTAATGCTGCAGCTAACGGAGGCGCCATCGAAACCATCCTGGACGGTGACGCCTTCGTCCCGCGCGCTCGTGGGCTTCTTCGTTCCAAAGCTGGCAGCGCCCATCACAGCGCATACTTCGTTAGTGCGATTTGAGGCATAGCCCTTAAACGCCGCTTCGGCAGGCGGCTCAGTAGGGTCACTGCACGAAGCCAAGGCCACCACCGAAAGCACGCATAAATTTAGCTTCAAAACCCGCATCTCGTGTCGACTCCTTCTTCCGCTTGCTAGAGTTCGGCTCTTCTACCATTACCCTGCCAATCTAGGGCTAGAAACTTAGCGGAGCGCCTGCTCCAAATCGGCCCAGAGGTCTCGCTGAGACTCCAGGCCGACCGAAAGCCGCACGAGCCCATCGGTGATGCCCAGCCGCTGGCGTTCCGGCCGTGGGATTGACGCGTGGGTCATGGAAGCCGGGTGCTCGGCAAGCGATTCCACGGCGCCAAGACTTTCTGCGAGAGTGAAAAGCCGCAGGCTCATTAGAAATGCCCGTGCAGCATCCAAGCCTCCTTGAAGCTGAAGGCTGATCATGGCTCCGGGCAGGACCATTTGTTGAGCGGCAAGCGCGTGATCGGCGTGGCTTGCAAGGCCTGGGTAAAACACCCGATCCACCTTGGGGTGCGCCTCGAGCAGCACCGCGAGCTCATGTGCAATGCGCGAGGAGTGTCGGATCCGGAGCGGAAGCGTCTTGATACCGCGCAACGTCAGGTAGCAGTCAAAGGGGCTAGGTACGGCCCCGAGCGCATTTTGCGTCCACTTCAGTTTTTCGTAGAGCTGCGAATCATTCGTGATCACAGCTCCACCCACCACGTCTGAGTGCCCATTGATGTACTTGGTGGTTGAATGAACCACGGCTGTTGCGCCGAGTGCCAGTGGACGCTGGAGGATCGGTGTAGCGAAGGTGTTGTCGACAACCGAAATCGCGCCTCTCGCAGCCGCGAGTTCGCTGAGGCGTAGAATATCGAAGACCTTGAGGGTGGGGTTGGTAGGCGTCTCGAACCAAATCAGTCGCGTCCGGTCCTGAAACGCGGCGCTAACCGCCTGTGTATCTCTGAGATCGAGTCGGGTCAGTTCGATGTTCTGAGTCCGTTTCGCATGTTCTAGTAAACGAAATGTTCCGCCGTAAACATCATCCCCGCAGATGACGTGATCGCCGGGGGAGAGGGTGGCCAACACGTTCAAGGTTGCAGCGCTGCCACTAGCAAAAGCCAAGCCGAAACGACCTCCTTCGAGCGCCGCCAGCGCCTGCTCAAGCGCCGCTCGGGTGGGGTTGCCGCTCCGGCCGTATTCGAAGCGGATGGGCTTACCCGGTTCAGGTTGAGCGAAGGTAGTCGAGAGAACGATGGGCTCGGCGACTACCCCCAAGTACGGCTCACGGCAATCCGCATGCACGGCCAGCGTGTCAAGATCCCAGGAGTCGCTATCGCCGGCAGCCATGCTTGAGAACGGTAGTGTAAATTGCCCCTGTAGGTCACCGTCCTCAGCTTGAGGACGGTTGGGGTGGATGACGGGAATTGAACCCGCGACGACCGGAATCACAATCCGGTGCTCTACCACTGAGCTACACCCACCAGAATCCGGGCTATTCCCAGCTGGCAAAGGAGCGCCCCTTTAGCCCAGAGCGCCCTGCTTATTCAAGGCCTCCTGTACTGAACAGCCATGGCGTGCGGGAAAGTCGCTACAGATAGCGCCTTGGGTCGGCCGAATGGTTCTAGGAGAAGCTCTGGCCGCACGCGAATCGTTACGGTGCAGCGCGCTTATGGAAGACGACTCGTGGAGTGAAAACGACTCGCGGGGGTGAAGGCGGGATCATCGAAGAGCAAACGTCCTTAGGCCGCCACGCTTTTGTTCCTTTCTGTGAGGAAGATGTTACCCTCATGGCTTACCCGATGCGCGCCTTGGCGGATCGGCAGTTGGGCAGAGGCGAGTGCGCGAGCGCGCTTGCCCTTGCTGAGATCAATCGACAGGGGCCATACAAAAATGCGCTGGAAGATCATTGCAGTCAACGCCATCACGATGCTCCTCGTTGGGCTTGGTATTTTCGGTTTGCTAATGAATTCGCTCACGCGGGTGGTGTCTGACCCGGGGGCGCGCAAGCAGGAAGTGGGCCGAGCGCTCAGGACTGCCAACATTCAGTTGGCATTAGATGCCTCGCGTTTGGAACGCTGGCTCGGGGTGAATGCCTCTCGCGAACCGATCCGCGCTGTTTTTTCGGCAGGAACGGAGTCAGCCAGGCAGGACGCTGCAACGGCGCAGGCCAACCAGCTGAGCGAGGCGATTGTTGCCGAAGCTAGCCTCGATAAGTTGGCGCCATCCTTAGTCCTGTTTGCCGACGTTCAGGGGGTTGTCCTCGGAAAGAATGGCTCCGCCTTGATGCGCGGGGAAAAGCTGGTTGATGCGTACCCCAACCTAAAGAGTGTGCTGAAGGGGGTGCCGACGGCCAGTGAGGTTTGGCTCAATCGCTCTCGCAACGAGCAAATGTTGGTAACCTACGCTGGCGTTCGCGGGGACGATGGAGCTGTTTTAGGGGTTGCGGTGGTGGGCATGCCTTTGAATGATGAGCGTCTGGTCCGCACCAGCGAAGGCACGAGTGGTTTGAGCTTGGCCGCGGCCATCCCAGGCCCGAATGGGCTGGAGATTGTGGCACACAGTGGAAGCGGCGCGGCTGCAGCTATGGCGTCTGCGAGTTCTCCGATCGTGCTTTCCGCTGCAATAGCTGCGCAAAAAACGGGTAGCCTTAATGTGGCCGAGGGAATTGTGGGCGGCAGCGTTTTCGGCGCGACCCCGGTGCAGGGGTACGGTTCGACGCCATTGGTGCTCATCGCGTCAGTGCCCGTCGCGCTCGTCCCGGATTTTGGAACCGCACTCGGGGCGCCGATCGTTGGAATGACGCTGCTCGGTGTGCTCTTAGTGGTGGCAGGCGGATTCTTGCTTGGCAATTATATCTCACGCCCGATTTCTGAGCTTGAGGACGGCCTCTTGGCGATCATGAATGGCAACAGCGATTTGCGATTTCAGATCGAGCACGCAGAACTTGGCGGCTTGGTTTTCAGAATTAATTCGCTCCTGAACGCCCTCATGGGTGTGGCGGAAGACACGACGGATGAAGAAGGTCGCCCTTCGCAATCGCCATCATCTAAGGCCTTCTCGGAAGCACTGAGCGTGGACGAGAGTTCTGCCATGGCTCAGCAGACGGATCCGAATGTTGCCGCGGCCTTGGCTGCTGAAGCTCCAGCCCAGTATTATGGGCGGATCCATCGCGAGTATGTGGACGCCAAGCGTCAGCTCGGGGATCCGGTGGAGCACATCACCTTCGACGTCTTCGTTGCCAAGATCCAGGCAAGCGAGGGTCAGCTGTCTCAGAAGCACGGGCGGCCTGTCCGCTTTCAGGTAAGCCTCCGGGACAGCTCGGTGGTCTTGGTTGCCGTACTGCTACCCGCGTGAAGGCCAGGCACTCTTTCCTGCGACCGACCTCCGAAGCAGGAAGACACGTTTTTCCCAGCCGGGTTCCGTGGTGGTTCGGCCGGCTGGGGCTTTACGTTCGACGGAAGCGGGCTATAAGCGCTCCGCACCACCGTGCGACACGTGGCTTAACTTCGCCAAAAGCTAGAGTTTTGGCCTGAGGAACCGAGAATATGGGCTTACTTGATTGGTTCGGAAAAGGAAAAAGCCAGGGGCCAGTCTCGAAGTCAGATCGTGATGTCGCGCGCTTCGCGAGGTTGGTGGAAAGCAAGCTTTCCCAGGATTATGATCGGCAAGACGCGATCGAACAGCTTGGAAAAATCGGCACAGCTGCTAGCGCCGGGGCGCTCCTCAAGCGCTTCAATTGGTCGATGGATCCTTCCATCACGGATCAGGACGAAAAAGAGGCAGCAGCGCGGGGTCTCACCGCCACCGGAAAAGCGGCGCTTGAGCCCCTCCGTGCCTACTGCAAGAAGGCCGAGAGCCTGACCTGGCCGCTCAAGATTCTGAAAGAAATCATTGAGCCCGAGCACTATGTGGACGAGCTTTTGGCTGCACTGGATCAGTTCGATACCGAGTACGTTCGCAATCCCGAGCCCAAGATCCAGTTGATCGGAGTTCTCGCCGAGCACCCGAGTGAGGATGTACGCGTCGCACTGTTGCCGTTCATCCAAGACGTCAGCGAGCCCGTTCGGCACGCGGCGGTAGTGGCTGTGCTGGCCCTGAATGAAGAAGCCAGTGCCGAAGCCTTAGTGGCTGGCCTTGAGCAGGAGGAATCCTTGCGCGTCAAGAACCGCACCGCCGCCGGACTCGCCGAGAAAGGCTGGGCTATACCGTTGGAACTACGAGAAGCGTGCGCTCACTCCTTGCCTCCCGGGTATCAGCTAGCTAGCGATAAGGTCGTCGCTCTCCGCTAATGCAACGGAGCGGTTTTCGCTAGCGCCAGTCGATCTGCGGTGTTGCGGCATACGAATAGTTGAGCTGCGGCGCTGGGACACACAAATAACCGATCTGCGGCGTCGCACCACGCCAACAAACAACTACCGCCCACGATGGACCGCTTTCGCCAGGGACTCTTCGCAGATGCTACTCAGGCTATTCGCTGATGCGCGGCGCGGTCGGCAGGTAAACGTTGAAGCTGACTGACAGCATCTGATTGAACTTGAATTGTTGATCGTCAGAGTTGACTTTGTTGTCAGGTGTGTCGCCCTTCGGGCCGGTACCACCTAAATCAAAGCCACCGGTATTCCAGCTATAAGGAAGACCACGCCATTCGAAGCCAATGCCGCTCCAATCATTCACATAGAATGAGAAGCCAAGCCCGAAAGTCGGCGCAATCGCCATGCGGCTGGCCATGGCGAACGAATTCTTGCAGTCCGACTCGCAATCCGCACGCTCCTTCAAGCCCACGAACGCGGGACCACCGAACAAGTACAGGTCGGAGTCCAAAACGATTCCCTGAAACAAGGCGAGCTTCCCGCGAAACGGCACAGCGGTGAGCTGCGGAGAAACCACCCAATCCACGCCCGCAATCTGGTCGCGGAAATCAGGACCAAGATTGTCCTGAACCAGGCGCCGCGGAAGGCTCGTACCCGCCGGATCGGTAGCAATTCGATTCGCGTTCACGTTTTGAATCTGCTCGGACAAATGCGTCGGACCCTGAATGACGCTGCCAGTTGCGCCCCAGACGCCCAACGCCAACCAATCGGTCAGATTGTAGTTCAAGCGCGCACCTAGGAAGATCGTGCGCTGATACTCATCCAGCAGAGTGAAGCTTGCTTGGGGAGCTATCTCAAAGCGACCCTCACGATATAACTTCAGCTTTCGAACGGCTTGAGCCCCAGCGAGTGGCCCAGTCAGCAAGATCTCTTGCGCCTGAGCTGCGGTAGCTCCCATCGAAAGCGAGACAGCTACGCCTAGCGCGACCGCTGCTCGTTTGGCTTGTTTGTGTGTGTTGTGCGTTCGCATCGTCGCCTAACCTTGACCTGGCCTTATTTAGGCAACCGGTATTCGAAGGTGGGGGGGAGGAAGAAGGACACGCCAGCCTGAGCTTGCACGTGCCAGGTGAGTGACTTGTCACCCAACCAGGTTGCTGGGTCTTGTGCGCTGCCAGGCCCAGGGCCCGGAGTCTTGGAAACCTCAAGATTCTCAAGCTGATCATTGAACGTGTAGTCTCGAACTTCGAGCACCGCCGCGAACCACCGGCTCAGATAAATTCTGAGTCCGATGCCAGCGTTGAAGGCCAGCTTAGTGCTGTACTTGAAGTTGCGATTATCTGGGTCAATGATCGGAATTGGCCGGGTGCTGATGGCACCCACTCCACCGACGATGTAGGCGTCGTAGTGGAAGATAAAATTCTGAAAACCGGCATACTTGCCCTGAGCTGGCACGTAGCTGAAATTCAGTGCTCCGCTCCACTGGTACTCGGTGAGGGGCACCGCGACGCGAGCGGCACGGCGCACCTGGGAGTTGAACTTGCTGTCGATGTTCAGTGGCTCGTAGTAATTGCCATTCAAGCCAACGGCGAGTGCCTCACTCACGTAGTAGTTCAAGCCCAGGCCGGGGCCTGGATGGCTGACGAACTGGTCGTTGAGCGTCACACCCCAATAAGGGTTGATCTCGAAGCGCCCCTTCTTCACTACGAAGCGTTGCTGCACGGCAAAGACGTCTTCAACAAGGGGCCGCTTGGCTTCCTTATCGAAGTCAAGCTTAGGGCATGCCTCGGGATCGATTTTGCAGATGTCAGCCAGGCTGTCGCCCCCGTCATCCGGTGTCGCTCCTTCCGCTTCCGCTTCCGCTTCCGCTGGTTCTTGCGCACCGCCTTCGCCAGGAGCAGCTGCCGTTACTTCGTTAGTTTTCCCGGTGGCGGCCTTGTCTTGCGCCCAACTCGTCGTCGGAAGTGCGCATAACAGTGCTGCCCCGAGGAGCCCGATGTATGTCTTCTGCATCGATGCGACTCCCGCTTTCCCTTCCGTAATCAACCGCAAGAACAACCGCGCCGGCTTGGAGTTAGATAACCACTCGAAATTATTGAAGAAAACCGCATGCCCAGCTGCCGGTCGGGACTATAGCACTGAGGATTTCCAACGATCAACCGCCAAAGTACCAGGCAAAGATCATCAGTGCGCCAAGGTGGTCGTGAGTCCCCAATATCCGCGACGATTAACGCGCGAACAGCCGACAGAACGGTTCGAAACTTTGATGCGAATCTCATTGCTGTGCTGGTTCTCGCCCGCTGGCGGTGGATGTCAGGCGGCATCAACCGAAGCGTCCTTGCCAAGTAACGCTTCGACAAAATCTTCTGGCGAGAACTCATACAGGTCGTCAGGGCGTTCGCCAAGCCCAACAAACCGAACGGGAAGTTTCAGTGCGTCGCAGATGCCTAAAATGACGCCACCTTTGGCGGTGCCGTCCAGCTTGGTGAGCACGATCCCGGTGAGCGGCAGCGCTTCCTTGAACTCGCGGGCCTGGGCGAGGGCATTCTGTCCGTTGGTTGCGTCGATCACCAAGAGGACCTCATGCGGCGCGCCATCCAAGGCCTTCGCTGCGCTCTTAACGATCTTTTGCATCTCAACCATAAGATTCGTCTTGGTGTGAAGTCGCCCTGCCGAATCGGCAAGCACCACATCTGCCCCTTCCGCCTGCCCCTTCTTGATGGCTTCGAAAATAACACTGCTTGGGTCGGCACCATCCTTGCCGCGGACTACTTCTGAGCCCGTTCGTTCTCCCCAAACGCCAAGCTGCTGCACAGCGGCTGCCCGAAATGTGTCACCGGCGGCGAGCACACAGCGGTGACCTTGCGTCTTTAGTTTGGCGGCTAACTTTCCGATCGTGGTCGTCTTGCCGGCACCGTTCACGCCTACCAACAAGACGACCGTGGGCGCTCCCACGAGCCTGAATGAGCCAAAATCCCCATTCACCTCAAGAATCCGTCGCGCCTCACCCCTCAGCACATCCCAGACGCGCCCCGAATCTGATAGCTCCGCGTGAGTCAATGCTTCGCGTACGCGACCGAGAATCGCGCGTGTTGTATCCACCCCCACGTCGGAGGTTAACAGCACTTCCTCGATCTGTGAGGCTATATCGCCACCGATTTCTCCCTTGCCAATGAAGAGCGCGCGCAAGCGACCAAAGAAGCCCTCGTCGCTTCGGGAGCGGGCTAGCCCGCGCCGCATTCCCTCCACATCGCGGACGGGAGCCAGCGAGCTACGTGGACGTTCTGCGTCTGCCGGCGAGGATGGCGTCTCGAGTTCTGGCTGAATGGCGCGTTTCGGCGGGGTCTTCCGCTTGGACGTGGGCTCAGCAACCGGCGGCGCTTCGCTGCTTGGAGCGCTCGGTTTTGCGTCGAAGGCGGCCGGACTTCCAGTATCCGACTTCGTACCACGACCAAACAGTAGATAGAGGCCCAGCAAAAGGCCAAGCACGAGGACGACGTAGACTGCTTCCATCGCGGATATCTCGGTGCGAGCGGCGGGACTATAGTGGCGCCCCGTTTCGACAGTCAACGGCTCGATACCGCCGGTTCCCGCTATTCGTCGTTTGACCCCTGCCAGCCCGAGTTACGAACGAGGCTCACGGGTTTGGACCGCACGTTCGGTTGGTTCGTCAACAGGGTCGGCGCCGAACGCAGCGGCCTCGACCGACTCAGCCCAAGCCGTCACCTCCGGAGCAAGGTGGCGGTCAGCAATTCGGGCCACGTAGCCGGGGGTTGGGTCCCCAGGCCGATTCCAAGGACGCCCCCTGCGCTGCGCCCAAAGGATGAGCCCGTCTAGGAGGGCTCGCCTCCGCGACACCAAGCGCACGATGAGTTCGCCGTTCGTTGGGAGCAGCTGGGCGAACGGCAGATGAAAAGGCGCATGCAGTGCGATCGCAACTCCTCCACTGGAACTTGGTACGGGTGCCAAGTGAAAAGCACCTTCAGCATCGGTGCTCGTTGTTTCAAGCACGCCCGTTCCAGCGAATGAAGGCACGCTCAGCGTGATAGAAACGTTTTGCAAAGCTTGGGCCGTGTGGGCGTCAAGAACCCGTCCGGCCCAGCCCTGTTGGGGCGAAAGTGTGCGGACAAGCTCAAGCCCGGGTCCGGGCACTTGTTCAGCCCCCGCCTGTGTTGATGATAACTTGTGAGTGGATCCCCTCGGACGCCACCAAGCGGTAAGAATCCAAGCTGCGGCGATGACCACTCCGAAGATCCATAGCAAGGACGAGGGCCCTGGCTCTGCGTCCACAGTGACGGACTGCTTCACCGGATGGTCGGGCACGAGGTAAGGATTTGCGGGAATGAAGGCAAACTGCAGGCGCGAAGGTCCTTCGGCTCTAGCTCGGAGCACTACAGTGGGCTCGGCCTGGCCGTGGGAGACTGGGAAAATCCCCACAACACTCCCTTCGACCTGCAGCTCCACAGACCCGCTGATGCCCCCTCCGTTCCTCGAAGTTACCTGCACCGTCTGTCGAAAGGGTTGACCTGCAGTCGCATGGGCAGTGGCGGAGACATTCAGAGACACCGGTGACACCACCTGAATGCGGCGTTTTGCCTGGCCCGGCGTAAGCCAAGAGGAGCCGGCAAAGGAAATGACCAGTTCCTTTTCGCCTGGAGCGCCGAGGTCTGCGGAACGAACTTCGATTTCTGTCCGCTCGTTGGGTCGCGTTTTGATGTCCGAAAGCGTGCGTGTTGCACTGCCTTCTTGGAGCTCCAGGCGCAGTTGGATCTCGTGGACGGCGTCATCGGACTGGTAGGCTGGCAAGACATTCGCGTCGACGTGCAAGATGTGGCTCCTGCGATCGAGCAGCAGCGTGTCTGAAAATGAATCCAGATCCATTTGTAACGAGCGCCGTGTGCGATCGATGGCGACCGTTTGTGCGCTGCCGAGGAGCCAATCTGAGCCCAAGGCCCGAAACTCGATATTGCCCTCAAGCTTCGGGTCGAAGGCTGCGCAGAACTGCCCGTCGACGCCTGCCAGGACAACCAGCTCCTCTCGCTCGGACCCTTCATCGCGCACAGTCACCCGGGCGTCACAGTGATCCCAGGCGCGAAACCGGCGTGCAGCTTGCCCGTCCACGATACGCAGCGCGACGCTCGCATTGGGCACCGGTTGGCCGGCGTCGTCCAGAACAGTGCCTCTGGCCTCTAGCCTCTCTGCTAGTACCTCAACCAAGGCCCGCACCCTTGCTGTGCCGCGAACGCGCACCTTAGGCCCTGCTGTAGCTAGTTCCGAAACCAAAAAAAATGCCGCGGTTACTGCGAATTTCAGGCATCTTACCGGGCAAGAACGACACTTCAGGAAAGACACGGACTCCAAGTGTGCCGATAGGCGCGCCACGATGTCGAGCCCCATCGCCTGGAAAGACGTGGTAGAGTTAAGGGAATGCCGGAAGGGTTTCGTCGCTCGGTCAGTGGTTGCCTCCTCGTCATCCTTGCCCTTCTCTCAACCCATGCCCTCGCCGTCGAAACCGTCGGGCGTTTGGCTCGGCGTTTGGCTGAGGAGAAGGATTTTCGCGTCCGCACCCAGGCAGCCCTCGCTCTCGGCTCAACTAAGAGCCCCGCCGCGGTGAGCCCCCTTTGTTTGGCCGTAGGTTCCGATGCGAGTGCTACCGTTCGAGCAGCTGCAGCTGCCGCGCTCGGTAAACTCAAGCAAGGTGGGAGCACTTGTTTGAAGAGCAGCCTGGCAACGGAAACCGACACAAAAGTGCGTTCAAGCCTGCGGCGCGCCCTTGCGAACCTCGAGGTGGGTCCCGCCATCACGCCCACCACGAAGTATTATGTCGCCATCAGCAAAGCCTCAGTCGCAACAGGGGATGCGGCCAGCGTGGACGCGATCTTGCGCACCTCTATGCGCCAAGCGGCGAAGGACCTCCCGACACTGGTGATCGCCCCCGACGACGAGCCGAGCGACAAAGCCAAGGGAGTGTTGCGCAAGTACAAGCGGCTCAAGGGATTTTATCTGGCGCCCAGGGTGTTTGAGCCAAAGTACCGCGGAGGAGCTCTGAAAGTGAAAATGGAAGTGGCAGTATTTTCATATCCTGCCCAGTCTCTGCTCGGCAGCTTTTCTGTCGATCTCACGGCCCAAGATGTGTCTCCGGGGGACAAGGACACGGAGAATAGTCTTCTGAAGATGGTGGCAGAGCGAGCTTTGAAAAAGTTTTCCGTCAACGCGGAGCAATTCTAAAATGAAAAACGCGATGAACTTACAGTCGATGCCACCAGGGCGTCACCAGCGCAGGCTTCGAAACTACCTGCTCGATAGTCGCCTTCAGCTCAAGTACACAGCCTACATGATGGCAGTCGCTGTGGTGATCGGCGGCGTGCTTGGCCTCGGTTTGTGGCGCACGGGCTCAGCATTGGCCCTCCAAACGGAGCAAGCCGTTGCAAGCGGAGAGAGGGCGGTGAGCCTCGGCCAAACGGTGCTCACCGAGAGTCAAAAAGTGAGCGCTGTGGTCAAGATGAACATCCAGAAGGATCCAGCTTACGCCGATGATCCTGAGCTTCTCAACGCGTTCCAGGCCGACTCAATGAGCCAGGACGCGACGCTATCCAAGCAGCAACACGATCTTGAGGAACAATCTCGCACGCTTAAGGTTCAGGCTGCGTTGGTACGCACGCAGCGGGGGCAGATGCTGCTCTTTCTGCCGTTCGTTTGCTTGGTGTTGGTGTTGGTGATCGCTGTGATGGGGATCTACGTGACGCACAAAGTGGCCGGTCCGATCCACAAGATGAAGCGCCAATTGGCCGACGTCGGGGCCGGGCGCTTGCGAATTCCTCAGCCCTTGCGCAAGGGTGATGAGCTAGTGTCGTTTTTTGAAGCGTTCGACACGATGGTGCGTAGCTTGAGGGAGCGTCAGGAGGTCGAGATAAGCAAGCTCGATGAGGCTTTAAGGCACCTCGAAGAAAACGTGGATCCGCACCAGCTCAGTCAGCTCCGGGCCTTGCGGACCGAGATGCAAGCTGCCCTCGACGTTTGACACTAGAATGCCGCGCGGACGTATTCGATACGAGGACCCTCCGGGGTAAACGTCACGCTCGCCGCATCGAAACGCATTCGTTCGACGCTCGCATCGTTCCGATAACGACGATCCCACAACCATTGGCCTGCCCTTCGCACGCGCCGCCGTTTTGCCGCGTCAAGGCTACCGAACGCGCTGGTCCACGACCCTGGTCCCCGGGACCGCACTTCAACCACAACCAGCAACGGGCCGTCGCGTGCGACGATGTCGAGCTCGTACGACCCCACCCGGAGGTTCATTGCGACAACGTCAAGGCCTTGAGTGCGGATGAAGTCCGCGACCAACTGTTCCGCCAGCCCGCCGCGGCGCTGACGCTGAATTATTGGGGGTTCTGCCCGTTGTTGCCGCAGCTCGAGATTTTTGAATCACATGGGGGCGCGTAGAGCGACACGCCTTGAGCACTTGCGTCGTAGGCGGTACCATCCTTGATGCAGTACGAGCCGGCGAGCTGGCCACTTCCTAGGGACAAGTCGTCAATCAGCTTGACGCAACCGTAGCCGCTAGGGCAATCGCAATAGCGGGCGTTTTTGTCAGGACCACTGCAGCGGCAGGAACAATACACGGTGTCATCAGCACGCCGCTTGACGCGCTGGGGGTCAACCGCAACTTCTACCGGATCAGTGCTACCGGGGATGCGGCAGCGCTTTGGATCGGTCGCGGCAAGGCCCAGATCACCTTCTGCTTGGCCGTACGGACAGCTCACGCGCCCCGCGAAGTGGTTCACCAGGCAAATACGTGTTTCGCACTGAAACGAGCGGCTCTCCACGTTCGTCTGCTCCAGCGAGAAGCCAGAGAAATCCTTGAGAAACTCCTCCTCAGGCACGCAGGGATCGCCAACGCCGCCCTCGCAGCCACTCACCAGTGAAGCTAGGGCTAGGCCCGCGGCAAACGATAACTTGCTCAACCAATCTGACATTGCACGCTCGTAGGTTCGCAGAAGAGTTCTTGTGGAATGCCCGCGTGCCCGTGCACGCTAAAGCCCATGGCGTGGCCAACCTAGCCGAGGCACTACAGACCCGTCAACGCGAAAGCGAAGTTGAACTTCCGAGGGCTCAGCTTCGGCTCACTTGCAGGAGTATGTTTTGCAGCTTCGTGAAGTACATGTTCTCTGCACGGGGGGGGGGGGACGAGCTCACAGCTGGCGAGAGCTTGTGTTCCCTATCGTCCGTTGGCGAAATGCCATGTCGCCCCAACCCCATGGAAAATTGCAACCGCATTGCTGGTTCAAAATTTTCGTGATGACATACGAGGTTGTATGTGGGCTGAGGTGGGCAAGAATCTTGGTGGGAGTGGTGCTTGACAAACAAACTGAGCGCTATCTAACATGCGCCTCACCGCGGTGGTATGTGTTGATTCTTACTAGGTTTTTCCGGATTCAGCCGCGGCCGCCATCCACACAGTCAGGCGGGGCTGACAGAGAGAGGAAGCATGTTTCGTAAGCGCAGTGTTGCTGCTTTTGTTGTTGCGATCGTCACCTGTTTTGGAGGGGTCAGCATCTCTAGAGATGCGTGGTGCCAGAAAGTGATCGACCTTGATGAGGATGCGGGTGGGGCCGAGGCGGCAGTCGATAAGGAAGCTCCCGCGGCCCCCAAGAGGGTGGAGGCCGGCCAAATGACCGAAGCAGGTGCTGCAGCTAAGCACCTGTTCGATCAGGGGAAATGGAGTGATGCAGCGCTCGCCCTCCATAAGGTTGTGGTGGGCGAGACCGGAGACGATGCGGGTAATCAGCAGCTAGCTGAGTATTACTTGGCGATCTCGCTCTATCGGCTCAAGTTTTTCCAAGCAAGCTACGCGATCTTCAGTGTGATCGCAGACAATCCGAATCACCAGAAATTCGGCGAAACGCTGCTTTGGCTAGCCAAGTTGGCAACGCAGCTGCCCGAGCCAGCCGACATCGTTGAACGCGTCGGTAAGTACACGGACGAGGAGATCAGCCGCTTCAAGAATCCGTCGCAGCGTGATCTGTTCTGGCAGCTCAACTACATGCTTGGGCGTTACAAGTATAGAAATCGCCAATACGACGAAGCTTTGAGCCTCTTTAAACGAGTTGACCGTAAGAGCCCGTATTTCGTGAAGGCGCAGTTCTTTTCGGGCATCAGCTTCGTCCAAACCCGAAAATCAGTGCCAGCAGTTAGGGCTTTCCAGGCTATTGTTGAGGCGCTCGATGAAGGCGTTGAAGGCGTTGAAGATGAAGATCGCATGCGTGACCTCGCTTACCTTTCAATGGCACGCACCTATTACTCGGCTGCGGTTAAGTTGGACCCAGAAACGAACGCGCCATCGATTGACGAGAAGAAGCTGAGTGCCGCGGTGAAGTTCTGGAACGACGTGGATGAGTCGAGTGAGTATTGGCTGGACGCGCTCTTTGAGCAGTCCTGGGCATACTTCATGGCCGGACAGTACCCGCGTGCTCTCGGGAACATCCAGACGATCCAGTCGCCTTACTTTCCCAACGCTTTTTATCCTGAGGCGGACGTTTTGAAGTCGGTCATTTACTTCAGCAACTGCAACTACGATGCGGCAACTATCGTTGTTGCTCGCTTCAACAAAAAATATGTGCCAGTTCGCGATGAGCTGGACAAGGTGTTGAAACGTTACAGCGGCGCTAATCAGGAAGAGGCGTTCTACAAGTTCTTGCTCGACGTGCGCGATGGGAAGGGAGACCTATCCCCAACCGTTCGCCCGATCATCGAGAACGCACTCAGCGATCGTCAGCTCCTCCGTAACATTGATTACGTGAAGGTGCTCGACAACGAAATCAAGCACTTCAAGGAGGCGCCACCCAGTTTTCGCCTGGCTCCTCTGGGCCAACAGGTTGAGGACGCGCTCAAGTTGGCGCGCGAGCTGGCCGTCCGACAGGCAGGTGAGTTAGCCGTGCAGCGCTACCAGCGCTACGTAGCTGATCTCAACGAGCATCTCCGCAACGGTGAGAAGATCCTGATCGATATCACGGCTGCGCAAAGAAACTTGCTGGATGAGAAAATCCAGAAGGGGCAGGTGAGTGCAGCAGATTCAAAGGTCTTCGGTGTCGTCAATCCTGACGATGAGCACATGCTTTGGCCATTCCGGGGCGAGTACTGGCGTGATGAGCTCGGTTTTTACCGCCAGGTGGTTCAGTCCGCCTGTGGGAGATAAGTAGTAATGAAAGCCTCTTTTGCATCAATCGTCGCACTTTTCGCCCTACTCCTTGGGGCTCCTTCCAATGGCCTCGCCGTTGAAGTTCCGCCTATGAGCAACGCGTGCGTTTCTCAGACCGCCATGAAGACACTCAACGAATGTCCTGGAGGGCCTGAGAAGTTCGAGGCCAGGAAGAAGGTGGACGCCTCCTTTAAGAGCGCACCTCCACCGCGTAACGCCAACAAGCGGTCAGATGCAAAACCAGGCGACATTGCGGCGCTTGCGAAATTCGCAGACCGCGATACCAGAAAGACGCGCCTTCAGGCACGCGCCCGAGCGCTGCTGATCACTGAAATCCAAGGCCTTGAGCGCCTGTACAAACAAACCCCCAAGAAGAGCCCGGATCGGCCGCAGCTCATCCGGCGCCTGGCCGAGGGGTACGTCGAGCTTGAGAGTGCCGCCGAGCGCGACCGGATCGCTTCGGATATCAAGGCTCAAGACGCAAAGGCAAAAAAACAGGACGCGGGCAAGCACCGATCGGATGCGTCTCGCGCCAAGAAGATTGTCGTCGCTGCACGCAAGAGCGCCATCAAATATTACTCGACGATGAAAGATGAGTACCCCGATTACTCAAAGCTCGACGAGGTTCTCTATTACCTCGCCTACGAGCATGAGCAGGCGGGTGACCTCAAGAACGCGCGCAAAGTCTATTACGAGCTGGTTCAAAAGGCTCCGAAGTCCAGCTACATCCCGAACGCCTATTTGGCGTTCGGCGAGTTGTTCTTCCAGGAAGCTCAAGGCGATCCGAGCAAATGGGCGCTTGCGGAATCGGCCTATAAAGAGGTCGCGAAGTATCCCCCGCCCACCAACAAAGTGTACGGCTATTCGCGCTACAAGCTGGGCTACGTCTATTGGAACAGTGGCGAGCTGGCCAAGGCCCTGAATGAATTCAAGGCAGTCATCGAGTACGGCGACAAGTTCGCGGAGGTACCGAATGCCAAGCAGCTCGCTAAGGCGGCTCGGCGTGATCTTGTCCCCGTTTATGCGTCGAGCGGTGCGCCAGAGAAGGCCTATAATTTCTTCCGGCCGCTGAGCGGCGATAGTGGTGCGGAGAAGACTGAATCCATCAAGATGATGAACGAGCTAGGGACTGCGTACATCGATACGGGTCACTACAAGGAAGGCGTGGTCCTTTATCAGGACCTGATGGGTCGAGATCCCGGGCCTAAGTACTGTTACTACCAGAGTCAGGTCACACTCGCTGTTCAGGCCATTTTCTCGGGTGATAAGGACCGCGTCGTCAAAGAGTTGGACCAGCAGATCCGCGTTCGGAACGATTTTATCAAGGCCAACTATCCAGCGGACGCGAAGCTTGAGTGCTCCAATCACACCGCGGAATTCCTCGCAGAGACGGCTATGAGCTGGCATCTTGAGGCAGTCGGCTCTGGAGGTGTTCGAGGAACGGGCGACAAGAAGACGATGGATCTAGCTGCCGCTCTCTACAAGCGCGTTGCGGATACGTTTACCGCACAGGATTTCGCAACCTTCAAGTTCCCACGGGTTGCCGCTGGCGACTGGCCGACAATGTACAAGATTCGCTACGCGATGGCGGATTTGCTCTATTTCCAACAGCGTTGGGAAGAGTGCGGCCCCGCTTTTGATGCGGTCGTATTGGCCGACCCGAAGGGTGAGGCCGCTGCGGAGGCCGCGTACGCTTCGGTGCTCTGCTACCAGAAGATGTACGAGCAGATGTACAAGGGAGCATCCGATCGAAAAGGCAAGGGACTCGGGCCAAAGGGCTCATCTGCCGAAGATCGAAAGGCCTCTAAGGGTGAGTGGGAAAAATTCAAACCCAAGGAATTCACCTCGATGCAGAAGGGCATGGTGCAAGCATTCAGCCGCTATATCTGCTTCATCAAGCCGCCCAAGGGCAATGCGGAGGCTGAAGAGCAGTACGTAGAGGTCAAGTATGCTCGCGCGCGTCAGTATTTTGAGGCCCAGCATTGGGAGGAAGCCGCTCTCGGTTTCCGAGATGTCGCCATCAACTACGCCGATAAGGAAGTCGGCATCTTCGCAGCCCAGCTCTACCTGGAGTCGGTGAACGTTCTGGGCTCGAAGGCTGAGCCGCCGCGTCCTGCGTGCTTCGACGATATGGCTGGGGACGTCTTAGTGTTCTTGGATCTCTACTGTAAGGGAAACAAGGCAGACGAGAACAAAGATCAGTGCGAGCTTCTGACCCGCATCAAGTTCGACGTTCAGCGTTTGTCAGCTCAAAAGACCATTGAGCTCGCAGATTCACAATCCGAGAAGAACAACCTGCGCGAGGCACTCGATAACTACAAGAAGGGTGCCGACCAGTATCTGTCCCTCTGGCAGACCTATTGTGAAAAGCCGCTCGGTGCCGGCGAGAAGCCCAAGCAGTGCCAACAAGCAGACGAGATTCTTTACAACATGGCGAAGGGCTATCAGGCTGGGCGCCTCCTCCTGAAGTCGATTCAGGCAAGGATGATCCTGCTGGATCCCAAATATGGGCTTCACCAGACAGCCTTGGCTGAAAAGGCAACTTACGAAATCGGCGGGAACTACCAGGCGATTGCCGTCTACGATCGGGCTGCCAGTTTCTTTGAGAAGTACGCGAAGAACTCCAAGTACAAAGGTGAGTTTGCCGACAAAGCCCTGAGTGACGCGATCGTTCTTCGTTTGGGCCTTGGCCAGGAAGATGAGGCCATCGAAGGTGCCAAGAACTTCAACAAGTTTTTTGGTCGTAGAAAGGCCGCAGAGACTGCTCAAATCGCCTTCGCCATAGCGAGCCATTATGGCGAAAAGAAGGACTGGGAAGGCGTTCGGAAGCAGCTTTTCCAAACCATGAAGATGATCGACACGAGCGCAACGTTGGACGTTCGGGCGCAGTCTCACGCACTGCTCGGGCGCGCTTATGTCGAAATGAAAAGGGGCCCAGCGGACCAAGAATATAAATCGGTTGCAGGCCTCTGGAAGGACCCTGCGAAGTCGGTGGCTGAAATTCGAGGGATCCCAGGAGAGACTCCGGGAGCGCAGGAGCGACGCATTGGTCGAGCACTCGATGCTGTGGGTGAGGCGCTCTTCTACTTCGCGGAGAAACGGAAAGCGAAGGTCGATTCTATCGAGTTCCCCATCTACAAGGGACCGGGCACCAAAGAAGCTGTGCTGAAGCACATTCAGGTTAACGTTGCCGACTGGATCAAGAAGAAGCGGCCTCTGATTGAGGAGGCGAGCGGAAGCTACAAGGAGGTCATCGATCTCCAACCGGTCCCGCCGCCACGTTGGGTGATCTCTGCTGGTTCACGGGTCGGCGAAATGTGGGGTAAGTTCGTGAAGGAATTCCGAGCGGCTCCGATTCCTGACTTCATCAAGAAGGACTTCGAACTCCGCACGTCCTACTACGGAGCTTTGGACGACGCTTCGGAGCCTCAGAAGAAGCAGGCGCGTGGTGCCTACGAGGTTTGCCTGGGTTACTCGGTGAAGTACCAGTATTTCGACGAGTTCTCACGTGCCTGCGAGGAGTGGCTAGCTCAAAACTACAAGTCTGAGTACCACCTTATCGATGAGTTCAGAGGTGCTCCTGATCGCGTGAATAGCGCGCTCCGCGAGCAGGGGCGTCCACTTCGCATCGGAGGCGAGCCCATGATTGATGCCCCAGCTCCGGAAGCCCAGCCGAAGAAAGAAGCAACGGCCGCAGCAAAAACCAAGGCTGAATAGCTGTACGCGAAAGTGGAGAGAATGACATGCGCAAGATTTCTTTAGTTTCAGGCTGTTTGGTCGCGGTGTTCCTGGTAGGTTGTGGAGGGGCCGCGCAAAGCGGGCGGCTGCTTGCGCCCGAAGACCGAAGTGGAAAGAAGGACCGTCAAGGGGTCATGGTCAGCAAAGCTGCCGCCGAGAATTTCGGTGGCGCTTTGACAGCGTTTTTGGCCGCCGATAAGAGCGGGAACTGGGATTCCGCCAGTTGTGAGAAGGTGGCTTCAAGTTTCGACGAAGCCACTTCTGAGCAGAAGAGCGCTACCGGCAAGGATTTGCCAGAAGCACTCTACAACGCGGGTCTCGCCTACCAGCGCTGCGGCCAGGCCGATAAGGCGCGAGGCGCATTCGAATCAGCTCTGAAGGCTGATTCGGCTTTCCATCGGGCGCGCGCCCAGCTTGCTCTCTATCACTATCAAGAGTCTGGTGATACGGAGCAGGCCATCAGCGAGCTCGATCAGATTATTCGCGACGCCAAGTTTCAGAACGTGGAGGCCCTCGTTAGCCTTGCGGCTCTCCAGATGCAGCGGGGCTCTGACCGTCCGGATGCTGACGGCAAGGATGATCTTGAGCGAGCACAAAAGAATCTGCAGCGCGCGTTGGCTATTGATGACGGCTACATGCCGGCATTCAATCAGCTGGCGCTTTACTATCTGGAGCAAGCCAAGGCCAAGGCGGGCGTGAAGAGCAAGCAGCCTTCAGGCGGCGCGCGAGGCCGGCGAGGGATGGTCGTGTCTGGCGCCTCCCGGGTTGCCGTTAATGAGCAGCAGCTCGATTTGGCTGCCCTGGTCGCGGCACAAGCGCAGAGCAAGAATCCTAACTATGCGCCAATTCACAATACCAGTGGGCTTATCCTAGTTGAGCTGAAAAACTTCAACGGCGCTGTCAAGGCGTTCAAGCGCGCCAGAGATTTGGACCCTGGATTTTTTGAAGCGCACATGAATTATGCGGCTGTTAATCTGTCTTTCCGAGGATTTTCGGAAGCCGAGCAAGCTTACCGCCAGGCACTGAAATTGCGCCCGAAGGAGTATGAAGCGCACCTCGGGCTCGCGCTGGCCATTCGCGGTGGCATTAATGACTCAAACTACGACAAAGCGGTGAGCGAGGCCCAGAGCGAGCTGGATCAAGCGAAGAAGCTCGGTGCCGATCGCCCGGAGACGTACTACAACGAAGCCATCCTAACTCAGGAGTATCGTGCGAAGCGTGCTGACCAAGCAACGACGATGAAGATGTTGCAAAAGGCTTCACAGCAGTATCGCGAGTTTGTTGCAAAAGCGGGTGATGAGCCCGCGTTCAGTGGTGCAGTTAAGCGCTCAAAAGAGCGGACGCAGGACATCGAAGATACGTTGAAGTTCATCAAAGATGGCGAAGATGCCGCCCGTCAGCAAGCGGAGATTGAGAAGGCGGAGAAGGAGCAAAAGAAGAACGCGCCGCCGCCAGCGCCTGCTGGCGCACCGGACGCGAATGACGCGGGGGCATCAAAACCTGACGATAAGGGAGCTGCCGCCTCCGAGGCTAAGCCTGAGGCAGCGCCAAAGGCAGCCCCCAAGCCGAAGCCGTAGCGGGTTTGGTTCAACCAATTTGGTTAGGAACCTCCCCAGGAGGTTGGTGTCTCAATCACTAGTTTGGCCCCAGAAATTTTCTGGCTTAACGCAGGTTGAAGTTGTGTGGCAGTAAAAGATCGAGTACGTACAACTACACTGTAATCGCAGGAGGCAGATCAAGATGGCGTGGATGGTGAAAAGTGCAGGGTTGAGCGGAGTCTTGGCGATGGCGTTGGTACTGTTGGCGCCTCGCGCGTCGGCGCAGGACGCTGCAGCCCCTGGAGCTGAAGGTGGCGATGGCTACGGGTACTCATTCGAGGACGATCCGCTGAATGCGGGCGGATTTGGTCCCAATGACGCGACTATTCGAGTGAGGCCAAAGGCTGCGCGCACGACCTTGATTCGCCCGCGCACTTCATTTGTGCCTGAAATGTTGAAGTCAGTCGAGAACATCTAAGTCCCAACGCACCCAGAGTTGTACCGCTGTATCGATAGGACACGGAAGTAATGGCAAAAGCAATCATGACGTTCGCGCTCTACCAAGGTGACGCGCTCATCCACCGCGAAACGGTCACGCAGGACATTGTCAAAGTCGGCAATGATCCAAAGAGTCACATTCGCGTGGATGATCCGCAGGCGTCTCGAATGCACGCGGTAATCGAGGTGGCTGGCCCGGAAGATATCACCCTCATCGATCTCGGGAATGAGCCTGGAACGATGGTCAATGGGGCACGAGTTAATAAGTGCAAGCTGCATGTGGGGGATCAGATACAGGTCGGGTCAACTCTGATTGTGTTGGAAAGCGCTGAAGCTGCTGCTCCGGCAGTTAACCCTTTTGCCCCAGCGCCAAGCGCCCCTAACGCCAATCCCTTCGGTACAGTTGGAGCCTCAAATCCTTTTGCCTCGGCTGCGGCTAGCAGTCCTTTTGCTGCGGCATCAAATCCTTTTCATGCGGCTCCGTCAGCGTTTGGCTCCAGTCCGTACGCCGGCTCTGCAGTGCCCGATGATGCTCCCCCGGGAACGTATACATACACGCTCCTTAAGAGCGGACCGGATGTGAACCCCGATGAAGTTGAGTTAGCCCACGTCCAGGCTGTTGAAGTGATGACCATGTGGGGGACGAACGTCCTTCAGGTAGCGCACTTAGTTCCTCCCCGCAGCTATTATGTGGGAGAGGAGCAAGGCAAGAACTTCGCTTGTGATTTCTTTATCCCGAGCGAACAGATCGGCACCACGCGACTTCCCTTGGTCGTGGGGGACCGAACCTCGCTGAGCCTAGTGATCCCTCCGAGTGCCAAGGGTTACGTAGAGATCCCTGGGCAGCCACGCATGACGCTAGACGAAGCTCGGGCTCGTTCGCAGCCAAGCGCGGAAGTGAGCGGGGGCCATCAGTTAGCGTTCCCCGGCGGGGCAAAGGCCAAATTGGAGCTCGGTGGGTTTGTGTTTCAGATTGGGGCCGTCAATGCAGGCAAGCCACTAAAGCACGGGGTTGGTGCTGTGTGGGATTGGACCATGGCCCTCTTCTTTGGCCTTTCGTTCTTATCCATCGCGGGTTTCGTCACCGCGATGGCATTTTTTGTTCCGCCGTTTGGTCTAACAGACGATGAAGATATTGACCGCGATCGGCTTTATCTCATGCAGCAGTATCTCGACAGCGCGGCGGAGCGTGAGCAACAGGAGAAGGAAGCCGAAGTTGTTGAGGAAAGCGCCGACAACAAGGAAGGTGGGACGGGTACCCGCGCCAAAGGCGAAGAGGGTTCGATGGGCAACCCAACCACCAAGGCCGTAAATAAGCGCTACGCGGTGCAGGGCCCCAAGGATAATCCGGATCCCCATTTGGCTCGCCAGGCTGCGCTGCGAGAGGCAACCGAATTCGGAATGATCGGCCTTCTGAACACCGGAGCGGCCGGAGATCCCAACGCCCCAACTGCACCATGGGGACGGGAAACGTCCCTCGGTATGGACGATATGAGTGCCCGCGGCAATATGTGGGGAGATGAAATTGGCGATGCTTTCGGAGCCGGAGGCCTCGGTCTATCGGGCATTGGCGAAGGCGGGGGCGGCCGTGGCGAAGGAATTGGCCTGGGTAACATTGGGACACTCGGCCACGGTGCCGGAATCGGGAGTGGTCAGGGCTTTGGGTCAGGTCATGGGCGTTTGGGGGGTTCTCATAAGACCGCAGCGCCCAAAATGCGCATGGGCGCGACAACAGTAAGTGGACGCCTCCCGCCGGAAGTTATTCAGCGTATCGTGCGCCAAAATTATGGTCGCTTCCGCATGTGTTTCGAGCAGGGTTTGGTTCGAAACCCCAACCTTGAAGGACGCGTATCCGTTCGTTTCGTTATTGGCCGAGACGGTGCGGTATCGAACGTGGCAAACGGTGGCTCGGATCTGCCGGACAGCCAAGTAATTAGCTGTATTGTCTCGGCGTACTATGGCTTGAGCTTCCCTCAGCCTGAAGGTGGGATCGTGACAGTAGTCTATCCGATCATGTTCAGCCCAGGCTGAGTGCTTCTCAACAGAGTGGGTTCAGCACCTACACAAATGGCGGCCAGTGTGAACTGGCCGTCGTTCGTTTGTCTCAGTTTTCTTTTGGATGGGTCGGCATGGTCAATTCTGGCGCGTGTCGATCCGCGCGTTGACACATTGAGTGGGCGGCCGAATCGAGCGACGTTTTGCGACGCAAACGCTTCCTCATTGCGACTTTACTTCGTGGCAACGTCGCGCCTATGCTGGTGCGCCTGATCGGAGCCATGTTCAGCACGCGCCTCGCAACTTGCGAAGCATGTTGTTGAATCAGTTCCTTCAGGGAAGTCTCAACCCCCGTCCGACCGTTGGACCCAAGTCTGAATCGCGAAGAGAGGAACCTTGCAATGAATCTGTGGCGACATGGCAGGAAAATGGCATCTGTGATCGGCCTCTGCGTCCTTTTTACGGGCTGCAGTCGTGATCGCATCGAAGCCATTGATCTCTCCAACGAGGGTGACCGAGCAGTCAAGGTCAACGTCGAGGGTGCGATTCAGAAGTACGAGCAGGCAATTCAGCTAGATCCACAGAATCATCACATCCAGTGGAAACTGGCGGTGGCGTACGAGAAGAAGGAGAGCTGGGATAAGATGGCATCGACGCTTGCTAGTGCGGCGCAGATTGCTCCCAACTACGCCAAGTACTGGTTCCGCCGAGGTTACGCCCTCATCAAAGAGGCTGAGTCTGGAAGCCCGGATTCGTATGAGGCGGCGAAGGAACCTCTCAAGAAGTGTATCGAGAAAGACCCGAATATTGCCGAGTGCTATTTCTTTCTCGCGGAGGCACATCTCTGGACCAACGATGAGCAGGAGGCGCTTGCCAGCTATTCGAAGGCTATCGAGCATAATCCAGCAGAAGCGTATTTCTACCCGCCACTAGCTGAGCTCTATATCACCCATCGCCTTCACACGGAGGCCAAGGAGGTGCTGCTCGAGGGTACGAAGCTTGTGCCGCTCACCGAGAAGAGTAAGGCCAACCTTTACAGCATGTTCACCCTGCTGGCGACGGTTGCACAGCTCGATCGTGACACGACAGCTCAGGTGGAGGCTCTAGAAAAGGCGCAGCAGATTGACGGAGATAATCATCCTGAAATCGCCTTCAATCTCGGGAGCAGCTACGCAGTGAAAAATCCGCCCCAGAAGGAGAAAGCGGCCCGGCTCCTCAATTCTTTCACCAAGCGCGCTTGTCGTGGCGCGAACGCTGAGAAATTCAAAGAGCAATGTGAATCAGCCAACGCTATTATTCAGAAGTTGGGGAGCTGAAACTTGAGGCTTAGGCCACAGCCGGTTGATGGTTGGTTTTTGAGCTTTGATCGCCGCGCCACCTTGCTCCAAATTGCGAGTGGCTATTCGTATCTTTTCCAAATTTTTCCCGAGCGCGATTGTGCGACTCGGTGTGCACTTTTGAGCGCTTGAGGGAGCATGAACCTAGAGCAGCGACTGAACGAACTTGAATCTCACAACGACTGGCAGGGTCTGGTTGACGCATTGGAAGCTGCCCTGGCGGCAGTGAACCGGGCTGAGGACCAGGCGGCGCTTCATCTGAGGCTTGGGCATGTCTTGCACGGTCGGTTTCTGCACGGCGTACGTGCTCTCAAGCACTTCCAGGATGCTTTTAAGTTGAATCCTGCGCTGCTTGAGGCGCTGGCTGCCGCAAGGAGTATTTATTGGGAACTCGGCAAGCTCAATATGGTTCAAAAGCTTCTGGAGCTCCAGCTGAAGAGTGCACCAGAAGGTAAAGGCACCGGCGAACTATACCGTGAGCTCGGGGACGTGCTTTCCGGCGAAGGGAGTTATGAGCGAGCCGCCGAGGCCTACGCCAAAGGCCTACAAAACGCGGGCGGCGCTGCTGGCGAAATTCGCGCACTTCTGGAGGATGTGCAGCTCGCCTCGGACCAGTGGCAGGAGCGCATCGCGTCGTTGCTCCGTTCCGCGCATGGCGAAGCCAGTGCGACTAAGCGCGCAACCAGCTTCCTTCGGGCAGCGCGAATAGCTCAGCGTTTCGCGCCGGATGAGCGCGAGGGAATGTTGGCGCAAGCCTACGCCGCCGATCCGGCCAGTGTGGTTGCGGGCACTTTGTACGAGGGCTTCTTGGTCGATGCAGGTCGCACCGAAAGTATCCTGAAGGCTCAACGTGAAATCTTAGAAACGATAGCGGATAAGGCACCCAGAGCAGAGGCAACATTCCGCTTTGCAAGCCGCTGGGCACTTCGGCACCAGAACGCAGAAGTGAGTTCTGAATTGTTTGAAGAAGCGCTGCGTCTTGACCCGAGTCAGGAAGCTGCGTTTGCGTATTTGAAGGAAAGCTACGGCGCTCGCGGAGGGGACTGGCAGCGGGTCATTCGTCTGGCGGATGAGTTGGGTGATCGTTCGACGGAAGGCCGGAAGGTTGCTTACTTGCTCGCAGAAGGTGGAACGCTTGCCTGGCGGCAGGTCGGCGATCTGATCAAGGCGAGGGGGTTTTTTGAGCGCCTGACCATGCTGGACGTCACTCATCCCGCGTTGTTGGCTTTTGAGGCCCAAATCGGCGAAAAACTGGATGCGGGGAAATCGAGTGCGAAGCGAGTCGCCGAGGTAACGCCGACGCCTCAGCCTGCACACGCTGAAGAGATGGCCCGAGCGGTAACCAACGATGCTCGCCAAGAGAAACCAATGACTACCAAGGCTGTGACAGAAACATTCGAAAGCTCTGGGTCGCCCGTGGCAGCACAAGAGACGAAGAGTCCTGCGTCTTCCTCGGAGCAGAGCGAAGCTCAGATCAGCAAGTTGCGATCACAGTTAACCGCGCAGGAAGAGGCGAAACGTTACAACGAGTATGTAAAAACGCTGGTCGCGCTCGCGGACGCAGTGGCTGATCCAACTGAAAAGGTGGAGCTCTACACGAAGGCCGCAGACCTCTACGTAAACAAATTCGTCAATCAGGCCGAAGCGGTGAAGGCGTACGAGAAAGTTTTTGAGCTAGAACCGCACAACGTTGCGGCGAGCGGTTACCTGCGCGAGATGTATGAAAAACGGCGTGATTGGGAGAAGCTGATTGCGCTGAGACAGAGCGAGGCGGAACAGTTAACCAGTTCCCATGATCGCGCAGCGGCCTATAAGGAAGTGGCGCTGCTGGCGACAGAACGTGTCAAAAAGCCTGAAGTGTGCATTGGCCTTTGGGCGATCGTTCTGGATAACAATCCCGACGATGTTCAGGCATTAGACGCGTTGGCTCAGCTCTACGAGCGTGCTCGAGACTACGAGAAGATTGCGGATGTTTTGGAGCGTTTGGCTGAGCTAACCCATGACACAGCCGAAAAGGTCGAAATCCTCAATAAGCTTGGTCAGGTTACTGGCGACCGCCTGAAGGACGACGTCCGCGCCGTTGAAGCTTATCGGACTCTCTTGATACTCCAGCCCGACGATCGCAAGGCTCAGGAGCAGCTGAAGAAGCGCTACGTTACGTTAGGGCGCTGGGATGATCTTGAGGTGTTCTACTCTGAAAGTGGCAAGTGGGACGAATTCATTCGCGTCCTCGAGACGAATGAAAGTCGGGCTGAAACGTCGGAGCAGAGGATAGGCATGCTGATGAAGGTGGCCGAACTCTGGATGACCCAAAAGGGGAAGCCGGATCGTGCTGCCCGCGCCTACGAGAAGGTGCTCAGCCTCGAGCCGAACAACCTGGAGGCGGCCGAACGGCTAGTCCCCCTCTACGTGAGCGCGAATAATCCTAAGGGCCTCGCGAGTGCGATTGAGGTCCGGTTGGAGCACGTGAGCGACCTGGAAGACCGGCTCACACTGTTGCGTGAAGTTGCGGTCTTGTATGAATCGCGAATCAACGACAAAGACAAAGCCTTTGAACGTTATCTTGCTGCGTTTGAGATCTCCCAGACAGATGACCAAAGCCAAGCCGATCTTGAACGAATCGCCAAGGCCACATCACGTTGGGATGATGTCATTCAGGCCTACGAGTCAGCCGTGGAGGGGGCCGAGGGGCATGGGGATGCGGACGCTGCGGCCGCGCTCAGGCTCCGCCTAGGTCGTGTGTTGGTCGAAGAAGTTCAGCGCGTCGAGGACGCCCTCGTGCAATATCGTGCGGTCTACGACGCGGAACCGACCAATGAAAGTGCCTTGAGCGCTCTCGAACAGTTGTATCGCCAGACTCGGCGTTGGAGTGAGCTGTTGGACGTGTACACGCAGAAGCAACGCTTGATTGATGAGCCGGATGCACGCAAGCGGATCCTATTTGAAATTGCCGAGCTGCATGAGCGTGAGCTGCAAGCTACCGCTCCTGCGATCGAAACCTATCAGAGCGTACTCGAGGATGACCCCACCGATACCACGGCACTTGGGGCACTTGATCGCCTTTACCAGTTAACTGAGCAGTGGGATGCCTACGCCGATGTGTTGCGGCGCAGAATTGAGCTTGATTCGAGTGCAGAAGAACTCGTTGATCTCAAGTTCCGCCTGGCCCGCACGCTGGGCACTCATTTGAAGGATGACGCTGGTGCTCTGGAGAACTACCGCGAGATCCTGTTTCTGGATCCGGATCACGAAGGTGCCCGGCTCGCGCTGGAGGGGCTGCTGGTGCACAAGGTGCTGCGCGCGGAGGCCGCTAGCATCCTGGAGAACATCTACGAAGCCCAGGAAGCTTGGGAGAAGCTGATCAGCGCGCTTGAGATTTTGTCGGAGACGGCAGATGAATTGCCACGTCGCGTCGAGTTGCTGCGCAAGATTAGCGCTACGGCTGCGGGTCAGCTCGGCAACGTTGAGCGCGCGCTTCAGGCTCAAGCACGGGCTCTTAAGGAAGATCCGTCCTTGGCGGAGTCGCGCCTTGAGTTGGAGCAACTTGCTGAACAGGCCAACGCGTACGATCAGCTCATTCAGATTTACACGTCGATCGCGGCAGAGTTGTCGGATCCAGACCTCGCGCGCGATTATTGGATTCGGCTCGCGGCTATCCAACAGCGCTTAGGTCGGGTTGATGCCGCAGCAGCGAGCTACGAAAAAGTCTTCAGCATCGATCCAGGTGATGCCGAGGCTTTGCAGGCCATGGATGCTCTCTACCGGGGAACGGAACATTGGGACGACTTGATTGGCGTGTTCCGGCGCCGGATCGAGCTCGCAGATGGTTCAGAGAGGGAAGCGCTCTACGCTCAGATGGCCCAGGTGTATGAGGAGAAACTGGGTAAGCCGAAGGAGGCGATTCTTGCCTACCGTGAGGTCTTGTCTCTGGACCCCACGAGCCAAGTGGCGCTCACTGCGTTGGATGGTCTATTTACGCGACGGGAAGCCTGGGTAGAGCTAGCAGAGAATCTGGAAACGCAGCTGAGTCTTGCGGACACGGAGAGCGGGCAGCTCTCGCTTATGTTGCGTCTCGCCGCGTTGCGTGAGGCCAAGATGGGTGAGGTTGAGGCTGCGATCGAGGGATATCGCCAGGTTCTTGATCGCGACGCTGTGAATCGACAAGCTCTTGAAGCCCTTGAGAGGCTCGGAAATACAGACGCGCATGCACTGCTGATCGCTGAGATTTTGGAGCCGCTCTATCGTAGCCAGGGGGACTTTCAGAAGCTCATTCGGGTACACGCAATTCAGGTCGACAGAACCGACGACGTCTCGCGCAAGGTGGAGCTCCTGCACCAGATCGCAACGCTCCAGGAGGACGCTGGCAATGATGTGAGCGGGGCGTTCGATACCTACGCTCGTGCACTTGGGTGTGATCCTTCACACGCGGGTACTCAGGAAGCGCTCGACCGATTGGCCCGTACAACCGGGCGCTTTAAGGACCTAGCCGTTGTGTTTGAACGGCTTGCAGGGTCGCAGACCGAACCCGAGCTTGCCGGTCAGCTCTACACCTTCGCCGCCCGCGTTTACGAGGGAGAGGTGGGGGACGTTGAACGGGCGATTGAACTTTACCGCAAGGTACTTGAAATTGAGCCCACCAGTTTGCATGCAGCCGAGGCACTGGAATCACTCTTCCAGTCAAGCGAACGCTATGCAGACATGTCGCTCATCCTTCAGCGCAAAGCTGACATTCTAGAAGACGTTGTCGATCAGAAGGGTGCGCTCTACCAAGCGGCGGCGATTGAAGAAGATGCGCTCCAGCGGCGTGAGAGCGCGATCGGTGTTTATCTCAAAATTCTGGAGCTTGACGCTGAAGATGTCCGAAGCATTGACGCACTCGTCAATCTCTATTTGTCGCTCTCCCGCTGGGAAGAACTCCTCAGTGTGTACTCCAAGAAGGCAGACCTTTTGGAAGACTCAGAGGAAAAGAAGCTGATTTTCTACCAAGTGGGCGCCGTCTATGAGCGAGAGTTGAGTGATGTCAACCGCGCTATCGACACGTACCAGCGAGTGCTGGAACTCGACCCGGATGATGTGACTGCGCTCGGGCGTTTGGATGTTCTGTATCAAACGGCTGAGAATTGGCAGGAATTGCTCAGCGTTTTGACGCACGAAGCGGATCTGACGAGCGATCCCAATGAAGCAGTGAGTTTCCAGTATCGGATCGCGGAACTCTACGAGAAGCATTTGTCGGATGTAGAACGCGCGGTCGAGCTGTACCGCGAGATCTTGAACATCCAAGTCGATCACGAGCCCACTTTGCGGGCGCTCGAAGGGGTCAAGAATGGCACGCAGGCACCGCTTGCGGCGGCAGCTGTCTTGGAGCCAGTTTACGAAGCGATGGGCCAGTTTGACTGGCTGATCAGCGTGCTTGAGGTCCAGGCAAAAGCGCCTGGCGACGCCTTTGCGCGTGTTGACCTGCTGCATCGGATTGCGCGTCTATTTGAAGAGAATCTGAATGATCCTGCTCGAGCGTTTGAAACCTACGCGCGAGCCCTGGGGACAGATTCTCAAAACGAAGACTCATTGGCGGCATTGGAGCGGCTTGCGACGATGACAGGTCAATGGCCGCGTGTAGCTCAGATTTACGACAGGGAGCTGGCACTGCTCGAGAACGAACCTGCTCGCTTTATTGAGCTTGGATTGCGAGTGGCTCAGGTTTACGAGGTTCAGCTCGAAGACACTCAGAATGCCATCAAGAGGTATCGCCAGGTTCTCGACCTAGAATCCGAGAATCAAAGCGCCGTGAGAGCACTCGATCGCCTCTTTACCCAGACGGAACGGTGGCAGGAGCTCAGTGAAATCTTGGCTCGTGAAGCGGAGATCGGGCAGAGCCCAGACGAGATCCTGGAATTCAAGTATCGTCTTGGACAGACCTTCCAGCTCCGCCTTTTGGACCTGGATCAAGCCATCCGGGCCTACCAGGAGGTTCTGAACGCGGCACCTGAGCACAGTGACACCTTGGCTGCTTTGGAGGCGCTTTTTGAGTCGGGGGTTAAACAGCTTGAGATTGGCGAAATCCTAGAACCGCTTTATCAGTCGGCAGGCGAATGGGAGAAGTTGATTCGCGTCCGTGAAGCTGAGCTTTCGCACATTCGTGACCTCGATGCGCGCCTGGCGATGTACCATCGAATGGCGGAAGACGCCGAAGAGCGCCTGATGGATCCGGTGTTGGCGTTCAACATTCACGCGAGAGCACTCAGGGAAAATGCGCTTGATGAACGAACAGTCGAGGAGAGTGAGCGTCTCGCGGCGCTTCTGGATGGTGGCTGGGAACAGCTTGCAAATACCTACGCGGACGTGCTGGCGCTGCCCGAAGTCCCAGTGGCTGTACAGTCTGCAGTGGGCAAGCGTTTGGCGCGAGTATTTGAAGAGGAGTTGGCTGACGTTGCGAAGGCTGAAGAAACGTATCGCTATGTTGTCACGGTGGTGCCGGGTGATGCAGAAGCACTCGCCAACCTCGATCGTATCTATTCGTCGGTGGAGCAATGGTCGGAGTTGGCTGGCGTACTCGAACAACGAGCTGTCGGCTCCGAGGACACGCTTGAGAAGGTCGATTTGTACCGACGCCTGGGTGCCGTGTATGAAGAACAGCTCGGACGGTTGGAAGATGCGATTCGTGCCTATCGAATGATCTTCGACGGTATCGATAAAGCCAATGAAGACGCGACTCTCGCATTGGGTCGGATTTACGAGCAAACCGAAGCGTGGTCGGACCTCAATCGCGTTTTCCAGCGAGAGCTGGAGAACGCCGTCGGCGACGTTCAGGAGGCGGAGATTCGTGCGAAGCTTGCGAAGTTGGCGTCCGAGCGCCTGGGTGACACTCCCGGTGCTATCGAGGGCTGGAAGCGAGTTCTCGATTTGCGCGGTGAGGATCCCGAGGCACTCTGGGCGCTCGGTGGTCTCTATCAACAGCAGGGGCAGTGGGCAGAACTCACGGACGTTCTTGAACGGCATTTTGACATCGCGGAGACGGACGAGGAACGGGTAGGGATCCTGACCCGACGGGCGCAGCTATTCTCTGAGCAGCTGGGGCGCGATGAGGACGCCTTAGAAACGTGGCAGCGTGTGCTGGATATCGACTATGCGAATGTCAATGCACTCAGAGCATTGGTGGAGATCTGGCGGAATCGGCAGAACCCTGCTGAGCTGACGAGTGCTCTGCACTCGTTCATTGATCGCGGAGCATCGCAGCTGGAGCCCACCGAGCTCAGTGAGGCTTACCGAGAGCTTGGGCGGCTTTATGCCAAGCTGGAGCAGCCGATGGATGCCGCTGATGCTTGGCGGCAGCTGTTAACAGTTGGCGCAGGCGATTTTGAGGCGCTGGCGCAGCTGGAAAAACTGTATCTCGAGGGCGAAGAGTGGGAAAACGTCATTGACGTTAAGATGCAGCGGGCTGAGGCGCTGCCTGACCCGGATGAGAAGGTGCGGGAACTCCTAGAAGTGACCGGGCTTTGGAAATCGCAGGTGGGTAGTGAAGACGGCGCAACGCTGGCCTTCCAGAAGGTGCTTGAAATTGAGCCGGCTCATGATCTTGCGTTCTCCGAATTGGAGCGCTTGCACACGGCAAAGAGCCGCTTTGAGCCACTGGTAGAGCTTTACCTGAATCGTTTTGAAACGCGCGAGGACACTAAAGAGCGAAGCCGGATTCTGCGCTCTATCGCGAATGTTTTTGAAACACGGCTGGCCGACAACAACCAAGCTTTCGATGCGCTGATTAACGCTTTCGGCGAAGATTTCGCTGACGACGAGACGGCTCGTTATCTGGAGCGTATGGCACAGGCAACCGGTCGCTGGGGCGAACTCATCAACACTGCCAACGCGTGGCTGCCGGAACAGACCGAAACGAAAAAGAAGATTCGGCTCTGCCTACGTTTGGGTAAGTGGTACGGCGAAGATCTGGGTCATTTTGAGTACGCGCAGCCCTACTACCAGCAGATCATGGCGCTGGATCCGAACAATGTCCAAGTCATGCGTCAGATGGCAGCCATCCATCGCATGAGTGGCAATTGGCAAAAGGTAGGGGAGATGTTGACGGGTGCGTTGGATGTGGCCGTGGCGAGCGAAGATCGCAAGGCCATTCTGGTGGATCTCGGTGAGCTACTTGAGAAGCACATGGGTCAGGTGGATCAGGGCATCCCGTATTACAAGCGGGCGCTGGAAGTCGATCCACATTATTTGCCCGCACTTGAGGCGCTCGAGCGGCTGTACAGTGAGCGCGGTGATAACCACGAGTTAGTACAGATCCTCGCTGCCAAGGTGGGTTCGCTCACCGAGACCCGGGCAATTGTCCGCGACAAGCTACGCATGGCGGAGCTTTATGAGACATCGCTCCGGGATTCGGAGCGTGCCGCGAGTGTTTTCCGAGAGATCTTAGAAGTGGACAGAGGCAATATTCACGCGCTGCGCGGACTTGAGCGGATTTCGGATGCCTTGCAGAATTGGACTGAGCTCGTGGATGTGCTGGCTCGGCAGTTGGATGTCGTTGAGAGTGAGCGTGAACGGGTGGACGCATTGCTGAAGCTCGCGCGCGTCAACGAAGAACAGTTCCTGAAATTCGATGTAGCGGCTCAGCGCTTGGAGCAGGCCTTGGAAATTTTCCCAGCCGAAGCTCGAGCCTATGAGGCACTCGAACGCTGTTATCGTCGACGTAAGCAGTGGGCCGAGTTGATCAGCGCCTACGAGCGCCACATCACCGAGGCCGCAGATCTTGAGAAGAAAGTCCAGATCTATGGCCATATCGCTGAAGTTTATGCGCATGAGCTGGATGACCCATCGCTGGCGATAGATGCCTATCAAAACATTGTTGGGCTGGATGACACGAACGTGGCCGCGCTTGAAGCGCTGGGTCGCCTCTACGAGAAGCAGGATGATTCAGCGCGTGCCATCGAAACGATGGCGCGGGTTGCCGACCTCACCACAGACGGAAAACAGCGTGTCGAGATGTACTATCGCATTGGTCGTGCGATGGAGGAAAAGCTGGGCGATAGGCTCGGGGCTCGTGATCGCTTCGAGATGGCGCTGGATCTTGAGCCCAGACACTTGCCAACTCTCGGCGCACTGCGCGCGATTGCAGTGGACGAGGCGGATTGGGATCGTGCTACCCGCTATCTAGAACAAGAGCAGGAGAACACCGAGTCGCCTCGCGCCCGCGCAAAGCTGCTCGTTGAGCTTGGCAAGATTCGAGAAGAAATGTTGTCGGAACACGAACTTGCGGTGCAAGCCTTTGAGCTCGCTCTCAAGTACGACGAGGACAACGAAGACGCCGCGCTCCCTCTTGTGCATGAGTACAGTCAGACGGAGCGCTGGAGTGACGCGGAGCCGCTCGCGGAGCTTTTGGTACGAAAGGCTAGGCAACGCGACAAGAGCGAGCAGCACGCGTTGAACAAGTTGCTCGGTAAGATTCACGCGGCCCAGAAGCACCATGAAAAGGCCCTGAAAGCCTACCAGGCTGCCAATCTGCTGGACCTCACCGATCAGGAGAGCATCCGTGGGATCGCGGATATGGCCTACGAGCTTCAGGATTGGCCGAGCGCGCTCACCAATTATCAGAAGGTTTTGACCGCACTCGGCGAAGATGATGTTGATGAGAGAACCGATGTTTACTTTCGGCTAGGGTGTATTAAGCAAGAACAGGGTCAGGCACGGCAGGCGATTAATAACTTTGAAAAAGCGTTGGCGCTCAACGCAGAGCACCGACCTACGCTGGAAGCGCTGGTCGATACCTATTTGAAGGCTGGGGACTTCAAGCAGGTTGCGGCCTACAAACGCCAGATCCTCGACAGCACTTTCGACGGTGCTGAACGCTTTAAGATCCTGCTTGAGATCGGCGAGATTTGGGGGGAAAAAGACAACAACGCGATCAAGGCCATCGGAGCTTTCGAAGAGGCCTTGGAGCTGGAACCCCAGAATCATGTGCTTCTGCACAAGCTTTTGGCACTCTACCAGCAGTCGAGCGAATGGCAGAAGATGGTGGATACGATTGCCGCCATCGCGGACCTCGAGCAGAAGCCGGAGCTGAAGGCGCGCTACATCTACACGCAGGCCCAGATCTATCGCGATAAAATTGCCGATCCGGACCGAGCCGTTGAACTGTTCAATGAATGCTTGGACCTGAATCCTGAGTATCTTGAGGCGTTTGAGCGTATCAATAAGATCCTGACAACCGGTAAGGACTGGAAACAGCTTGAGCGTTCCTACCGTAAGATGCTGCATCGCATCGCCGGCAAGGGTAATGCGGAGCTGGAGCACACACTCTGGCATCAGCTGGGCCTGATTTATCGGGACCGAATGCAGGCCACCGAGCAAGCGATTGACGCCTTCCGTATGGCAGCCCAGACGAAGCCCGGTGTAACTGTAGTGCACCAGATCTTGGGTGAGCTTTACGAATTGAGTGAACGCTACGATGAGGCCATCACGGAGCAGCGCACTATTTTGAGCGAGAATGCGCTTTCCGTGGAAACGTATCGCAACCTCTATCGGCTTTATCTCCACAAGCAAGCCTATGATCAAGCATGGTGCCAGGCGGCGGCCCTGGCATTCTTGGGCAAGGCTGAGGGAGAAGAACGTCAGTTCTTCGACGATTATCGGCCCCAAGGCATGCTGGCGGTGCAAGGCCGCCTCAGCAATGAGCTCTGGGTCAAGCACTTGATGCATGCGGATGGGAGCGTCTACATCTCCCGTATTTTTGAGCTGATTGCGCCGGCAGCCCTGAGCGCAAAGGTGGCGCAGCTGAAGGCCCAGGCAAAGCTTCCTGTGCTGGATAAGCGATTCAGACAGGATCCGGCAACGTCCACGGTGACGTTTGCCAAGACTTTCGGATGGGCTGCACAGGTTCTCTCCCTTCAGATTCCCGAGCTTTATGTGCGGAGCGATGTCCCAGGAGCTATTCTGCCAGTTGCGGCAACGCCGCCTGCGTCGGTCGCCGGCCAGTCAGTATTGAGCGGTTTCTCTCCGCAGGAGTTGGCGTTCATCTGTGGCAAACACCTGGCGACGTACCGGGCTGAGTATTACATTCGCTCGCTCTTCCCGACGCAGGCAGAGCTCACCGTGATGCTTTTTGCGGCGGTCATGCTGGCCGCCCCGAGCACGCCGGTGCCTCCGGAAATGGCTCAGCAGGTGCAAGCAACGGCGCAGGAGCTGGCCAAGTATCTGCAACCGATTCAGGTTGAAGGGTTGCGCCTCGTCGTCAAGAAATTCATCGAGGATGGCGCAAAGGTGAATATCAAGCGTTGGAGTCAAGCTGCAGAGCTCACCGCTTGTCGCGCGGGGCTCGTGGTTTCGGGTGATTTGGAGATAGCCAAGAAAATCTTGGCTGCGGAGCCCCAGATCCCCGGCGATCCCACGCCGGCTGAAAAACTTTCCGAGCTCCTCAAGTTCAGTACAAGCGAGGACTACTCTCAGATCCGCAGGGCTCTGGGGGTTGCTATTCAGGCGTAGGAACCCCCGGGGCGGGGCAACTGCAATGTGCCGTGCCGCCGCTTGGGCGTACAAGTTGCCCGCCACGGTGGCCCTGGGCTGACTACCGGCGCGCAGTCGTCGCGAAACCAAGGCGCAGGCCTGCAGCAGCTCGGAAGTGCAGGCCACCCGCTTCATCGCCACTGGGCACTTGAGCATGAGTACCCCACATCAGCTCCGCGAAGTGGCCGAGGCGTACGAAAGAGCCGAGATACCAGTCGGCGCCCATGGCAAGCCGAGCCCATTCGGGTCCTGAAAATTTCAGCTTAGCATCGGCGGTGCGGATCGACGTGAAGCTGTAGCCAATCCCAATCGCAGCCCAGGGATCGAGGCGGGTTCCCTGAGCCAAACGGTACGTGAAGTCAGGCCCGAGCGCAAAGCGTTGTCCCGAACACGTCCCGCAGCTCGACGAATTCGAATAGTCATCCAAGCGACCCCAGAGTCCGAGTTGGAACGAGCGACTGAGCCCGTAGGCTGCATCCAGCCCGACACTAGGGCCACTGCTAACAACCTGGGTCATGGGACGAGCGCGACTCAGATCACCCCAGACATCTGTCCAGGCAAGGCTCGGATTGAGCTGCAACGATTCCGAAACAGTGTCGGTGGCATCAGGTATTTCCAAGGCTGCCTGAGGTTCAGTTTCTGCGCTGGCGGGGAACACCACGCTGAGGGCAACGATGAGGGTGGAAAGCTCCAGCCCGCGGGCTTTTGACATGCGGCGACTATACCAAAGAGTGATCGACGCACTAGGCCAGCCGTCTCGAGGGTTTCTGCTTACGACAAATCCCGCAACTTCCTGACAGACCGGACGAGGTAGGTGCATGATCGTTCCGTTAGACGACCCTCCGAGTGACGTTGGCCCGAGCACGGTTGAGCTCGCTTGCTCACGCCGGTACGGGCCCTGGATCCTCCAGTTGAGCGGTGTTGGTGCCTGTTCAGCTCGGTTGCTCGAAGCCGACCGTATCTTCACGCTAGGGACAGCAGCGAACGCGGACATTCGCGTGAATGACCCCACCGTGAGTGCGCGGCATTGTTCGATCCAGATCACGGCTTGGGGCGTCGAGGTGCGCGACCTTGAATCCACTAACGGAACGTTTGTGGGATCGGCCAGGGTGGGGCGGGCCGTCTTGACGAAGCCAGACTCGTTCGTGGTGGTGGGGCGCACGATGTTGACCTTCTGTCCCCCTGGAACTCGCGAGGAAGTTGAGGCGGTCGAGCCTATCCCGGGCATGGTGGGCCGGAGTGCCTCCATGCTCCGTCTGTATAAAGAGCTGCGCCAATTCTCTGCCAAGCGCGGAAATATTTTGCTTCAAGGAGAGTCAGGAAGCGGGAAGGAAGTTGTCGCACAAGCGATTCATCGCCTAAGCGGCCGTGGGGGAGAGTTCATTGCGCAGAACGCGTCGTGCTTGCCGGAAGCGTTGGCGGACGCAACGCTCTTTGGCTCGCGGAAGGGGGCTTTCACGGGTGCTACCGCGGATCGGCCAGGCGTCTTTCAGGCCGCCGATCGGGGAACCTTGTTCTTGGATGAGGTCGTGGACCTGTCGCTGGCAGTCCAGGCAAAGCTCTTGCGCGTGGTTGAGGAGGGCGCGGTGCGCCCCGTGGGTGGAATTGCCTCGGTGAAGCTAGACGTACGGCTGATTTCGGCGTGTTGGGCCAATCTGGATGAGCGCGTGCGGCAGGGGACATTTCGGAATGACCTCTATTATCGTCTGGCCACGACCGTGATTCGCGTGCCGGCACTCCGGGAACGGAAAGCCGATATTGCTGACTTGAGCGTGATGTTACTTAAACGTCGCGAGAGCGACTTGGGCCCCAAACGTCTGACTTCCGAGGCCCTAGCGCGCCTGCTGGATTATGGATGGCCGGGGAACGTGCGGGAACTTGATAACGTCCTGTACGCGGCGGCGGTGCGAGCTCCCAGCGAGAGCATTCTGGTCAGCCACATCGAACTGCCAAGAATCCAGCGCGTTGAACGTTCAGTCACGAACAGCCTGGGTCGAGACTCTGACTTCAGGGCATTGCTCGACCAGAATTCAGGCAATCTGAGCGCCGCTGCAAGAGCGGCAGGGCTGCCCCGGAGCACATTTCGAGCGCGTCTGATGCGACGCTTAGTTGAAGACAAACCCTGAAGTTAGAACGAACCGCTGAGTGTGACTCCGCTATAGCCAGGGGTGTACGTCGGGCTGACTGCAATCTCCGTGTGACGCTCTGGCGCTCCAGCTCGGGCAGCGGCTCCGGACTTGGCGGAGCTGGTATCCACGACGTAGTAAATCACGGTACCAATTACTGCGGCTCCACCTATTGAGAAACCAACGATAGCCGCCGTTTTCATGGCGTCTCCGCGATCCACGTTGTCCTGATAGATCAAGCAAGCGTTCTGGTAGTCATTCGCTCTTGCCGGCCCGCGTCGCGCTGAGATATCTCCGATTCGGGTGCAAATACCCGTCGGTGCCTCGCCGTCTTTTTTGGCCTCAGCTTCGATCAGGAGCGCCGTTTTATCTGCGTTCTTGAAGTTGGAGCTTGCCGACAGCGAGAATCCGACGCCGCTTCCTACGCCCGCTACGGCAAGACCTGCGATGACCAATGCGGCAGGATGCTGCCAAAGCCAGGCACCCTCTTCGCTAAGGTCTTCCGCGGGGGCTTCGCTTTTTTCGCGATCCGCCTGCGAATCTTCGCCTGCTTCGCCCACTAAAGGCCCTGTGCTCGAAGCCAAGTCTTCACCAGCGGGCTTTAACGCGAGCTTGGTCGAGGTGCTGTCGCCAGCCTCAACACTGAGGGTCGTACTCACTTCGCGGCCGCCTTTTTGGACGGTGACCGTATGGCTCCCGGGGGCGAGATAGACGGCTCCAGGAAGTGGGGACACGCCTCGCGATTTACTATCGACGAGGACGTCGGCGCCCTTCTCATCGACCTGGATCGTGACCTCCGCCACGCTCTTCTTGGCCTCGACCAGGCCAGCGAGGGCAGCTTGGCGCTCGTCAGGTTTCTGCTCTTTGGCTTCCCTCAGGAACTCTGAAAAGTGGTCCGCCGCATCGGCTTCATGGCCTGAGCGCAACTCACTCTGCGCAAGGTTGAGGAGAACGGCTGGATGTTTCTTCAGGGCGTAGGCTTGGAGGAACGCTGCTCGAGCTTTCTGGAACTGCTTAGCGTCAAAGAAGTCGATGCCCTCCTTGAAACGTTGGCGCGCCATCTCGACCGTGGGATCCTCATCCTGTGCACGGGTGGCCCGTGGCGAAAGGACAAGGTAGAATCCTAAGAGAATCAAAAGCAGGTATCGGAATGACTTCATCGGAGGCTTGGGGATCGTATGCCATGGGTTACGGGGGAGCGGTGAGATCAGAAGGGGTTATCGCGAACTATCGCGGGGCTCTTGGATGGTGGAGGCGCCTTCGGTATGGCCGCCTTAGTTTCCCCGGGGCGCTTGTTGCTCCGTGCGACCGGGGGCCTCCGTTCCTTCACCCGAGGCTGGCGTGTCGGATCGGCCTGGGGAGGGGCTTCTTTGGGTTCCGGACTGGCCTCGCTCTCCGGTGCGTCATTGTTAGACGAGGGAGCGGGGGCGTCGCGAGGTGCAGCAGGAGCTGAGACGGTGTTCACCGGGGTGGTCGGGGTACTAGTACCAATCTCTGTACCCAGCGTTGGGGGTTTGGAGTCCGCTTTAGGGGGCGCGGCTGGTCCGCTAAATAGTAGAAATCCAAGCACTATCAGGGCTGCAGCGATTGCGATTGCGATTGCGATTGCTAGTTTGGGGACCTTGCTCGCTTGGGGGTAGCTATCATCGTCTAAGCCTGAGTCTGCGGCGGGCTTGGCAGCGGCAAAAGGAGAAGGCAAGGGCCGAGCAGGCTCCTGGGCCCCCAGAACCGGTTGTGGAAAAACGGCAGGTGCACTCTTCTGAACTTCGCGCGCAAGAGTGGGTGCGGGAGCGGACGTAGCTTCCTTCTGAACGGGCGGTGCGCTTGTGACACTCTCAACAGGGGTAACTGGAAGGACGACGGGGGTAAGCCCCAGCAATGTCTGCTTGAATACGGGATGAGAGCCTGGATTCGTTGGTTTGCCGTTATCGCTCGCCGCCGGGTTGCGAGAAGGAGCGGTGATGCCAAGTGCGGCCAGGTTTGGAATCGGCGCCTCGGGCGGCTGTGCCTGGGGCAGTGGAGCCTTGATGGCAAGCGCGGCGGTTGCTTGTGGCGCGTCCGAAGCTGGCGGTTTCTGTGCGGGGGGAGGTGCGGAGCTGACGGGCGGAGGGGGCAGCGACGAAACCGGCCCCAGTCCTCTCGGCGTGATGTCCTGCGGGCGCGGAATGAAGGCTGGCTTTGGAACGGACGCAGCCCCGACGCCTCGGGCTCGCTCCCCGTTTTCCGATGCACTTTTGGCAACGGAATGATCGGGTTTCGCGGATTTGTCCCAAATCGCCTTGAATTGGCGAGCAAAAGCGTCCGCTTCGTCGGAACTGAGCTCTCGGTCCTGCCCAGTAGAAAGCTTGCTTTCGGAAGGATTCTTTCCTGACGGATCGCTCATTTCTTCTACGTCTTACTCCTCGTGGCGGAGGGCTGGCACGCTAGCCCGATTTTCACAGGGGTGCAATGCAACTTGCCGCCCACGCGGGAGAGACTAAGTGTCGCAAAACTCGGCCAAATCACCCGGTTCATACTACGACGGGGCGCCCATGACTCGACTGGTGTTTGCAGCGCGGAAAGTGGCGCAAGTCGGCATGCTTCTCTTCGGACTCAGTGCGTGTCAACGGAGCGCATCAACTCCGGACCTCGGGGCGCACACGGCGCCTGCAGCGAAGCCCAGCGCGACCGTCAAACTCCGCATGAGCCGTCAAGAAGGCGTAGCCCATGCCGCGATGCTCGCAGCGAAGGGTGCGTCCACCCGGGGTGCAGTCGGCGCACGGCTACTGAACGAGGCGGCTGCGCTCAGAGTTTATTGGTGGAGGCGTGAGCACAACAACGCTGATGCACTGGAAGCCTTGGACCTTTACCGGCAGGCTGCCGAACGCACTTGGAATGGTACTTGTGATGCTCGAGTCGAGCGAGCCTTGCTCGAGGCTGAGCTGCAGGCAGATCCCGCACTTGCGACTCGAACCCTTCAGAGTATTCGTGCGGAGGCAGACCCGCGCTGTCGCGATCGGATAGCTTTGCTCCTGGCGAAGCTTGGCGCCTTCCACACGCCAGCCAAGACCAGCGAGCCAAGCTCGAATCAGGTTCTCGGCTCCAACGGTCAGGCCTCTAACTTGCCACCAGCTCCCGCGCTCGGGGGTAGCTCAACTCTCGCCGCGATCACTCAGATCCATCGCTACGGCGCGAAGGACGCCGCTCGAATTGTGGTGGAGCTTTCGCAGCCCGTTTCGTTCGAGGTTGGCAGTGTTCGCGGTGAAAGCGGCGGCGAAGGCCCACGAGTCTTTGTTGATATTCTGCGCGCGGAATATCGCGGGGAGCCCAGCTTTGAGGTGGGCGGCGTCGTGCGTCGGCTTCGGATCGGCAATCGCGCGCAGGGTATTCGCTTGGTGTTGGACCTTGAGTCCGAAGTCTATCAAAAAGTGTTCTATCTTCCGGAGCCCTTTCGCTTGATCATCGATGTTGCGACGCGTGCTCCGAAAAGGGCTCTTGGCGTGGACGGTCAGCGCCCAATTCGCCGCGTGGTTCTTGACCCAGGCCACGGCGGGCACGATCCGGGGGCGATTGGACCGTCTGGATTGCGTGAGAAGGACGTGACGCTCGACATTGCGCGCCGTGCGGCTCCGCTCATTGCGGAGGAGCTGGGTATCGCTACCTTGCTCACGCGCGATTCGGATCTGTATGTGCCGCTCGATGAACGCGCAGCGAAAGCGAACGCATTCAACGCGGACGTGTTCGTGTCCATACACTGCAACGCCACGGACGACGGTCATGGCGATGGGGTGATGACGTTCGTGCTTGATTCGTCAAAAGACGCTTTCGCACAACGTATTGCCGCTCGCGAAAACTCCGCGTCGGCGGCCGCCGCTTCCGAGCTGGGTACCGCCATGAGTGCTGACCTCGACACGGAAGTCGTAGGATTGAGCGCTCGGTTCGCTTCTCTTCTACAACGTGCCACGATCACTTCCCTGGAGCCGAGCTATGGCAAGGTTCTGGATCATGGCGTGAAGCGAGCCGGTTTCTACGTGCTGGCGGGAGCCCACATGCCTGCCGTGCTGTTTGAGGCCTCCTTCATCTCAAACCCAGCCGGGGAGACTCACCTCAACACCGCTGACTATCGGCAGAAACTGGCGGACGGGATTGTCAACGCCATCCGTGCCTTCAAAGACGGGCGCTAGGCTCAGACAGCTCGCTGGGCTAGCCCCTGGGTCTTGCGCGGTTGACGGGGGGATGATTGACCCTTCGACCCCTCGTACTTATGCTGTGCGGCCCCGTTTGGCCCCCCACGAAACACGCCGCTCGGCTTAACCTTCCCCAAGAGAGACATGACAAAGGCACAACTGAAGAAGTTTAAAGATCTCCTTGAGGCAAAACGTCTGGATATCGCGAAGCGTGCCCAGCAAACACTCGAGCAAGATATGGCGCTCGATGTGGATGATCTGCCGGACGAGATGGATCTGGCATCGAGCGAGTACCTCCAGGCATTTACCTTTCGCCTCCGCGGTCGCGAGAAGGTGTTTCTCGACAAGATCCAACAGGCCCTCCAGCGGATCGAAGACGGCTCGTTTGGTGTTTGCGAAGAGTGTAGCGAGCGGATTTCCATCAAGCGCTTAGAGGCGCGCCCGGAAACGACGCTTTGCATTCGTTGCAAAGAGGATCAGGAGCGGGTCGAGAAAGACTTCGGCTGAGGCATCTTGCGCCGCTCCGCTTCCGCGGCGGCTCGGGCCAAGTGACGCCCCGTATAGCTCGCGGCGTTGGTTGCTAATTGCTCCGGTGGACCTTCGCCGACGATAGCCCCGCCGCCGTCGCCTCCCTCGGGCCCCATGTCGATCACCCAGTCGGAGCAGGCGATGAGGTCGATGTTGTGTTCAATGATCAAGATTGAATTGCCAGCGTCCCTGAGGTCGAAGAGTGCACGCGTCAACAGTTCGATGTCTTGGAAGTGAAGCCCGGTGGTGGGCTCATCTAAGACGTAGAGGGTTTGGCCAGTTGCTTTGCGTGCAAGCTCGCTTGCAAGTTTCACGCGCTGCGCTTCACCGCCCGAAAGCGTGGTGGCCGCTTGCCCAAGCTGAATGTAACCGAGGCCAACCTGGAGGAGTGCGACTAAACGCTGGTTGATGCGCGGGATGGGCTCGAAGATTTTAGCGGCATCTTCAACCGTGAGCTCCAATGCATCGGCGATTGAAAGCCCTCGATACTTGACTTCCAGTGTTTCGCGATTGTAGCGACGGCCACTGCAGGTATCACATGTGACGTAGACGTCCGGAAGGAAGTGCATCTCGATGCGCAGCACACCATCGCCCTGGCAGGCTTCACAGCGGCCGCCCTTCACGTTGAAGCTGAAGCGCCCTGGCTTGTAACCGCGCGCACGAGCGTCGGGGAGGCCGGTGTAAAGCTCGCGCAAGTGCGTGAAGATCCCGGTATAAGTGGCGGGATTCGAGCGAGGGGTTCGGCCAATCGGTGCCTGATCAATGCTGATCACTTTGTCGATGAATTCGATGCCCTCGATCGAGTCGCACAGCCCAACTGAGCCGCTCGACCCGTAGAGCCTAGCCCGCGTGGCGCTCAAGAGCGTATCGACAATCAAGCTGCTCTTGCCCGAACCGGAAACTCCCGTGACCGAGGTGAGTAGGCCGAGCGGGATGCTCACGTTCACGTTCTTGAGGTTGTTAGCGCGCGCTCCGAGGATACGCAGGCTCTTTTCCCCAGGTTCACGTCGGGTGCTCGGAACCTGGAGTGAGCGCTCCCCGGAAAGGTAGGGTCCGGTGACTGAAAGCGGGTCTCGCATCAGATCCTCGGGGCTGCCCTCACACACGATGTTGCCACCGTGTGCTCCAGCGCGTGGCCCCATATCCACCACGTAATCAGCCGCCAAAATCGCGTCGCGATCATGCTCCACCACCAACACGCTGTTGCCCTTGTCCACAAGGCGTCGCAGCGCTTCAAGCAGTCGATCATTGTCCCGCGCATGGAGTCCGACACTTGGCTCGTCGAGCACGTAGAGCACTCCCACAAGCGAAGCGCCTATCTGTGTGGCGAGACGGATCCTCTGACCCTCGCCTCCCGACAGCGTTTGGGCTGGTCGATCTAGCGAAAGATAGTCGAGACCCACGTCCAACAAGAAACCGAGCCGATCGCTGATCGCGCGGAGCAAGGGCACCGCGATGGCGCCGTCTTTAGCCTGTTTGAACGGCTGCTCCCCAAGCGTGCGCAGCAGCGTACGTAGCCCGCCAAGAGGCATTTTGCACAGCTCTGCGATGGACTTCTCCGCAACCTTCACCGCCAGTGCTTCCGGGCGCAGCCGCGCACCGTGACAGGCATCGCAGGTTTGAGAAACGATGAAGCGACCTAAATCGTCGGGCTCAATCGCGCCGGCTCCTGGGTCGTGTTCTTCACCTTCGGCCCAATTGTCAGTGCGGCGCATGCGCTCCAGGCGCGTGAGAACGCCTTCATACTCGCGTTCGGCTTTGGCCTTGCCTTTGCCTTTGGCCTTCGTGCCAACGTTGCCCCTCAAGACCAGCTCACGTTCGCGTTCTGCCAGAGCGTCCCATCGCACATCCGGGTCGATTCCTAGGGTTTTGACCACGAGATCCACCTCCGTGGCCGTCGACAGCGAACCTCGCCTGCCGAAGGCTGCGATCGCTCCCTCGCGCAGTGTTCGAGTCTTATCGGGAACGACGCGATCGGCATCGATCACCGAGTGCACTCCAAGCCCATCGCACTTAGGGCACGCACCATGTGGACTGTTGAACGAGAACAGACGCGGCTCCAGTGGGGGCAAGACCGAACCGTGTTTCCAAGAAATCAGGCGCTCGCTCATCACGACCGGCTCGGAGCCATCCATCCCGTCGATCAAAATCGTTCGATCGCCCACGTTGAGGGCGAGCTCCACCGAGTCCGTAATTCGGCCCTTGCTGCCTTCTTTGACCACAATTCTATCCACCATCACCTCAAGATCGTGGGGAAGCTTTCCGTTCAATTCTGGTTCATCGCCGAGTTCGATGACGACGCCATCCACTCGTGCGCGCACGAAGCCATCGCGTCGGAGGCGCTCGAATTCATGCTTAAAATCGCTGATCTGTTGGCGGGCAACGGGCGCTAAGAGTGCCGCCTTGGCACCCTCGCCACGAGCCAAGATACTGTCGACGATTTCCTGCACGGTGTACGCGCGCAGCACTTCGCCCGAAATCGGGCAATGGGGTGTGCCGACTCGTGCGAATAGCAGTCTGAGGTAATCGGCGATCTCCGTGACAGTCCCCACTGTGGAGCGCGGGCTTTTTCCCAAGGCTTTTTGCTCGATGGCAATCGCGGGGCTCAGCCCTTCGATGCTCTCAACGTCAGGCTTGGGAAGTTGGTCGAGGAACTGCCGCGCGTAGGCGGAGAGCGACTCCACATAGCGGCGTTGCCCCTCGGCGTAGATGGTGTCGAAGGCGAGAGACGACTTGCCGGAGCCACTCGGGCCAGTGATCACGACCAGGCGATTACGTGGGAGCTTGCAGCTGACATTGCGTAGGTTGTGCTGATTCGCCCCTCGGACGACGAGGTAATCCATGCTAACCCTCACACTAACCGAAGTCCCGCACCGCGACGGCTCCCTTTTCAGTCGACCTGAAACTCCCCGGTGTGTGTAGAGGTGGCCGCAGCCGCGGTTCCCCCGCGGTTCCGCGGCCGAGAGTTGCCCCCGGGAGGTGCATCGACTAGCTTCCCGCCCCCGTGCAACCGAGCCTTCCGGGAAGATCCCGGGCCCATAGCTCAATTGGTCAGAGCCCCCGGCTCATAACCGGGCTGTTGCTGGTTCGAACCCAGCTGGGCCCACTGTTGGGCGGCCGGTTGTGTCCCTCTAGAATACGTGGCAAGGAGCGCCTTCGATAGTGACGATCCAAGCAGAAGTTGACATCCTCGAAGGCCTCTCAAAAATCGATCAGGGGCTCTCCAGTTTGCTCGATGAGCTGGGCCGGGAGCGGACAACTCTGGATGGCAAGCAGCAGCGCCTGAAGGAGTTACAGTCGCGAGTTGCGTCGGCCGCTCAGGGCTTGCAGGACATGGACCGCACGCGAAGCGAGATCCTCACCGAGGTTCGGCAGATGAGTGTCCAGCTCGATCGCTCGCGCGAGAAGCTCTCGCGCTGTCGCACCGAGCGCGAGGCCAATGCGGCGCAGCGCGAAGTCGAGGAGATGCGCAAGCTGTATCGCGATCGCGAACAAGAGATCGAAAAGCTGGTGGGCTTTGCCGATCAGGCGAAGGCGGAGCTTGAGAAGACCACAGCAGAGCGCGATGCGCTGGATACGGAGCTAGGCGCGAGCCAGGGCGATGTCACGCACCGGCTCTCCGAGCTCGAAGCGCAAGCGAAAGGGATGGATGCCGAGCGAAACGCGTTGGTCGCGGGGCTCAGTCCCGTGCTTTATCGACGGTATGAGCTGATCCGCAAGCGCCGTGGAGTTGCCATCGCCTACACCTCGGACGGTATTTGTTCAGGGTGTCACGTGCGCGTTGCGCCCATGCTGTTTCACACCTTGATGCGCTTTACATCCTTCGATCAGTGCCCGAATTGCAACCGAATCCTCTATTATCGTGAGCCCGGTTCTGCCACTCCCCCGGAGCCAACGCCCCCCACAGCCCCCCATGATTCTTAGTAAGCTGCTGTTGGAGCAAGCCACGCTCGGAGCGCTCCAGTGAAAGCGTGCACCGCGTGTGGGCGGCTCTTTCCGCCCGATGCCGCGTTCTGCCCCGTGGATGGTCAGGCACTCAACAACGCAACGCAGGTTCCGATCGCGGCCGATGCCAACGATGCTCGAGTGGGCCAGCTCATGTGCTCGCGCTATCAAATCCGTCGGGTCATTGCCGATGGCGGTATGGGGCGCGTGTATGAAGCACTCGACATGCACGAGCGAACGAGCGTCGCGCTCAAAGTCTTGCATCCTGAAGTTGCCCAAGATCAAGTGCAATTGCAGCGTTTTAAGCGCGAATTCGAGGTGAGCAAGCAGCTCCCTCACGACCACATCGTGGAAGTTCGGGATTTTCAGCCGACCGAGGACGGCAGCTACGTGCTGGCCATGGAGCTGCTCTACGGTGAAGAGCTGCGCGCGACGCTCAAGCGGGAAGGTGTGATTCGGCCGGCGCGCATGATTCGCATGTTGAGCCAAGTCGCTCTCGGCCTGGATGCCGCCCACGCGAAGAAGCTGGTTCACCGCGATCTCAAGCCCGACAATATTTATTTGTGTCAGGCGAGCGACGGGGACACGATCAAGATTTTGGATTTCGGGTCCGTACGCGACAACACCGAGACAGCTAAGAAGCTCACCGTGATGGGGACAACGATCGGTTCGCCCTATTACATGGCACCCGAACAAGCCCAGGGCTTAGATTCGCTCGATCATCGCGCTGACGTTTGGGCACTCGCGGCGATCGTTTACGAATGCGTCACGGGGCAGGTTCCGTTCAACGGTCCGAGCGGCCCAGCGATCTTATTGCAGATCCTCATGAAAGAGCCGGTTCCGCCCAGCCAGGCCGGAGTTGGAAAAATGTATCAGGTGCCGCCCACGCTGGATCGCGTGATGGCGAACGCTCTCAAGAAGGTGCCGGCCGTGCGCATCAATACCGTAGGCGCGCTGGCTGATGGGGTGGGTCAGGCCTACGGCCTGAGCGGAACGCATCTTGACTGGGCAAACACGCCCGAACAGCAGCTCTCCCAACAGATCGAGTCGCGCATAGCCGGCCTGATGGTCCCGGTGGCGGCGCAAAAACCCGACACCTTGGACGATTTCTTTGGTGAATCGGATGCCCTCGGCGGAATGGCACCGGCCCCGCAGGCGCCGCGTTCTCTGCCCACTTCGCAAGCGCTCCCTGCGCGCCCAATGGCGCCTTCATCGGAGGATTTGACCCCGATGGGCGTGCCCACCTCTGGAGTCAATTGGGTAGTGTTGGGTGCGGTGGGGGCTGTGGCGCTCATCCTGGGGATTCTCGCGGTTCTCGTGTTCTGGTAGTTCAGTCGCGACGGACTCCCCGTCGCCCAGTTTTGCCTTAGAATAACCGCATGGCTCGTTACGGTCAGTTCCCGGCTCCGCTCTTTTTCTCCGCTGCCCTTGCAGTTTTCGCAGGCGCTGCCTGTAGCAAGACCGACGGGACGTCGGGCGTTGGGACGCAGGCTCTCGGCGTGGCGCAGGCCGCTTCAGTGACTGCTGCACCGGAAGCCGCGACAGCGCTGGCTGCAGCCGCCAAGTTTCAGGATGCGGCATTCGAGCTCACGATGGTCTCGGTAGGTTCGTACAAAGCCGGCCAGGTGGGGCAGGTTGAGATCAGGCTTTCAGCCAAACAGCCCTACCATTGCAACGACAAGTATCCCTACAAATTCAAATCCAAGCCCAGTGATGGTGTGGAGTTCGAAGCGCCCATCGTGCGTACCGAAAACGGCAAGCTCACCCAGACCGAACTCACGCTCCCAGTTCGCTTCACCCCCAAGGCCGCGGGTTCGAAGATGATAGAAGGACAGTTCTCGTTTTCCGTGTGCACCGAGGATCGCTGCCTTGTCGAACGCCGCGATCTGAAGCTCGCCGTGGAAGTTCAATAAAGCGCCTCGGCCTCGCCTCGTTGGGGCGTTGCGTGTTAGCCTAGAGGGCTATGACTTCGACCGTTCTAGAGGAACTCCGAAAGATCGCGGGCGAAGTCCAGGCTTCCTTTCAAGAGGAGAAGCGGCGCCTTTCCTTCCAGGAGTACCTCGCGCTGTTCGAAACCGATCCGGTGCGCCACTCGCGCGACGCGTCACGCTACGTGCGCGACATGTTCTCCTTTTACGGCACGCAAGAGGTGGCTCATCCGTTCGGTTCCGCAACACGCTATAGGCTCTTCGATTTGCCGTTTGCCGATTCGGAAGTGGCGCGGCGCGAATCACTGGTGGGCCAGGAAGCGCTGCAGGAAGAGGTCTTTCGCTCGCTCAATAATTTTGGGCGGGAGGGGCGACCCAATCGCATGATCCTCCTGCACGGCCCTAATGGTTCCGCCAAGACCACAGCTGTGGCGTGCCTGATGCGCGCTCTCGAGCATTACTCCACCCGCGAGGAAGGGGCGCTCTACCGATTTCATTGGATTTTCCCCAACTACACCAAGCTCAAAGGGTCGATTGGATTCACGCGTGGGCGGGGGAGTGCCGCGGATACTGCGAGCTATGCGCACCTCGACGAAGACGAGGTGGATGCGCGCCTCTTCATTGAGGTTCGCGATCATCCCTTGTTTCTCATTCCGGAACCGAAGCGCGCTGCCTGGCTTGAGGAGCTTTACGCACGAACTCACGCTAAGGAGCCGCCTCCTGCATGGATGGTGCGCGGGAGCCTCTCGCACAAGAGCAAGCAAGTCTTCGAAGCCCTCCTTGGAACCTACGACGGCGATCTGGCGGAAGTGCTGCGACACGTGCAAGTGGAGCGCTATTTTATCTCTCGTCGCTACCGTGTTGGAGCGGTCACGATTGGGCCGCAGCTTTCGGTGGATGCCGGAGAGCGCCAGGTTACCGCTGACCGGAGCGTTGGGGCGTTGCCCGCATCGCTTCAGTCGGTCTCGCTGTACGAAGCGTTCGGCGAGCTGCTTGATTGTGCTGGCGGCATCGTTGAGTTTTCCGATTTGTTGAAGCGCCCGCTGGATGCTTTCAAGTATCTGCAGCAAACGGTAGAAACGGGCACGATCAGCCTGCGCTCTCAGGACATAGCGCTGAATTGCGTGATGGTGGGCAGCGCAAACGAACTCCACCTCACAGCCTTTCGTGAACACCCCGAGTACGAAAGCTTTCGTGGCAGGATGGAGCTGATTCGCGCTCCGTACCTTCGAAGTTGGGTCCAGGAGCAGGCCATCTACGATTCTCAGATTGCACCGCAGGTGCGTCGACACGTCGCGCCGCACGCCACCAAGCTGGCCGCCATGTTCGCCGTGCTCACGCGCATGCGGCGCCCGACCCAGGAGCGTTACGATGCTAGCTTGGGGCAGTTCGTATCTGAGATCACGGCAGCGGAAAAGATGGATTTGTACTCACTCGGTCTCGCTCCCGAACGCTTGAGTGAAGAAGCACGCAAGCTCTTGCGAGCGAATATTCCCAAGCTTTATCACGAGAGCGATGCCTACCCCGTCTTCGAAGGGGGCAGCGGTGCGAGTCCACGTGAAATGCGCACGGTGCTGCTCGATGCCGCACAGAGCCCGCTCCACGAGTGTCTGTCCCCGTTTGCAGTGCTCCGCGAGTTGGATGAGCTCTGCGCTCGCCCGAGCGATTACCCGTTTCTCCAAGAAGAACGCCTGCCGGGCGGCTACCACGACCACGCGCTGTTTCGCTCCCTGCTCAAGCAACGCTTGCTCGATGAGCTAGAGGACGAGATGCGCGTGGCGAGCGGATTGGTAGATGAAACGCGCTATGCGGAGCTTTTCGAACGCTACATTTCGCACGTCAGCTTCTGGATCAAGGGAGAAAAAGTGCAAAATCCGGTAACAGGCCAGCACGAGGAGCCCGACGAGAATCTGATGCGTGAAGTCGAAGCGCTGATAGGCGGCGCGGAGCGGCCCGAGCAAATCCGACATCTGCTAATCAACATGATCGGCGCCTGGGCTGTGGATCATCAGGGCGAGCCCGTGAGTAGTTCGCCCATTTTTCGCGAGTACACCAAGCGCCTGAAGGATTCAGTCTTTGTGGAGCGGAGGACCCCGATCGCCTGGATCTGTCGCGACATGCTCGTTTTGTTGCGGGATGCAGGAGCCGGGCTCGACACCGCTGCGAAGAACGCCGCAGAAGCTGCCGTGGCTCGCATGAAGTCGCGCTTTGGTTACGAAGATTCTTCAGCCGTGGATGCTTGTGCGGCTCTCTTGCGAGAACGCTTCCAGGACGTTTTCCATTGACCCTTGCTGAGGCGGCCTGCCGCGCCGATGCTTCCAAGCTCTCATGATCGACACGCACTGCCATCTGGATAGTCGGAGCTTCCCGGAAGGTGCGGATGTGGTCATTGAACGCGCGAATCAGGCGAATGTTTTTGGGTTTATCTGTATCGGCGTGAGCGATCTCGCCACCGCCGAGTTCGCGAGGAGCCTAGCAGAACGCCGCAGCGACGTGGCGGCCACAGCTGGTGTGCATCCGCATGATGCTTCAACCTACGACGATGAATTGGAAGCGGGGCTGTTGGGATTCTATGAGAGTGAACATGTCGTTGCCGTCGGAGAAACGGGACTCGATTATCATTACAATCATTCGCCGAGAGAGCTGCAGCATGCGGTTTTTAGGCGGCAAATCGCGCTGGCTCGCCAAGTGCGGAAGCCGCTTGTTATTCACACCCGAAGCGCGCCGGGCGATACGCTGGACATCCTAGAAGAGGAGGGGGCTCGCGAAGTGGGCGGCGTGATCCACTGCTTCAGTGAAGATAGAGCTTTTGGTGAGCGTGCCCTAGCGCTAGGCTTCGATCTTTCGTTCTCTGGGATAGTCACGTTCAAAACGGCACACGCGATTCAGGATGTCGCGCGCTGGGCCCCGTTAGATCGCATTCTGCTGGAAACGGACAGCCCGTATCTCTCACCCATCCCGCTGCGCGGGAAACGCTGCGAGCCGGGCTACATGCAGCACACGGGGCTCTTTATCGCACAGCTGCGGGGAATGTCGCTGGAAGCGCTGGATGAAGCCACTTCTAACAATGCCATCCGGCGTTTTGGGAGTCGGCTGGCGCAGGGGCTACGGCCGCCGCACACTGACTAGGTGGTAAGGTTTCGGCTGAGCTCATGGCCCTGAATCATCGGAAACGGACCTTCCGCGCGCTTTACGTGTCGGTGGGGTTGCATCTCGCTCTGTTGGTGGGCGTGAGTTATGAGGGGCAGTCGAAGCGGGCGGGGCCTGCTCTCGCGCTGCTCGCAGTACCTGAAGTCATCGAAGGTGAATACCTGGACTCCACTTTCGACCCCCTGAGTGGTTCTCCAATGCCCGCAAAGGTCGAGCCTCCGAGGGCGCCTGAAGACGTCGGCGGCCTGGCACAGCACGAACATCCCGACACATCAGAGCGTGGGCATACGGGGCGAAGTCGCGCTTCTGCCCGAGCTCTGAACCACGCCGTGCACGTGGACCCGTTCACTTTGGAACGCCAGGCGCTCAACAACTTGCGTATTACCCAAGTTCAGCGCGTGCGCACCGGGCACGTTCGCAGATCTCGCGATCAGCGTCGAACCGAGCGTCGCCCGCTGGAACTCACCTTCGTGGACACGGGCAGTGCGGCTGCAGCCTTCTCGGTGCTGGGCTCCCGTCAGCTCGCAGGCGAGCTTCTGCCCGCCTTGGGCCAGATGCAGGTGGTCGTTCGCGCCTCCAATTCCCTAGTTAACACTTCAGGTTCTCATCGAAACGAACCTGCAACCGAAGCTAGAGCCCAAGCACGCCCTGCCGTGCCAACGGCACGCTTTGCGCTGGTAGCGGAGTCTTTTGGGGCGCCTTCCGACACACGGCTGAGCCCAGCGCGTGTCAGCACCGTCGTCCAGGCTTTGCAACATGCCAGCACCCTCGGCGGCCCTGTTGGCCCAGGCGTTGGGGGCGAACCAGCGCCGGGCGCGCCCGGGATTGGCGGTTCCGGGCGGGCAGGGGCCAGCAGCCGCAACATGGGCAATGGTTCCCGGACGGGCGAGATCGATCCGATTCTGGGTCAATACCTGCAGCGCCTACGACGAAGTGTGGATTGGGGGCGTGCCTTTCCGACCTGGGCGGTGGCGGAAGGCCGCGGTGGTATCGCCATCCTTCGGATGACAATTCTCGCGAACGGCAGGCTGGCAGAGCTTCAACTGCTTCGCCCAAGCGGGGTCGAGGAGTTCGACCAAAATCTGGTGGCGGCAATACGCAGGGCTGCCCCCTTCGCGCCGATTCCAGCGACCCTTGGGCGCTCATCCTTAGCCCTGAATTTCTCCTTCGACGCCACCAATCCTGCCGTTGGAAGGGATGGCCATGGCCCGGGGGGCCGAAGGTCCGAGGCGCTCGCCAACATCCCTTGACAGCCCGCCGCCCTTTTCCTCATAGTGCCGCCCCTTCGCCGAAGTAGCTCAGCTGGTTAGAGCACGCGCTTCATAAGTGCGGGGTCGACGGTTCAAGTCCGTCCTTCGGTACCAAGAATCTGCAGCTGCCTGAATGGCAGAACCCCCCGAGCTCTGTTAGAGCCCCCCCGGTCAGGGGACCGTGGAAGTCGCGGAGCAGTAGTTGAGCGCCGTCTGGCAATCGCCGAAATTGACGTCAAAACTGAAGGCCGATACTCCGCCAACTGAGCCGCTTGAGCCGCCAGCGGCCCCACCGAATCCGCTTGAGCCGCCGAACCCACCGAATCCGCCACCCCCGGCACCTTGGTAGTACTGGGTGCAAGTACACGTGGAGGTCATGCTGAAGGCATTGGGTTGGCATTGAAGCGCGAACGTGGTGCTCGAACAGCTCAACTGCGAGTCGCAATAGCCCGGGGCGTTGACACTCACGCTTCCGAAGCAGCCCTGCGGCGGTACTGGAATAGGATTCGGATTTGGACTGCCGAATTGGCAAGACGATGCGTATGAATCCCAAAATGAGCAGCGGTTCTGCGTGTCGTTGAAGTCACAGCGCTCGGAAAGCACCGCTGAGCGGCACTCTTTGCCCGATTGAACGTAGCCCTGACACTGCGGCGAATACGAGTAAATCTCGCTGTAGCAAGTGTTGACGCAGTCCGAGTAGCGGTTGTCGAGGGGTGCGCCAGAACACTTCAGGTTCAGCTGACAGTAGTTCTCACAGGTTCCTTGCGGAGGCGGGGGTGGAGGCGGAGGCGGCTGCGCACAGCGATCTGCCTCAGCCAGAACGTCACCGCACTTGGATTGGGCGTCCTGAAGCTGGCAGCCAAACTGGAGGATGCTTTGGTAGCAATCGAGAGCCAGCAGGCGAGAATTATAGCAGGCGGTATCCGGTGGCACTTGACTCAGATACGAGCTGCAGTCGCTGCTGCAGCTCGGGTTACCTTGGCCGCACATCTTGAGCAGCCCACAAAAGCCCAAACAGCGATCTTGCGGCATTGGGAATGTCGGGGCGCCCGCGGTGGCGATCGCGCCACCAATCCCAACGGGCCTGCCACCCACGCCCGTGACCCCGCCACCACCGACAGACGGCGCACCGCCACTCGTGCTAGTAGCACCCCCAATGGTTCCGGCACCGCCGACCTTGCCGATGTTCCCGCCCGCTGCTTGCCCGCCGCTGCCCCCGCTCACGGGAAACGTGCCGTTGTAATCGACGAGGTCCCCAGCATCACGACCACCGCAAGCTACCGCCCAACACCCGGCACTGACGAGCAGCACCCCACGAAGTCCAAATCGCATCCGGGAAGCCTAGCTCCGAAGGCACCGCAGGTCCACCACCGTCCGGCGCGAATAACCTAGAAAAACGGTGCTAGGGACAACCCTTGAAGGCACCCGGTGGTCCACCCTGATCCGCACCTCTTCCACTTTCGACCTCCCACTCCGCGAAGAGTCTTGCCCCTAATAAGCAGAAAATTGCCTCCGCCAAGCCTCCGCCAAGCCCTCAATAACCTCCGCCGAGCGTCCGCCAAGCCTCCGCCAAACCCCCAATAACCCTCCGCCGAGCCTCCGCCAAACCCCCAATAACCCTCCGCCAAGCCGTTCCTTGACAGCGACGGGTTCGCTTCCTAGCTGCTATGTCGCGATTGTACGCGGTCTACCTATGCCCTCTCAGCCTTTCTCAAGTGACCTCAAACCCAGCGCCCCAAGTCCCGCAGCCCTCACGGATGCCGAACATCAAGCGCAAATGGTGGAGCTTAAGCAGCAGCAAGATGAGCTGGTAAAGAGCAAACAGCTGGAGCGGGGGATTATTTTAGTCAACACCGGGGATGGCAAAGGTAAGTCAACGGCGGCGTTTGGCTTGGCAATTCGGGCAGCTGGCTCCGGGCTGCGCGTCGGGATCATTCAGTTCATCAAGGGAACCTGGCGAACGGGAGAGGAAGCTGCGTTCAAACGCTTCCCCGAGATCGAACATGTTGTTTCTGGTGAAGGATTTACCTGGAACACGCAGGACCGCCAAAAGGATATCGCAGCGGTGCGGCGTGGTTGGGAACGAGCCAAGGAGATGATCGAAAGCAGTCGATCCGCCGAGCCCGCTTTTCACCTGCTAGTTCTTGATGAACTGAATATTGCGCTCGCCTTCGACTACATCGGCCTCAATGAAGTTTTGCCCGTGCTTCAGAACAAGCCCGAGCAGCTGAATATCGCGATCACGGGTCGCGACGCAAAGCCCGAGCTCATCGCGATTGCAGACACGGTCACGGAGATGAAATCGGTCAAGCACGCTTTTGATGCGGGGATCATCGCCCAGCGCGGAATTGAATTCTAAGCCGCAAAGAAATCCTCCGCAGCTAGCTCAACATCCCGTGTTGCTCGAAGGAGCAGTGCACGACCGCGCGCCGTCACGATAACGCGCCAAGCGCGAGCATCGCCCAGTGTGGGACCGCGGTCGAGCAAACCACGTTCTGCTAGCGCGGCAGATAAGCGAGAAGTGGTCGCCTTATCGATGCCGGCATGTTCCGCAATCGCTTGTTGAGGCACCGCATCTTGCAGCGGCTCCGTGAGGAGGAGAGTGGAAGCCAATACGAGATACTGCGTGTGCGTGAGTTCGTGTTCGCGGAGGGCCAAATCAACCGTCCGCTGCCAACGCATGGCATCCAACCAGAGCTCAAAACCCCGGGCAATACTCTCAGATTCGTGGCGTGGCATACGGAGCTTTCAGCGCGGTCTCAGTGTTCCAATTTGCGAACGGGGTGGGTCTGCGTGGTCGAAAAGGTAGTAAGCATGCTTACTATCGTCGCGCTCATTTGACGAGGGGTAGCCGCGAGAAAGCTGTCGCTAGGGGTAGCCACGAGAGAGCTGTCGCTAGGGGTAGCCGCGAGAGAGCTGTCGCTAGGGGTAGCCACGAGAGAGCTGTCGCTAGGGGTAGCCACGAGAGAGCTGTCGCTAGGGGTAGCCACGAGAGAGCTGTCGCTAGGGGTAGCCACGAGAAAGCTGTCGCTAGGGGTAGCCACGAGAAAGCTGTCGCTAGGGGTAGCCACGAGAAAGCTGTCGCTAGGGGTAGCCACGAGAAAGCTGTCGCTAGGGGTAGCCACGAGAAAGCTGTCGCTAGGGGTAGCTGCGAGGGCCGTATTTTTTACTGCTGCGTTGCGATTGGCTTTGGGCCCACCCAGCGCTCTTGGCGGCTGAAGGCGACGTCTTTGGCTTCGTCCGGGCTCACGGTGGATTTGTCGAGCTGGATGTTCTTGGTCATGGTGATCATGAACACGGTGGAGCTGCCTTGGCCGCCGATCATGACTGACCAGCCGAGGAATACCATCCACATGCGGAACCAGCGTTGGCCGTACTTGGCGACGATGGCGGCCTCATTCCTCTTCCAGTTTTCGTACCACTTGTGAATCGTGATCGAATAATGCACGCCGCAATTTTCGACGCGATGCACTTCGAAGCCAGCGCGCTCGGCCTGCGAGACCACAAAGCCCAGTGGGCAGCTCGCATCGGCGCCGGGGAAGATATACTTGGCCATGAACAGCCCCCACACGAGGTCTTCGTAGTGCCAGGGGCGGCGGAGGCCAGCTATCTGTAGGTAGAAGATGCCATCATCTTCCAACATGCTGCGTACTTGCAGCAAGAATTGCTGAAAATTCTTGATGCCCACGTGTTCGGCCATTTCTAGGCACGTGATCTTGTCAAACTTGGTGGCGGGAAGATTGCGATAGTCATCCACGATGACGCGAACGCGGTCGCTCACGCCGGCTTTTTTGGCGCGCTCATTGGCCCAGTCAGCTTGCTCTTGGGCGAGCGTGATGCCGGTGCTCTGAGAACCATGGTTTTTAGCGGCGTGGGTGATGAGGGGGCCCCAACCGCAGCCGATATCCAGATGCCGATCACCGGGCTTCATTTGTACGTAGCGGCACACAGTTTCGAGCTTTCGCTCCTGGGCTGTTTCCAATGATTCACTCGGATCATTGAAGATACCGCTCGTGTAAGTCATCGATTCGCCGAGGAACCAATTGTAGAAATCATTGCCCCGATTGTAGACGTGCGCGATATCGCTCTCATCAGATTTGAGCGAATGGGTCACGTTCTGACCCAAAAACTCCCTAAAATAGAACTTTACGTCGCCCCAGGTGAAAGCAAAGCGAAACAAGCGATTGCGCTTAAGCAGCACCTCATACACGTCTTCTTTGAAGTCCAGCTTCTCGGCCATGTAGGCCTCGTACAAGATCTCCATCGGGATGCGTTTGCCCTGCCAGCGGGCATTCTCAGAGTCATCACGCCAGGAGAGGTACTTGCCCCAGTCCTCGGCGGGGGCTCGCGACTGCGAGTATGAGCGATAGACCAAGGCGCCGAGTGGGAACACCACCCCCAGGATCGGTACGGCCAGCCAGGCCAGCGCCGCCACGAGCCAACTGCCACCCGTCAACAACCAGGCCAGAGCTGCGACCGCCGTCGGCACTGCCAGAAGGAACAGGATGTTTTGCTCCAACATCCAGAAAATGAAGGGCATTCCATGCGTGCGCCCCTGCTCCCCGTTTTCGGAGGCTTTCTGGCCGTGCGTGGGAACTTGGGAGACCTCGGGGGCGTTGAGTGCTGCAGATTCTGTCATTTGTGGGCCTTGGGCGGTTGCGCAAAAGTGCGCCAAAATAATCCGCGGGGGGCTCCTTAAACGACGGATCGGGGCAAAAGTCCACTCCATCGAGCCGGGGAGAACGGGCAGCTCGGCCGGTGTTTTGTGGCCTAGATCGACTGATTCAAGATGAAATCCACGACGCTGGGTTCCGGCAGGAAGGAAAGCTCATAGACCGGCACACCGCACACCACGCGTTCCAGGGTTTCCAGGCAGGCCGCCATCAAGCCTGCCGCACAACCACTTTTTGGGGCCTATTTCTAAGTGATCGAAACGATCCAACTTTTGGCGCGATGGCCCTGAAGAGTGCCCGAAGCGGTCACAAGAAGACCGATAGTCTCGGCGCCTACAACAAGCGTCTATTGGTGGGTTGGGACGACGCGTGGATCCATCCCTGAAGCTAGCGTTGCCTGAGATTGCGAAGACGCGCGCCGATGCGCTTGCTCATTCGCCCGTGGTGCTTCCGCCCGCGCCGCTGCCAACGACGCTGCCGACCATGACAGCGCCGCCGCCGATGCCACCCCCGGCGCCAACGGGGTCCATGCCTCCGCCCAAGCCCCGACCGTGGACGGTGCAAAACGGCCCACGCACATTGCATCTGGCGCCGTCCGCGAGCAGCGCTACGGCAGCGACAGGCACACCGGAAACTAGTGACGGCGTAGCGCCACAGGGAAGTGAGCAGAATCAAGGCGATGCGCTGGAGCGCAACAACTGTTCGCTGTCTCCGGGCGGAGAGCGCGCGTTCTCAAGAGGCTGGCTTTCGTTGGTACTTTTCGGGGCTTTCCTTGCGCGGCAGCGCCGCCGAACAAGCCACTAAAGGATGGCAACCGCTGGCGTGGCGGATAGGCTTGCCGCACGCTTGCCAAATGCTCGGTCGAACGTGGTGAAACCAGTTGCGACGGTGCTGCTTGCCAAGTGGAGCGCATCAGCAAAGTCCAACCCTGCGGCGTACCAACCCAGTGCACGCGCCACTCTGGGCGCATCCTCCAGCGTCACCGAAGGGATCTCGACGAGTCGTGCGAACGCGCTTCCGATGGCCTCTGTGGAGAGCTCGTAAGCACCCCGCAACACCCATTCGGTCTCCAGCAGCACGGTCTTCGAGATATAAACATCGTTTCGGGCGAAAAGCTGGGCCGCACGTGGGCTTTGCTTCGGATCATCGTTCGTCACGAGCCTCACGAGCACGTTCGTATCTACCGCGATCATTTTTTCGCCTTACCTTGCTTCGCCACGGCAGCCTCCATGTCCGCGAGGCTCCGACGTGGACCCTCGTACCCCGTGCAGCCAAGAAGGTCAGCGGCGGTCCGGGCACGGGTCAGCGCCCTGGGACGGAGCACGACCCCGCCTTCGGTCGCCTCCACCAAGAGCTCAAGGCCAGGGAGCCAGCCGTTAGCCTCGCGGATTGCCTTGGGAATTACCACCTGCCCTTTTTCTGATAGGCGAGTCGAGGCTCGGGCGCGTTCTGACATCTTACTTCCTACCGATAGTCTTACTCGGGTCGGCCTGCAAGGGTCGCGTGGGTCTCAACGTCCGCCTAAGCGCTTCTCGGCACCATAGCTCGAATTATGGCAGCCAGAAGCAGCACAGCGCCGAAAGCTGCGACGATGGCCGCACCGGTTGGGAAATCCCAAACCCAAGAGGCCCAAATCCCCAGGCCACTTGCGACGATCGCGACTCCCCAGCCAGCAAACATGCGGGGTAGAAGCTGGTTGAGGAACAAGCGCGTGATCAGAGCTGGCACAATGAGATACGAGAAAACGAGCAAAATTCCGGCGAATTGCACGCTTATCGTGATCACCAAGCCAAACAAAACATAAAAACCAAAATCCCAAAGCTCCACATAGCGGCTGGCCTCCTCGGCCAGGGCAATCGCACCAAATTACGAGTGGATTCCGAGAACGCGGAGCAGGTACGCGTCGTCCCAACCCGCCAATAGACGCTTGTTGTAGGCGCCGAGACTATCGGTCTTCTTGTGACCGCTTCGGGCACTCTTGATGAGGTTCACGGCGATATGGCGAATGACAGCGAAGTTCTCGGCCGCGTTGCCAGCGCGGACGCGGCAGTCGTCTTCACGAAATGCGACATCAAGTACCCAGTGGAGCTTGTTTTCGATTCCCCAGTGACTTCTGGACGCAGCCAGCGCGGACTTCGGAGATAAATCGGTTTGCGACGTGATGTAGTCGCGATGTTCTATCGACGTTTTTCCGGCGAGGGTTCGCTGTGACTGTACGCGGACGATTCCTTTGAGCCCCTCCCATTCGTGGAACGGTGCCCCGCATTCGGCGTCGATGTTCATTGCCCAGCACGTGCGGACCTCAATGCGGCCATGCGCCTCGTCCCTCGTCTCGTGACGAGTCGCCGCAAAGTCCGGGTCTTTCAGCGCTTCCTCGAAGATTCCGGCGACGGTCGACGCGAGGGTGGGCTGGTTGTCTTTGACCGCGAGCATGTAGTCCGCGTTCGCCTCGACGATCGCCGTTGCGATCGCCTTCTGACACCCCATCGCGTCTATCGTCACCAGGCAGCCTTTGATGTGAAGGAGCTCCAACAGTCGCGGGATGGCGGTAATCTCGTTGGACTTCTCATCGGTGCTGACCTGCCCAAGCACCAGCTGATTGCCCGCGGCCCACGCGCTCACCATGTGTACGAATGCGCCGCTGCCCGCTTTCCGAAACGAGCGCCGCAAGGTCTTGCCGTCGATTGCTACCACTTCACCCTTGGTGAGCGTCGCGATAGCGGAAATCCACGCGCGGAATGCCTTCTCCAAACCTTTGGGGTCGAGCATCGCGAAGATGCGACCGAGTGTGTCGTGCGAGGGGATTCCGTTCGGAAGATCGAGGAACGTCCGAAGCCACGCTTCTCGCGCGTTGCCGAAGCACGCGATCCCCACGAAAGAATTGGCGCCGCAGATCACGGCACAGAGAGACAGCGCGAGAACGCTAGCCAAAGGATGGAGCTGTGAGCGCTCGACCCGCGGATCCGGCACAGATGCGAAGTATTCGAGGAGCGACGCCGCGCTCATTTCCTCGTCCACCACCGTCGATTGTCGCTTGGGCATCGGCGCAAAAGATCACGCGAGCTCGAGCCGCACAACCACTTTTTTGGAGCCTATTTCTAAGTGATCGAAATGATCCAACTTTTGGCGCGATGGCCCTGG